>JGI24724J26744_10001946_pt1 | contig 13918 bp, 6 predicted proteins | sample Cruoilmetagenom7_FD_26744 | JGI IMG/M metagenome (IMG submission 26744)
GTGCTTTGACCTAGGGGCACCTTAAAAAATTGCCTTTTTGCCAGATTATGGTGTCGCTGCGAAAATAAAAAATGCACACATACCCTATGTATGCTGTGCTTTTTGATTGTTGCGCTCATTGTCCTCAGACGAAAATTCTAATTTTTCAAGGCGCCCCTAAGTTGGTATTTTAACTTTGAGCGAATAAGCTATTCAATTAGCTTGATAACCGAGTAACAAGTCAAAGCGTTTTTTACTCGGAGGGAGAGTGTCTCTCCTTCCCAGCCATTTGAAGTGAATTCAAATGGTTATACCTAAAATACTAGGCCGGTGCTTAATAGCCATTGGTCTGTTGATGGATTTTTTACAAGTCTATCATTAATATATTTTATATGAAAAAATGAAAGAAATTATTGAAGAAATAAAAAAATTGAGAGAAAAAATTAAATACCATGATCATCTCTATTATGATCTGAATGATATTGAAATTTCTGATGCTGAATATGATAGTCTGTTTAGACAGCTACTAGAGCTTGAGAAACAAAATCAAGCCTTGATAACAGGAGATTCTCCAACCCTGAAAATTGGAGGAAAACCAGGAGAAGGTTTTTTGAAAGTAAGGCATCGACTGCCAATGCTTAGCCTGGAAAACAGTTTTGATGATCAGGATCTTAGGGATTATGATAAAAGGATAAAGAAAATGATCGGCAATAATGTGCCGGTTGAATATCTGGTAGAACCCAAGATTGATGGTTTAGCTGTTGAATTAGTTTATGAAAAAGGAAGGCTTACTGTTGCTTCCACCAGAGGTGATGGTTCTTTTGGGGAAGATGTCACCCGAAATATAAAGACTATCCAGACAATCCCTTTAACCTTGGAGCAAAGGAAATCAGATGTTGTTTTGCCTGAGCTATTGGAGGTCAGGGGAGAAGCCTATATGGAATTAGCCGATTTTGAGAAATTGAATCAAGAGCGGACAAAAAAAGGCCAGAATTCATTTGCAAATCCCAGGAATGCCGCTGCGGGATCTTTAAGGCAGCTTGATTTTAGAGTCACAGCCAAAAGGCGCTTAAATATGTTCTGCTATGGTGCTGGAGAAATAATTGGGCAGCATTTTGAGACTCAGTATGAATTACTGGTAGCCTTTAATTCGAGGTGGGGATTGCGGGTTAATCGTCCTCATTTTAAGATTTGTCAGGGTATTGATGAAGTGATAGCACTATGTCATGATCTTGAAGGAAAAAGAAATGATTTTCCCTATGAAATTGACGGAGCTGTCATAAAGGTCAACCAATTAAGATTGCAATATCAGCTTGGACAAAAATCGAGAGTTCCAAGGTGGGCCTTTGCCTATAAATTTAAACCTGATCAGGGGCGTACCAGGATTCTCAGGATTGAAGTCCAGGTGGGCCGTACCGGTGCCTTGACTCCTGTTGCCCATATGGAACCGGTTGAAATCGGAGGAGTTCTGGTTAAGCGGGCTTCACTGCATAATGAGGATGAAATCAATAAAAAGGATATAAGAGAACTTGATGCTGTTATCGTTCAAAGAGCAGGGGATGTGATTCCTGAAGTTGTTAGAGTTGTCAAGTCCGAAAGGTGCGGTAAAGAGAAAANTTTTTTTCTGCCTACAAGATGTCCTGCTTGTGGATCAGAAATCATAAAAAATGCAAATGAAGTTACCCTTCGATGTCCTAATGTAAACTGTCCTGCCCAGATTAAAGAATCATTAAAACATTTTGCCTCAAAAGGTGGCATGAATATTGTTGGCTTGGGAGATAAAATAATTACTCAGTTAATTCAAAAGAAATTGATATCTAAGGAGGCCGATATCTATTCTTTGGATCTTGATGATTTGCTTAAGTTAGATAAGGTTAAAAATAAGGCAGCTAATAATCTCTATCAGGCTATCCTGAATAGTAAATCCGTTATACTTGCAAGATTTATCTATGCCCTTGGAATCAGGCATGTTGGTGAGCATATTGCCCAGCTTTTGGCAATTCATTATAAATCCATTAAAAAGTTGCAGCAATCTCGTGTGGAGGAGCTGGAATCTATAAAAGGTGTTGGTAATGAAATTGCAAATAGTGTCTCTACCTTTTTTGAAGATGAAGACAACCTGGAAAATATTGAACTATTATTGGCAGCTGATGTTCAAATTGAAAATCCAACAGTGAAAGAATCTGGAACGAGAGATAAGGTATTTGTTTTAACCGGCACCCTTGATTCCCTGAAACGTCTGGAAGCAAAAGCAATGATTGAGGAGCGTGGAGGCCGATTGTCGTTATCAATAAGTAGTAATACTGATTATCTGGTTGTGGGGAGGTTTCCTGGTTCAAAATTAGATAAGGCTCGTGAATTAGGAATAAATATCCTGGATGAGGCACAATTTATTAGTCTATTAAAGACGTTATAATATGATGGAATACATTCGAGTACGTCTTCTTATTTATGGAAAGGTTCAGGGTGTATGGTTTAGGGATTCCACTAGACAAAAGGCTAATGCCCTGGGCATTAGCGGTTGGGTAAAAAACAAGATTGATGGAACAGTGGAAGTCTTGGCTGAAGGCCCCGAGAATATCGTAAACGAATTGGTTTCATGGTGTTATCTTGGATCTCCATATGCAAAGGTAGACAGGATAGAATCAACCAGAGAGATATATGAAGGCATGTGTAATTCTTTTGATATTTTAAGGACATCATAATATAGTGCCCGAATGAAAACTGTCTTTTTCGCCAATATCTGCGTCAGATCAAAATTTTACATTTTCAAGGCACCCTAAATATCAAAAGAAAGAGTCAAAATTAATAAAAAATGAAAAGGTATCCGATGGCAAGGCAAATTACAATTCTGGTAATTTTTTTAATGGCAATTTTAGGCTGTGGCTCGTCGACTTCTTTGGTTAATAAAATTACTCCTGATATTTTAAAAAAGCAATTCAAAAAGAATAAACAACAATTTAAAAAAAACGTAATGCTTCTTCCTCTGGTTGATTATTCCGGATTGGAGCCGGATACGGTTGATCAGACTACATCATTTCTAGCTAAAGCCTTACAACAATCACCCAATATGATTGTGCATCAGTCTAAAAAAAATATGTTTTTGCCCTCTGAAATAAAGGGAACAGAATTTGGTATGGTGACACCAGCCCGACTTATTGCCACTGCTGATAAAGAAAATATGCATGCCCTTATTATCTCGATCCTTTATCCTATAGAGAGCATAAATAAAGAAAAAGGTATCTGGCCTTATAAAAAGGATCATACTGTTTTTGAGGTAACTGTGTTTTTGAAAGTGGTGGATGTTATTAATAAAGGGCTATATTTAACCAGCAGTGAATCAGAAAAGATATATATTCCTGTCAGCAAGGGATCCGGCCAAAAGAAAGTGATTCTTGATGACAAATTGTTAATCAAAGCAATTCAAAAAATATTTAGCCTCCAAGCCATTAAAGTCATAAGAAAACTTGCTGAGACGCCTTGGTCAGGCAGGATCANAGCCCTTAATCACAATCTTGTCGTTATAAATGCGGGAAAAAATGTAGGCATTTCCGTTGATCAAATGTTTTCAGTTTANTCCANAGGGGCTTCAATCAATTGCTATGATGGGAAGACAATGGAGATCCTGGGAAATAAGGTTGGTCTTATTAAAGTGAGGTCATTATCTGAAAAGCGATCAAAGGCAATTATTCAGTCGGGAGGTTCATTTATTGAGGGTCAGGTTGTCAGACCTTTTTATCCACAGTAAGGATACCTTGATTACTATTCCTGACAGATTCTAAGCATTTCTTTAGCGTGATTTTTTGCGGATGATGTTATTTTACGTCCGCCTAAAAGTCGTGCGATTTCGCTAATTCGTTCTTCTTGGTATAGTTTGGATATGATTATTTGGGCTCTTTTGCCAATAATATCTTTTCTAACCACAAAATGGTTTAATCCCTGACTGGCGATTTGTGGCAAATGCGTAATACACAAGATCTGATGAAATTTTGATAAATCCAGAAGCTTTTTACCTACAATCTCTGCTGTAGCGCCGCTAATCCCCGCATCGACCTCATCAAAAATAAGAGTTTCAACAGAGGCCTTTTTTGCCATTATGGTTTTAAGAGCCAGAATTATTCTCGATAATTCACCTCCAGATGCAATCTTTATCAGTGGTTTCAGGTCTTCTCCGGGGTTGGTGGTAATCAAAAATTCAATTTGATCAAACCCGTCAGGCCCAGGGCCTTTTCCTTCAACTTCCGCATAATTTCTGTAATTGATTTCTGATTTATAAAAGTGGACATGAAAAAGAGCCTGCGGGATATTTAGCTGATGAAGCTCTTTTTCCACTGCCCTGGATAATTTTTCAGAAGATTTAATCCTTTGTTTAGAGAGGGTAATCCCTTTTTCCCATAGATCTTTCTCTAAGGTCTTCTTTTCCTTTATTAATTTGTCCATATGCTCATTGATTTCATTCAAATCGGATAACTCCGAGGACAAGTTATTTCTATATTCAATGATATCCTGTATAGACGTTCCAAATTTACGTTTAAGGCCGTTAATCAGGTCAAGCCTATCCAGAACTTTTTCCAGGCTCTTGGGGTCTGAATTTATTGTCCTTTTATAATCCCTGAATGCAAAAGAGATATCCTCCAATCTTGCTTCAATTTCATTTAGTTCCTCCATGATATTTTTGAGCTGGGAGTCAATCCTGGTTCCTTTGGATAATTTTTTGGAAAATTGAGATAGTATTGAGAGAATTGAATCTCGCTTTTCATATAAAAGCAGATACCCTTCAGAAACAATTTCTAGGAGTTTGTCTGATTGTTCAAGTTTTCGTTTTTCATTGGTTAGTTGGTTATCTTCACCTGTTCTTAATTGGGAACTGTCAATTTCCCTGATTTGAAATTGTATCAAATCGTGTCTTTTAATGGTGGATTCAATTTGGTTTTCAAGTTCATAAATTTTCTTTTTAAGCTTGCTGAACTGATTAAAAATTATTTTGTATTTACTGCGACTATCGGTAAGATCTCCGAAGTAATCCAGTAAATTTAGATGATTATCAGCTTTTAGGAGACGCTGATGTTCATGCTGGGCTGATATGCTTATGAGTGATGTGCTCAAGCGGGATAACATATTCAAGGTGGCCATGGAGCCATTAATAAAGATCCTGTTTTTACCTTCTCTTGAGATGCATCTTTTAATCAGCAAGTCTCCATCAAAGGTGATTCCAAATTCAGATAGGATATTTGTTAATAGGTGGTTTTTAGGAAAGGTGAAAAGGGCTTCCACTTCTGCTTCTGCACATCCACTTCGAATAAGATCAGTAGATGCGCGGGTACCCAAAACTAAATTCATGGCATTGATAATAATGGATTTTCCAGCTCCTGTTTCTCCTGAAAGGATGTTGAGGGATGAGCTGAGACTCATTTGTAACTGTTTAATGATTGCAAAATTAGAAATGTTTAGTTGGACAAGCATATGGTTTAGTAGGGTTACTCCCAGGTAACTCTGAGAACTTCCTGGTAAGTGGTCTTTCCTTCCAGCAGCTTTTTGACGGCATTCTCTCGTAAGGTTATCATCCCTTCTTTTCTGGCCTGATTACGAAGGATTTCGATATCTAGTTTGGGAGAGGCTATTTTTTTTATGGATTCTGTGAAAGGAAGCATTTCGTGAATTCCAGTCCTTCCAAAATAACCGGTACCACGGCATTTTGGGCAGCCTTTTCCCCTGTAAAGTGTAACAGAACCTTTTTTGGGCAGGCACAAGCCCATAGAAGCCAACTCGGAATAATCTATGTCAAAGCCTTCTTTACAATGATTGCAAATCTGACGTATCAAACGCTGGGCCAAAACACCGATAAGAGTGGATTGTATGAGGAAATAGGGAACGCCGAGGTCTAAAAGGCGTACAACAGCAGATGGTGCATCATTGGTATGTAAAGTGGAAAGGACAAGGTGTCCTGTTAAGGCAGCTTGTATACCATTTTCTGCTGTTTCAAGGTCCCTCATTTCACCAATCATAATTATATCGGGATCCTGTCTGAGAATATTTCTGAGTATAGAGCCAAATGTAATTCCCAGGGCAGGCTGCATAGCGATCTGGTTAAAGTCGGGATGCACCATTTCAATAGGATCCTCAACCGTGGTGATATTAACCTCAGGGGTTGAAAGAAATTTAAGAGTTGAATAGAGAGTTGTTGTTTTACCGCTACCAGTAGGACCACAAACCAGAATAATCCCGTGGGGCATATTAATTGCCTTTTTATAGAGGATTAAATCTTCGGGAGTAAAGCCCAGTTTATCATGATCCTGAAAAAGGATGTTAGGATCCATTATTCTCATGACAATTTTTTCACCAAAGGCCACTGGTATGGTAGAGACCCTGATTTCTGCCTCTACACCCCCTTTATCAGTTTTAATACGACCATCCTGGGGCCTTCTTTTTTCGGCCATATCAAGCCGTGCCAGATTTTTTAGGCGGCTCAGTATGGCAGAATGAACATTTTTAGGAAGTTTATACACTGTATGAAGGGCACCGTCAATACGCATCCTTACCAGGCTGATCTCTCTTTTAGGCTCAATGTGGACGTCACTTGCCCTTTGATCAAAAGCGTAGCTTAAGAGATGATTGACTGCATAAATAATATGTTGATCATCTGAGGGAAGTTCATCTCCGGATTTTAGCTGTATATATTGCTCTAAATTTCCCAGATCTACAGAAGGACCACTGAACTGATGTTCTGCGGCCTGAATTGAACGTTTAAAGCCGAAAAATTCGTTAAGCAGCTTGATTATTTCGGTTTTTGTGCTGACAATGGGTTTTACCCGCATTTGGCTGGCCCTGGAGATGTCTTCGATTGCCTCTATATCGAATGGATTTGGAGTTGCGACAATCAAAAGATCGTTCTTGATCTCAATAGGTACCATCAAATGTTTCATGGCAAAGGTATGAGGGATTGTTTTTGTTACAAGGTTGATATCCAGTTTTAAGGGATCAATTTTTTTAAATGGAAGGTTCCAGCATTTTGCCAGGGCCTGATATATCTTTTCCTCATCAAGGGTGTTTTCAGGATCATTAATTTGGTCTTGAGATATCGCAATTATTACATCTATAATTGAAATTGGTGTCAATATACTTGATTTTGAAGAGGCGGAGGCCTGTTTGATGGCTCGTAATTGCTCTAACTTTCTTTTGACGCCTGCTTTTTTTATGAGGATCGCGCGTTTTTGATCTTCATTAATAAGGCCAATTTTTAATAGGCTTTTTAAAATATTATCAGGGGATAGGGGGGCAGTGTTTTTCATATTGCCTGGTTATTAATCCATTTCTGCCAGTACTTTTGCCTTGCTTGCTTCCTGGTGGATAATTATTTTTTCGGATCTCCAGGGATGTGTGTTCCTGTTTGATACATAAACGCTTACAATACTACCTACTTGCAGGTCAAGTGCGCTTCCTAGTGTTGCGTCATTTTCATTATATTGGATTAATACCATTCCCACCAGGAAAGTATGATCCTTTATCTGGATAATGCTATTTTCATGAGCTAGTTCAATGATTTTACCTTTAAGCACATCTTCAGCGTAAACTATTGGAAAGCTCATAAAAAGCATAAAGATTAAAAAGGTTAGGCATAGAATGTTTTTCATTATATTATCCCCATTTTTTAATTATATATGGTAGTTACAAGGCATTGACCATAAAGGCCAATGCCTTGTTTGTTAGAATGCCAGGTCTTTCCATGAAGTGAGAGAAGCATTCATGCCAGGCAGATTCACTTTTACTGGTGATAATCCTCCACCGGTGGTGGTGATAAAGAGTGTATCTTTATGTAAAACCGGTTTTGATGGCATACCACTGCCCAATGAAATCCCTGATATTGAATGTTGGTTTCCTTCAGAATCAGTTATCATATCCTGAGAATCAATTTGTCCATCTCCATTTATATCAAATACTGCTTCATCAGGTGGAAGACCTGTTGCGTAATCAACGGCATATAGCCATGCGTCGCCATTTCCCGCGCAAACATTATTATCAGGAGTGAAGGTAGTAAAAAAGACCACACCTGCCACAACCAGGGGCTGGGAGATAACCCGTTCACTGCCCAAAAGGTTTCCCGCGGGTTCTGTATTATTGAGGCTTACTACCCAGGAATCAATGTCTGGTGTATAGCTGGTGTCTCTTTGAATTACCCTGTAAGTAATACCACTGTTGGCGTCTGTTACAAAACCGGCGGTAAGAGAAATGCCCTTTTCATTACTGCTGTTAACCGGATATCCATTGGCATCTAAAGAATATGTAGTAATGGAGGTCAGATTTTCCTTGAGACCGAAAAAGTGTTGTTTGACAAGAGATGTTTTATCTGATTGATCTCCATATTTGCCTGTTCCAAAAAAGGCCCAAATTGTATTTGATTCTTCAGCTATAGCATAATCCGCTTTGGCCCTGATGGGATTAGTATGGCTGGCATTAAAGGATTCATAGAGGGTGGTAACTGTTGGTATTTCATCTTTACCAATGTTTGAGATTCGATAAAATTTGCCATACAAATCACCTACATAAATATTTTCATTAACATAGTTGCCATTAAAATCAATAAGTAGTGGCGAGGAAAGAGCATTGTCAGGCATTCCACCATAAAGTGTTCCATCCACAAATCCGGCGCCACCGCCCTGATTAATGATATTGTCATTATGGAGCCATTCTCCTTTAATATCAGTAAGGAGAACTATTGCGGTATTACTTGGGCCGTAAGCAATTTCAGCAACTGTTCCTTCCGCTCCGGATGGAGCACCTTTAAGCATATCTCCGACCTCAAAAGAATGGGGATTATGTGCTGTAAAATTTAGGTATCCATAATTATGTATTTTAACCCTGTTTGTAACATTTCCAAGTCCGTCATCCCATAGACCTTCACCTGTTGAGGCTACAACACCATAAAGAAAAGCGGCCTTATTGGCTTGATCTGTAGTGGAATACCCTGATGACATAAAAGCTGCCCATTCCGTGCCAACCCCATCTTGCACCCTACAAATAGAAGGCTCAGCCCAGGTCTGTCCTAACTCGTTATCAGTCAATTCCCACAGGAATACAGATGGGTTTTCTGTTGCGTCAAAGGATTTACTGTAAGTAATATCCAGAGCGAAATAGGATTCGCCTCCTTCTCTTAATCCGCTTATAAGAATGGTTTTCCATAGAGTAGGGCTAACGCTTTTATCAAAAATATCGCCTACAATAGGAGATCCATCTACAGTATATTTATGGCAATAGGCATCATCACACATATTATAAGATGGATCATTGGCACTGTTTAGGGTTTCGTGAATGCCTTCAGGATAGAATCTCCAGCGTTCTGTTCCTCCATTTGTTAGGATATTTCCATCCTCATCTGTTATATCAGAGAGAAGGAATGCGTGTAGAGCCCCATCATTAGCGCCTATATAAACCATGGGTTCTCTGGCCAGGAGATCTGCGTTAAGTCTGAAATTGCTGAGGTAAGAATCAAAATTATAGTTAAAGGGCGGACTTTCAACTATAATTGGGGTTGAGTTGATAATATCTCCCAAATCTTTGCATAGAAAATTATCATTGGGAAATGTAGCATTGCTGTATTCGATTATTTCTCCGGTATCTCCAACGTTGGTCAGTGGACCGCCAATGGTAAATCCATTAATATTGCCTGTTGCCGGCATCTCTTCACTGGCCCGCCAGAGTGGAGTTTCATTAACAGTCCCTGTGTCTGTGTCATAGGTTTTGGCTACCAGATCTCCTGACCAGTCGGTTGGGTCAAATAAGGCAGTAATAACAATGTCTCCATAGTCAATCGATGTGGTGGGCGCAGGAGCCGAGCCGTGGAAGATTTCAGATGCGATTCTGGATGTTATTGTTTGCAGAGCATCGATCAGGGCTTGTTTGCTCTGGGCAATAAATGGTAATCCACTACCTCCAGCATCCTCTTCGTGGAGGGCGTATAGTTCGTCATTGAGGTTAGCATTGCCTCTTTGATTGGAGATTTCAGCAATTTTCTGGATTTGTTCGGCATTATCAATGCCAAAACCTACTGCTATAACCGAGATATTAGCATCGTACAGATCATTGGTATATTCTTCTACCAGACTAACAGTTGTATGCGGTGAATAGCCAAGCCCATCTGTTACTTCCAATATGAATTTTGGTTGACAACCAAGTTCTACAAAGGCCTCTCCAGTGCCAACTTCATCAAGCTTATTCCCCTGGAAATATTTTCGACCGGCAATCAAGGATGGACCCAATGGTGTGCCACCAAGAGCTGTTATAGTGCTAATGGCATTTTGGAGGTCAGTCTGGTGGGCATCATCATGAAGTTTGGAGCCAACATGAATCTTGGTATAATTTTCATTACTGAGATCTGTTCCATCATAATCAGCAGAGCCTGAATACTCAAAGCACCAGGAACCAAAACCCCAGGAAATGCTTCTGTCTGTTACGAGCTCTGATATAACATCTTTTCCAATATCTACCCTGCTTTGCTGGGTTATCGCACTGTCCCAGGCTTCCAGAGGCGGGATTGATGAGGAGTTCCATGACACGGAAGCAGTCGTAACATTTCTGTTTGAGACATTATTATTTTGTGCTGTAAATTGAGGTGCGTTATTGCTGTCATGGCCCCGAATGGTAAGGCTTGTAGCCTCACTTTGATTCTCATCAATTACAAATTCAATATAGGCATTGGTGATATTGGCATTTTTCGGGATTGGGATGTCTTGAAAACGGATTCCAATTATCTGGTCACTTCCATCATTGATCAGTTCCAGATCGGAGCTGTTTGAGTAAATATTCCCATTGCTAACTTTTTCCTCTACATCATCCATGGATTCTGATACCCGAACATTAACTTCATTTCCGTCATATTCAACATGCAATAAGGGCGCTGAAGCGCTGGAACCATCATAGGACTCTGCTGTTCGATGTCCGCTACCGGAGATAATGAAGGCCATACTATAACCGGGCTTCCAACCACCGTTATCTACAATTTCCTGAATAATTGAACTTAGATCCGGTGTTTTTGGATTCTCTTCTTCATCGGAGATGGTCATTAAAGAAGACATGCTGCCGGAAACATCAAGCAGGATTATAATTGCCGGGCTGACCAGGTTTTCTGTATAAATTGGCACATCACCGCAATTGGAGCTTACTGGAATGGCTTCAATTGTCAGCGAGACATTAATCTCAACCGGGCTGTTGGAGGCATTGGCATCAGTAATAACGATATCCGTGTTATATATTCCAGGAGCCATTGTATCATTGGAAAAGTTTACTGCTATTGATACAGAGCTATCCGGATTCACAGAACCTGTATCCGGGGTGCAGGATAACCAGTCAACATTATCTGTGATAGTATAATTGAGCTGGGCAGATCCTGTATTGGACAGGGTAAAACTGTTATCTGTGGCATTATTTCCTTGATAACTGGTGGCTCCGATATAGGTTTTGTCCACGTCAATAATCGGTTCTGATTCCAGGACTGTAAGGGTTACATCAAGATCTAATGGGCTATTTGGTGAAAAGGGGTCTGTGATAGTAATTATGTTCGTGTATGAGCCTATTGCTAATGCATCTGTATCATATGTAACGGTAATGGTAGCAGAAAGTCCTGACCCCAGGGAACCTGTTGTGGGTGAGCAGGATAACCAGGATTCATTATCTGTAATGGTGAAATTTAAAGTCTCTATACTACCGGTGTTACTTAGTATAAAGGTTTCTGTGTTGGCGTTATTTCCCTGAAAATTGCGAGGTGTAAGGGACGTTGGATTTACAGCTATTATAGCGAAAGTTCCGGGCAGATATTTGATATGAAGACGTGGAGGAGTTCCGTTTCCATCATAGGATTCAGCGGTTCTTTCGCCACTTCCTGTGATAATAAAGGCCATTGCATTATTTTGCGCCCAATTTGCCCTATTAACAATCTCCTGAACAATTGTCTTTAAATCCGGTGTTTGATGCTTTTGTCCAACCTGATCCCAGGCCGTAAGGTTATTCCAGTTTACAGAGGCGGCAGTTTTAGTCCTATTGGATATATTACTGTGTGAAGAGGTAAAGGTTGACGCATCATCAGTATCTTCGCCGTAAATGGTGAGACTGGTTGCCTCACTGTCTGTTTCATCTGTTTCAAATTCAATGTAGGCATTAGTGATAACCGCATTTGGAGGCACTCTAATGTTTTGAAAACGGATTCCCACTATTTGATTTTCTGAGTCATCTTCAATTAATTCCAGGTCAGAGCTGTTTAGGTACATGCCATGATCATCGGTACGCTCTTCAGCGTCATCGCTGCTTCCAGATATGGATACTTCCTCTTCGCCGGTTATTCCAATGGCCACATTAATAATCTGGGGATTGTTAAGGGCATTGGGATCGGATACGGTTATAGTGGCTCGATGGAGACCCGCTGGAAGAGCGCTTGTGCTAAAGGTGACGTTAATGGCGCCTGAACTGCCTGGATTAAGCGTGCCGCTGGTGGGAGATATTGATATCCAGCCCCCGACAGAGTCATCTGTAATTGTATAGTTCATAGCTGTAAAGAGCGTGTGGTCACCAGTATTTTCAATGGTAAATGTAGTTGNTGTAGCATCGTTACCTTGATTTATTATGCCATTTAGAAAAGCTGGATCAAGGCTGATGACGGGCGCGCCATGGACTGTAAGGATCACAGTAATTGGCTGGGGGGTATTTGAGGCACAAGGGTCTGATATATTGATGGCAGCGGTGTAGGTTCCGGCGGCCAGCGCAGTAGTATCATAGATAATGGTAATGGTGTCCGAATCAGCAGAGGCAAGGCTGCCTGTTGCTGGAGACACGGAAAGCCATGTTGCGCTATCTGAAATAGAGTAATTAAGTACAGCAGGGAGGGTTGCGGTGCTATTATTATTGGTAATAGTAAAAGTTTGGGTTGTGGCATCCTGACCTTCTGTTACCTCAGGGGTTAAGGTTGTTGGATCAAGACTTATAACTGGTTCTGAATTCGCTTCCAATGCGACATCAATTGTTTGGGGATTATTGGATGCATTGGAATCAGTAACTGTAATTATAGCATTATGTATTCCGGCTGCCAAAGCGGCAGAATCAAAAGTGACTGTGATTGTTTCTGATATCCCTGGCTCAAGATCTCCGCTTGAGGGAGAACAGGAGAGCCAGCCCTCATTATCAGATACAATATACCTTAAAGGCCCTGGACTACCTAATGCGGCATTATCATTGGTTATTGTAAAGGTAAGAGAGTCAGCTTCATTACAGTTTATTGTTCGGGCTGCAGTAAGTGTAACTGGATTTAACAAAATAACCGGTTTTTTTGAGAAGATAGCATTGACAGATCTATTGCTATCTACCGTAATATTAACAGGACTTGAAATTTCTGTAGCGTCACCTGTCCATTCCTCAAAAAACCAGGCTCCATCAGTCTCGGTGGCAGTAAGAGTGACAACTGTGCCTGTGGTATAATCCTGAGTGCAATCTCCTGGACAGTCTATACCTGCTGGAGCACTGGTAATCTGACCAGTGCCGGAAAGATTAACGGTTAATCTATAATCGTTATTTGTGAGAGTACAAAGACCATCCGTATCTATAATAGCTGCATTTGCACTAGCAGTATTTAAATTGAGGTTAAAGGTTTCATCTGCTTCAAAGTCGCTGTCATTAGTTGTGTCAACTGTAACAGATCTTGAATTTTCAGTGGCATTAAAGGTCAGTGTTCCGCTGGTTGCAGTGTAATCTGAACCAGCCGTTGCTGAGCCATTGGTAGTCGTATACTGTACCGTAACCGTTTGTGTTGCGAGAACGACTTGGTGAAGGGAAATCGTAAAACCAGCTGTTCCGCCTTCAATAACAGTTTGGTCATCTATGGAGATGAGGTATTGATCACCATCATCATTGATATAGGCATCTCCGGTATCATCAGAGATGGAAGCATTTGCAGAAGGCA
>JGI24724J26744_10001947_pt1 | contig 13917 bp, 14 predicted proteins | sample Cruoilmetagenom7_FD_26744 | JGI IMG/M metagenome (IMG submission 26744)
AAACCCAAAATGGCCACATGTTAGCGAGCATAAGTTGCTTAAATAATAATTCTAAAAAGGCGTAAGGGTAGTGCGAGGAGTGAGCTACCCAAGGGTCAATCAGACTGGTTTACCATCAGCCTAGGAACAAATTAATCAATTTGCTGATGTCACAATGGATCATCAGTATTTACATGTTGACCCTGAACGGGCAGCTAAAACCCCTTTAGGTGGAATTATTACTCATGGCTTTTTATATCTTTCTTTATTGCCTCATTTAATGTTCGACGAGCTGCTTGGACATATAGGCCAGGTGACAATACTGAATTATGGCGTTAATCGGTTAGGCTTTCTTGCTCCGGTACATGCCGGCATTGATGGCTGAATGGCTGCTGTATCTTATGGAGTGAGATATGTGTAGAAATTAGCTGGAGCAGACAGTTCAGTCAGTACTATTAGTGCGTACTAAATAATTTGGCGCGGACAGTTTCGCGGTATTTTGTTGGTGAGGTATCGAAGTGCTGACTAAAAATTTTGCTGAAAGCCGCGGCATCTTGATAACCACTGTGAGCTGCAACTTCAGAAACAGATAAGTTGGATTTTTGTAAAAGCTCTCGTGCATTGCTCAGGCGTGTTGCTTGGAGATATTGTAATGGTGTTTTCCCTAGGGCATTTTTAAACCGCCGGTTAAATGTTCGCAAGCTGAAATCAAACAGTGCCGCTACCTCCGTAATTTTTACTGGTTTACTAAAATTATCCTCAAACCAGATCTGCGCCTGAACCACTTGTTCATCAGGATGTTGCTGCACATCATCAGAAAAATAACTGGTGGGTTCAAATGAACTGCGGATTTCATGAAAAAAGTTTCGTTCAACTTGGGTGGCCGCTCGGCGCCCATATAATCGTGCGACCAAATGTACCATAAGCTCCGCCATAGCATTCACGCTGGCCGCACAGTAAAGATTTCCCGCCTGTGTAATAAAATATTGTCGTTTTAATTCGACCTCGGGGTAATCCTTTTGGAACCGATCAAAATAGTGCCAATGGGTTGTGGCAGGTTGTTTGTCTAGCAACCCTGCTTCAGCAAGAAAGCAGACCCCAGTGCCTACAGCAATAACCACAGCGCCTTGTCGGGCTTGTTGTTGCAACCATGGGATATAGCGTCGATATTTTTGTAGTGCAGGCCGAGGGTTCCGCCACAGTGCTGGTAAGCTGATGATGTCACACTGATGTACTTCATCAATGGTTTTTGATGGGGTGATATCAAATCCAGAAGGTGAGACTACGGGCTGTTTGTCGATTGACACTGTCATGGCTTCAACTCGCCGAGAGTCCGGGTTGTTGGGGCGTGCGGAAGCTTCTGCTGTGCGAAGCATTTCTACGGGCAATGTGGCACTTGTCCCCAGTAAATTGTCATAGAGCAATGTCGCAACTCTAAGAGGTGGTGATGTTGTAAATACTTGTTTGGCCATAATGACAAAATATATGGCTATAAATGACAAAAATCAATAAATAATGCCTGTTAGACTGATCGGTATACAGTTCGTAAGGGTTCACATCAATGCAAGCATTGCCGGTTATTGTAGGTTTTGGAGGTTACAACGCTGCTGGGCGAAGTTCTTCTCATCAAGCTTTTCGTCGAACTGTGCTGGAAGCGCTCCCCAAAGATGAACAGCAAAAGACTATCGTAGGACTCGCGTGTTTGATGACATTGGTGTCTTGGGATGGAGATTGTTATCGTGATACGGACAGTAATCGTCTTAATGCCGAACAGGTGGTTGCTAAATATGAGGGCAAGGTTCTTGAGGGAACATTGATCCGCCGGTTAGAAAATTCATTATTTGACCCAACACAAATTTATGGCCACAAGCGAGTTCACCTAGAGGCACTAAATGGTGATGGTATTGCTTTCAAGTTGAGTAGGCGTGAACTGCCTGATTCAATTCCAGATCATTGGGACGTAAAGCCATTGGAAAAAAATGGCTTTGAAGTTCATATTCAAGGTGCTGGTGAATTTTTAGTACCCGTTTATTCTGAGCAAGAAGCCAAGGCAGCTGGTCAGTTACCTGCCGGGTTTGATCCGGCAGCACAATATAATTCTCGTTTTCATCCCCGTGGTTTGCAGATGGCATTGTTAGGTGCCAGTGATGCATTACATTCCGTAGGTATCCCCTGGGAGACAATAGCCAACAGTGTTCGTCCAGATGAAATTGGCGTGTACTGCACCAGTATCATGGGGCAGGTAACAAAAGATGGGTTGGGAGGGTTATTGCAGGGCCGCTTGATGGGAGAGCGAACTACCTCAAAGCAATATGCAATGTCTCTTAATACTATGCCAGCAGATTTTGTGAATGCCTATGTCTTGGGTAGTGTTGGTCACACGGCTGCCATTACTGGTGCCTGCGCTTCTTTTTTATATGTTTTGCAAGCGGCCATACAGGATATTCGCAGTGGCCGTTGCAGAGTGGCTATTGTTGGCAGTGCGGAAGCTGGCCTGACACCAGAAATTATGGCCGGATTTACCAATATGGGGGCACTTGGAACGGATGAAGGGTTATGCAAGCTGGATGGCACCGAAATACCAGATTGGCGTCGAGCCAGTCGGCCATTTGGTGAAAATTGTGGTTTCAGTATTGGTGAGGGTGCTCAATATACGATGCTGATGGATGATGCCCTAGCAATGGAGTTAGGTGCAGATATTCACGGTGCTGTGCCTGAGGTGTTTATCAATGCGGATGGTGTGAAAAAATCCATATCTGCTCCAGGTGCTGGAAACTATGTCTCATTTGCCAAAGCGGTAGCATCGGCAATGACTATTGTGGGTGAGGAGGCTGTTAAAAAGCACAGTTTTATCCATGCTCATGGCTCGAGTACACCGGCAAACCGAATTACAGAATCTGAGATTTTTGATCGTGTGGCTAAGGCCTTTGATATCCAGGATTGGCCGGTTACCGCTGCAAAAGCTTATGTGGGGCATTCATTAGCAGGTGCCAGTGGAGATCAATTGGTTTTCGCGTTGGGTACGTTTAAATACGATATTGTACCGGGCATTAAAACGATTGATAAAATTGCTGATGATGTGTGTCAGAAAAACATGTTATTTCCTCTGCAAGATCTAAATGTCAGCGAGCAAAAAATGGATGTAGCATTTATTAACTCCAAAGGTTTCGGTGGCAACAATGCTACGGCAATAGTGCTATCACCCAATAAGGTAGAGCAAATGTTGTCGAGTCGATATGGTGATGCCATGTCAGATTACCAACAGCGTCGGGAGCAAACTCGCAGGGCGGCAGAAGATTATGCGCAACGTGCTGATAATGGCGAGGTTAATGTGATCTACCGCTTTGGCGATCCGTTAATTGATGAGACAGATATCAACATTAACCGTGATGGAATAGATATGCCGGGTTATGAGCACAAGGTAGTTTTTGATAAGACAAACCCTTGGGGTGATATGGGTTAAAGATCCACCATGGGTTAAAGGGCAAGCTGGTCTGGATAAGTGTGGGTTAAATCAGTTCGTCTGCGAGGCTAAGGCCCTTGGTAAATAGTTGTACAGGATGGCCTGTATAAAAGCCTTGTATCCAATCGCAATCAAGTGATTTGCAGTGTTCAAGTTCCTGCTCTGTTTCAATCCCTTCACCAATAATGATTCGACCCTGAATGTTTGCGATTCTTACATCCCTTTCTAGTGCTGTGCGCGCATTTTCTGACTCCATGGANTTGTGTAGCAAGGGGCGAGCAATCTTTAAAAAAGGCGTGTGTTGTTTTTCCAGGTGGATTGAAACATCTGCTGCACGGTAATAGGGATTAGTGGCAAACTTCACGCCATTTCGAACCAGCTTCATGCAATTAGAATACATTTGTATGTATTCCTGACTATTTAATTCACGGGGTGGGTTATTAATTTCGATGGCAATTTGTTTGCCTGTTTGTACTAGCATTTCCAGCTTTTCTTGAAGCTCTTCAAGGTTTTCTTTTGCACACAAAGTGTAGGGTGATAAATTAACGAAAAGCTGTTCAGTTTCTAGCTTGTCACAGACGCTACCTAAACAATTGAGCGCAAAAAAATCAATGGCCGCTGTTTCTTTGGATTCATTGGCTTGATCAATAATACCTTTGGCGCTCTCAGGAGTTTTACCTGCAGGTTTTTTTAATTGGGTATAAATTTCAGTAGCGCACAGTTTTAATGAATTAATATCAACGATTTTCTGACCAGAAAGAACAAATCTAGCATCGTGAATATCAGAATCAGCTTGGTCCGTCATAAATTGTTCCTGTAAAGCCTATGCGTAGCAGGTAAAAAGTCTTCTCAAATTACTTTAGCTGGTAGGTAAATTCAACATTTAGTTAAATAGTTTAAAGAAACACAAAACTAAAGACTCTAATTTATTCCAAGCGAATCCCAAAGCCCATCAATTTTCTCTTTTACCGCAGCATCCATCTCAATCGATTCGCACCATTCACGATTAGTTTCTCCAGGCAATTTATTGGTGGCATCAAAACCAATTTTTGAACCCAAGCCGGAAACAGGTGAAGCAAAATCAAGATAGTCGATAGGTGTGTTCTCAATTATCACCGTATCCCTTTTGGGGTCCATACGGGTGGTGATGGCCCAGATGACATCATTCCAGTCTCGGGCGTTCACATCATCGTCGGTAACAATAACAAATTTGGTGTACATAAATTGTCGGAGGAAGGACCAGACGCCCATCATTACCCGTTTGGCGTGGCCAGGGTACTGCTTCTTCATGGTCACCACGGCCATACGATAGGAACAACCTTCCGGGGGCAGATAAAAGTCGGTGATTTCCGGAAACTGTTTTCGTAAAATGGGCACAAACACTTCGTTTAGAGCGACACCTAAAATAGCCGGTTCATCTGGTGGTCTACCGGTATAAGTGCTGTGATATATGGGGTCTTTGCGGTGGGTTATGCGTTCCACTGTAAATACTGGGAATTGATCTACTTCATTGTAGTAACCGGTATGGTCCCCAAACGGGCCTTCGTCGGCCATTTCATCCGGGTAAATAAAGCCTTCTAGAATAAATTCGGCACTGGCAGGTACTTGTAAATCACTGCCAAAACATTTCACAACTTCGGTTTTCTCGCCGCGCAATAATCCGGCAAAAGCATACTCGGACAAGCTGTCGGGTACCGGGGTTACAGCTCCCAAAATAGTCGCAGGGTCTGCACCTAATGCTACGGCAATGGGAAACGGCTCACCGGGGTGGGTTAACTGCCAATCACGAAAGTCCAACGCACCACCGCGGTGGGACAGCCAGCGCATAATCAGTTTATTTTTGCCGATGACCTGTTGGCGATAAATACCCAGATTTTGGCGCTCTTTTTCTGGACCACGAGTAATGACTAGAGGCCAGGTAATCAGTGGTCCGACATCACCGGGCCAGCAGGTTTGAATGGGTAATTTGCCGAGATCAACGTCATCACCTTCAATCACAATGGCCTGACAGGGTGCCTTTTTTACCATTTTGGCGGGCATATTGAGAATGGGTTTGAACTGGTGGCGTTTATCCCACAGGTCTTTCATGCCTTTGGGTGGTTCGGGTTCCTTCAAAAATGCCAGCAACTCGCCCACTTCGCGCATGGCCGATAGGCTTTCCTTCCCCATACCCATAGCTACCCGTTCAGGAGTGCCAAATAGATTGCCTAATACTGGAATATCAAATCCCTTGGGATTTTCAAACAGCAGTGCCGGCCCGCCGGCCCGAAGAGTACGATCACAGATTTCCGTCATTTCCAGATTAGGATCAACTTCGGCAGTGATACGCTTTAATTCGCCGCGCTTTTCAAGGAAATCGATAAATTCCCGTAAGTCAGAATGCTTTATTGTCATAACGTATAAAGGCCAAAAATGCAGGTGTGCCAAGTGTTACGACAATGGGGGGGGATTGCAACTGTCTCTCGTTATTCCTATACATTAGTTTGTTGATTTAGAAAGGGATGGAGTTATGATCAAGGTAAGAAGTAGGTTGGTGACAGCTGATACTTAATCTTATACCACTTTTTTCTAGCAATTTATGAAATGGAGTTAGTTTTTGAATAGTTTAGCTACCACATTTATTTTTAACGGTGTTGTTGTCGGCATTGCTGTGTTGGTGCACTACGAAGCACTCTATCGTCTTGCGTTGCTTTTGCCGTCGTTAAAAATACCGTCCCGCTTTCGAGTATTGGTGGGGGTAACGGGTGCATTTTTTGCTCATGTGGTTGAAGTTTGGATTTTTGCGGTGGGCTACTACCTGATGTTGAAGTGGGATAAAGGCAGCGAGTTGGGCGGTAACTTTGATGGCTCACTATTAGATTGCAGTTATTTTTCGTTTACGAACTACACGTCTCTTGGCTTTGGTGATATTGAGCCTTTTGGTTACGTGCGTTTCCTCTCTGGGTTAGAGGGTCTTACTGGATTGATTTTGATTGCCTGGACAGCATCGTTTATGTACATCGAGATGCAGAAGTTCTGGGAGTCTGAACGTAATGGCAATGATTGAGCAGTAGCTGTTCTTGTGTTACTCAAAGACGATAGTTTTATTTCCATGCAGCAATACACGATCTTCTAGGTGGTAACGTAGCCCTCTAGCTAAGACATTTTTTTCAACATCTTTACCCTTTCGTACCAAGTCGGGAATGGTGTCATGGTGACTGATGCGCACCACATCCTGCTCAATTATTGGGCCTGCATCTAGTTCATTGGTGACATAGTGACAGGTAGCGCCTATTAGTTTTACACCACGCTCTGCCGCCTGATGGTAGGGTTTTGCACCAACGAATGCTGGTAAAAAGCTGTGATGGATGTTGATAATTTTTCCTGGATATTTGGCGCACAAATCTGGCGGCAATATTTGCATATAGCGCGCTAATACAATGACGTCGGCATTGCTCTCATCAATCAGTTTTTCAACTTTGGCAAAGTGTTCAGTTTTATCTGCTGGGTCAACCGGTGTGTGGTGGTAGCTAATGTTGTGCCAGGAGACATAGCTCTGTAAGTCATTGTGATTAGAAATCACACAGGGAATATCAAATGCCATTTCATCGCTACGCCAGCGATAGAGTAGGTCAGATAAACAGTGGGACTGTTTGCTGGCCATCAGTACTACCCGCTTGGGGACACTGGTGTCCGTCAGCTGCCACTGCATATCAAACTTATCAGCCAGTGGTTGGAAGCGAGTTTTGAGCTCATCGGGGCCATAGGGCAATGAATCAGCGGCCATCACCTGGCGCATAAAAAACCAGTTAGTTTCAGGATCGCGATAGTAGTTGGCCTCGGTAAGCAGGCCTCCTTCTGATGCGAGGAATGAGCTCACAGCAGCAACAAGACCAACTCTGTCTGGGCAGGAAATCATTAAGCGATAGCTATGGGAGCTCATGGGTGAAGGCACCTTTCCTTTGGGATACAGACTGTCGCATATTTGGTAATGGATTTCATCTATAGCTGTGAGAACAGGTGAATCTTTTGGCAGCATGAAAGGTGAGTTAGAAGTGTGGTTATTTCGGGGGCAGGGCTGATGTGCATCAATCATTAAAGACATAGGTGGGAGCAGAATATAACTGGTAAAGACAACTTTTAAATACAAGGAAATATATATGATAAAAGAAGTATCTGGAGATATATTGCTCTCAAAAGCTGCTGTTGTTGCACACGGAATTGCCCCCAGTGATAATTTTAATCAGGGCTTGGCGCTTTCCCTTCGAGAGCAGTGGCCAGCCATGTATAAGGACTTCAGACATTATTGTCAGACGCAGCACCCCAAGGAAGGATCTCTATGGGTGTGGGGTGGAGTAAATGGTGTTCGAATTGCCAATTTGTTTACCCAGGAGGGCGCTTATAAGCATGGAGAAAAACCCGGGAAGGCTAGTATTAAGCACGTCAATCACGCATTACGCGAATTGCATAAACTGATCGAAAGTGAAAAATTAGAGAGTGTTGCTTTGCCTAAGTTAGCTACTGGCGTAGGGGGCTTGTTCTGGGATGATGTTAAGCCTCTGGTCGAATCGAAACTGGGCGATTTGCCAATACCCATTTATGTATACACTACCTATGTAAAAGGTCAGCAGGCTAAAGAGAACTGAGTTAAATAGGGATGAGTTCTGGGTATAACTGTTAGTGCATGACGGTCGAAAGTGATGATTAAAGCCCACTCCTGTTTTATTTAGGTTCTGTATACTTCGGTCATATAGTTCTAGATTTAACAGGGATGCGTAGGTATGAGCTTATATAGGTTATGGGCTGTGATGGTTGTTGTTATTTGCCTATTAGCATCGCCAGTATATGGCGAAATATACAAGTGGGTTGATGAAAATGGGAAGGTACACTTTGGTGATGAAAAGCCTGAAAAAGTTCTGACTGAGAAAGTGGACGTTCAGGTCAATAGCTTTGACGGCATGACTATTTCGAACAGTGATTTTTTAAAAGCACGTGAGAGTATGTCTGATGCGCAAGGGAATTTGCGTGTGGTGATGTACAGTGCAACTTGGTGCGGATANTGTAGAAAAGCCCGTAACTATTTTAGGCAAACAGGCATACCCTTCAAAGAATATGATATTGAAAACTCCCGTAAAGGGCGGCGTGATTATGCCAAACTCAATGGCACGGGGGTTCCGATTATTTTTGTGGGGAAAAAGCGTATGCAGGGTTTTAGGGCGGCGCGTTTTCAGGCTATTTATGATCAGGCTAATCGCATTGATGGCAATAAATAAAGCCGTATTGCAGCTGGCCTTATTCTGCGTCATAGTACGTCGAAATTGATTTTTAACAGTTAGCTGATTTTATAAAGTGAATATCCATGACTGATTATCTGATAGCACCATCAATTCTCTCTGCAGATTTTGCCCGTTTGGGCGAAGAGGTGGATGCGGTTCTCAATGCTGGTGCTGATGTAGTGCATTTTGATGTGATGGATAATCACTATGTGCCTAACCTGACCATTGGGCCAATGGTCTGTAAGGCGCTTCGCAGCTACGGTGTTACTGCACCTATTGATGTGCACTTGATGGTGGATCCTGTGGATCAGTTAATCGGTGATTTTGCCGATGCCGGTGCTAACTGGATAACTTTTCACCCAGAGGCCTCCCGTCATGTGGATCGTTCATTACAGTTGATTCGTGATGCGGGCTGTAAAAGTGGTTTGGTGTTGAACCCTGCGGTGGGTTTGGAGCAGCTCAAACATGTGCTCGATAAGATAGATGTTATTTTGCTGATGTCAGTTAATCCTGGCTTCGGTGGACAGAAATTTATCCCCGCTACCCTGGATAAACTACGTGAAGCTCGGACCCTTATTAATGAGAGCGGCCTGGATATTCGCCTGGAAATTGATGGCGGCGTCACTGTTAACAATATTCGGAAAATTGCTGAAGCGGGAGCAGATACCTTTGTGGCCGGCTCGGCTATTTATGGTGCAGGAGACAGTGCAGCAGACTACGCTCAAGCAATTTCTTCTATGCGTTCTGAGCTAAGCTAGTCCAACTGACTTTCCTGTTTTGAATGAATGAATTAGAATGCCTCCTCAAGTTCTGGAGACACCCGTGATTTTCACTCAGTGCCAACATCTTTATTCTGCTCAACAGTATTCCTGCCAACCGGGCTGGCGATGGCGTAGCCAGTGACCCTGGTGTGCGTGTGCCCTAATTTGGCAGTTCGCAAGTTGCACCTCCCCTTTCTACTTATTATCTGAAAATTCTGCGCTGGTATGCGCAAGGGAAGAACCATGACCCCGGAACAATTTGCCGAGTTGGCTGAGCAAAACTACAACCGAATTCCGGTTGTACGTGAGGTGTTGGCAGACCTCGAAACGCCTCTGTCCTGTTATTTAAAGTTGGCCCGTGGGGCCTACTCCTATTTGTTTGAGTCGGTACAAGGCGGTGAAAAGTGGGGGCGTTATTCCCTGATCGGCTTGCCTTCAAGCACCGTTCTCAAAGTGTTTGGTGACCAGCTTCTTATCGAGCGAAATGGCGAGACGGTAGTGTCTCGCACTACCGACGATCCCTTAAAAGATGTCGAGGACTTTCATGCCGAATACAAAATGCCGGAGCTACCACAGTTGCCCCGTTTTACCGGTGGCTTGGTAGGTTATTTTGGTTACGACACCGTGCGTTATGTGGAGCCAAGATTAAAAGCTTCTGTCCCAGAAGATGATTTAGGCAATCCCGATATTTTATTGATGGCTTCTGATGAAGTCGTCATCTTTGATAATTTGTTGGGCAAGCTGATTTTTGTCGTTCATGAAGATGCAGCCGAACCCAATGCCTGGGCTAAGGCACAAGCTCGGCTGGATGACCTTGAGGCCAAATTAAAGAACACATTACCTGACCTTCCACCGGTAAACCTTAATGGTGGTGGATTAAATGAATCGGCTTTTGTGTCGAGTTTTGGCGAAGAGAACTTTAAAGCCGCAGTAAACAAGGTAAAAGATTACGTTTTGGCTGGTGATGCCATGCAGGTAGTGCCATCCCAGCGGTTGTCTATGGATTTTGATATAGAACCTCTGAACCTGTATCGGGCGCTTCGTTGCCTCAATCCATCGCCTTATATGTATTTCCTGGATTTGGATGATTTTCATATCGCGGGTTCTTCTCCGGAAATTCTGGCGCGCTTGGAAGATGGAGAAGTGACGGTAAGACCCATCGCGGGAACTCGCCGCCGTGGCCATACCCCAGAGGAAGATAAAGCCCTAGAAGAAGACATGATGAACGACCCCAAGGAAATCGCTGAGCATTTGATGCTGATTGATTTGGGTCGTAATGATGCGGGCCGAGTGTCGCAAATTGGTACGATAGAAGTTACTGAGCAAATGGTAGTAGAGCGCTACTCTCATGTGATGCACATTACCTCTAATGTGACGGGGCAGGTGAATCCAGGTACCAGCGCTATTGATGTATTACGGGCGACATTGCCAGCGGGTACCTTAAGCGGGGCACCAAAAATCCGAGCCATGGAAATAATCGATGAGCTGGAGCCGGTCAAACGGGGTGTTTATGGTGGTGCGGTGGGTTATATCGCTTGGAATGGCAATATGGATACCGCTATTGCCATTCGTACTGCAGTGATTAAGAACGGCAAACTTTATGTTCAGGCAGGCGCTGGTGTAGTGGCGGATTCTGTGCCAGAGCTGGAATGGAAAGAAACCATGAATAAAGCACGTGCGATTTTCCGTGCAGCTGATTTAGTGGTCTGAGGAGTCACAACAATGATACTGATGATTGATAATTATGACTCCTTTACCTACAACGTGGTGCAATACCTCGGTGAACTCAAGGCGGATGTGAAAGTTGTTCGGAATGATGAAATCACGTTAGATGAGGTAGAAGCGCTGGCACCAGAAAAAATTGTCATTTCACCTGGTCCCTGTACCCCTAATGAAGCCGGTATTTCTGTGGCAACTATTGAGCGTTTCGCCGGGAAGATTCCTATTTTAGGTATTTGTTTGGGGCACCAGAGTATCGGGCAGGCCTTTGGTGGCAAAGTGGTTCGAGCCAGAAAAGTAATGCACGGTAAAACATCACCGATATACCACAACAATGTTGGTGTGTTTCAGGGTTTGCCCAATCCATTTGAAGCTACTCGTTATCATTCATTAGTTGTTGAGCGTGAGAGCTTGCCCGATTGTTTGGAAATCACCGCCTGGACACAAACTGAAACAGGTGAGGTGGATGAAATCATGGGCTTTCGCCACAGTGAGTTAGCCGTGGAAGGTGTTCAATTTCACCCGGAGTCGATCCTCACTGAGAGCGGGCACGACATGCTAGAAAATTTTTTACAAAACGAAAGTTAAAAGATTAAGATTAAAGAGCTAAAGGCTGACAATGGATATTCAACAGGCAATAGCAAAGCTCCTAGAAAATAAGGATCTTGAGACCAACGAGATGCGTGAGGTCATGATGCAAATCATGACGGGTAATACCACCGATGCCCAAATTGGTGCCTTTTTGGTGGGTTTACGCATAAAAGGTGAAACCGTGGCAGAAATCACTGGAGCCGCTCAGGTAATGCGTGAGCTGGCTGATCCGGTTGCTGTCACAGGAGACCACCTTGTGGATATCGTTGGAACCGGCGGTGATAGCGCAGGTATCTTTAATGTTTCCACGGCGAGTACTTTTGTGGCCGCTGCTGCGGGTGCTAATGTCGCCAAGCATGGTAACCGTTCGGTCAGTAGTAAAAGTGGCAGCGCTGATTTGCTGGAAACTGCTGGCGTCAGGCTAGATCTGACATCCGAGCAGGTGGCTCTCTGCGTGGAAGAGGTGGGCGTTGGTTTTATGTTTGCCGTAAACCATCACAGTGCCATGAAATACGCCATCGGCCCTCGCAAAGAATTGGGTGTGCGTACAGTTTTTAACCTACTTGGACCACTCACTAATCCGGCTAAAGTACCCAACATGTTACTTGGTGTATTTGATCGCCAGTGGCTTCGTCCTGTGGCAGAAGTGATGAAAGAGTTGGGCGGCGAGCATGTGTTAGTTGTTCACTCTGCTGATGGATTGGACGAAATTAGTGTTGCCGCTGAAACCTGGGTGGCAGAGCTAAAAGATGGCAATATCTCCGAATATTCTGTGACACCGGAAGATTTTGGTATCACTCGAGGTGACCTCAAAGATTTAAAGGTTGCCGATGCAAAAGAAAGTCTGGATATGATTAAGCAGGCCCTATCTAAAGAGGGTAAGCCTAAAAATAATGATTCTCCGGCCATTCGTTCTGCTTCTGATATGGTGGCACTTAATGCCGGGGCAGCTCTTTATGCCGCGGGCATTGCAGATGATTTATCTGAAGGTGTTATTTTGGCCCAGGATACTATTGGTAGTGGTTTGGCAAAAGCTAAAATTAGTGACCTTGCGGCCTTTACTCAATGCTTTACAAAATCAAAAGCTTAAAAGTACCAATATTTAAAAACATGGATATTTAACAAATAGAAAAAACTATGAATTCAGCATTAAACACGCCCACCATTTTAAAGAAAATTCTGGCCAAAAAAGCTGAGAACATTGCTGCAAGGCAGGCCTCTGTTTCATTGAGTCAGCTGCAGGAGCATTGCCAGGAAGGCCGTGAGTTGCGTAGCTTCTCTGATGCGCTGGCAACAAAAATTGATCAGGGGTTGGCTGCGGTAATAGCGGAAGTAAAAAAAGCCTCACCCAGTAAAGGTGTCATCCGTGAGGATTTTGATCCTGTGGGTATTGCTCGAAGTTATGAGAAAGGTGGGGCGGCTTGTCTATCAGTTTTGACCGAACAAGATTTTTTTCTCGGCTGCGATGAATATATGAAAATGGCACGAGAAGCTACACGTCTTCCCGTATTGCGCAAAGACTTTGTGATGGATCCGTATCAGGTCTATGAGTCCTACGTGTTGGGGGCAGATTGTATTCTGTTAATTGTGGCCGCATTAACCCAAACCCAGATGGAAGAGCTGCACGGCATTGCTTATGAGCTGGGCCTAGATGTATTAGTGGAAGCCCATAATGAGGAAGAGTTGGATCGTGGGTTGTTAATTGATAATCCGATGATCGGCATTAATAACCGGGATTTGCACACTTTCAATACCACTCTGGAAACGACCTTTAGTTTGCTGGACAAAATTCCGGAAGATCGGATTGTGATTACTGAAAGCGGTATTCTCACCATTGATGATGTCGCTGCTATGCGGGGACACGATGTAAATACTTTCCTGGTGGGCGAAACCTTTATGCGAGCGGAAGAGCCGGGAATGAAATTGTTGGAGATGTTTAATTAAGAATGGCTGTCTAAGAAGACCTGTCAGAGATAAAAAGCACCAGAATTAAAAAAGGCCTCGAAAGAGGCCTTTTTACTGCGCACTAAAAACTCGTTTAGTGTCAGGTTATTTAGTACGAGGCTAATTAATACTAGATTATCTAGTACCAAAGACAACCATCGTTTTACCTTTGACGGAGACCAGCTCCTGTTGCTCCAGTGTTTTT
>JGI24724J26744_10001955_pt1 | contig 13883 bp, 10 predicted proteins | sample Cruoilmetagenom7_FD_26744 | JGI IMG/M metagenome (IMG submission 26744)
ATCTTGGAGAAGAGCATCAAGAAAATTAACCCAAGGCCCTTTAATCGGTGAACTCAAATAAATTACTTTTAATTACTTCTGAATTTCCCCCGCAACCTGGAGGAATAGGAAATCATGCCTTTAATTTAGCAGATTCTCTGCAAAAAGAAGGAATGAATATCATGGTGCTAACTAACCTGCGTTCAGAGAATGGGGTAGTGGAAGCTAAATTTGATGGTGATTTAAAGTTTGAGGTATGCCGTGTAAAACGAAGAAAAGTAATATGGATATCTTATTTTACCCGCTTTATTAAAGCTTTGCAATTAATAAGAAATGCAGACACTGTACTAGCTTCTGGAAAATTTTCATTGTGGTTAGTTTTTTTTCTGAAATTGTTTTATAAAAAAAAATATGTAGCAATAATTCATGGTAGTGAATTAATGTTGTCAAATACATTTCTCAAAAAATTCACAAATAAAAGCTTGACAAAGTTTGAAAGTATTGTTGCAGTTTCAAATTATACCAAAAGCTTAATTAGTGATTTGAATCTTGAGAATATTAAAGTAATACCAAACGGATTTTCTATATTGAAAAGAGATGCGAGAGATGAAATTCATCAAAAGCCTGAACAATTAAACCTAATAACTGTTGGAAATGTAACACAACGAAAAGGACAGCACAATGTGATAAATGCTATACCAGAGCTATTAAAATTATATCCTATTTTAAAATATAATATTGTTGGAATACCAACTGAAAAAGATAAAATTAAAATTTTAGCAAATAATCTAGGAGTTGAAAAAAATATTGAATTTTATGGTAAAGTATCTGAAGAAAAAAAATGCNATTTGTTAGCTAGTTCTTCGATATTTTTAATGTTAAGTGAGCAAACTACAAATGGTGATGTAGAAGGTTTTGGGATTGCTATTTTAGAAGCAAATGCATTTGGAGTTCCAGCGATTGGATCAAAAAATTGTGGAATTGAAGACGCTATTAGTCAAGAAGAAACAGGTTACTTAGTTCTGCCTACAGATGTCAATTCAATAGTAAATGCAGTGAATAATATTAATGAATTTTATTCAGATTATTCAAGAAAGGCGAATCTTTGGTCAAAAGATTTTAGTTGGGACAAAATTGTATTAATGTATTTGGAAATAATAAAGAAATGAGGCTCTTAGTTATTTCACATACACGGCATTATAAAAATGAAAATGGAACCATTGTTGGCTGGGGACCTACTATAACTGAATTGAATAATATAGCAGATGAGTTTAATGAAATTGTACATGTAGCAATGTTTCATTCAGAAAAACCACCAAAAAGCTCATTGCCTTATAATTCCTCTAAAATAAAATTTGTGCCATTACCTGCTTTGGGGGGCAAAACAATATTCAGTAAAATAAAAATGATATTGAATATTCCAAAAATTATAAGGATTGTAAGAAATGAATTAAAATATTCAGATTTATTTCAATTACGAACTCCTACAGGAATAGCAGTGTTTTTAATTCCCTATTTAACGATATTTAGTAAAGTGAATGGTTGGTATAAATACGCAGGTAACTGGATACAAAAAAATAAACCCTTAGGGTATCGTCTACAGAAATGGATGCTTAAAAACCAAAAAAGAAAGGTGACTATTAATGGAGAATGGAATAATCAAGCTCAAAATATATTAACTTTTGAAAACCCATGTTTAACAGCTAAAGATAGACTTAATGGGAAAAATATAATTGAAAATAAAAAGCTGACAGAAGAAATAAATTATTGTTTTGTAGGTGGTTTAAATTATAATAAAGGGATTGATAAAATTATTGAAACCTTTAAATTACTTCCATCAGAAAAAATTGGCACATTACATATAGTCGGAAATGGCGAATTAAGAGAAATGATAGAGGAAGATGCTAAACAATTGTCAATTGATGTAAAAATACATGGATCACTTCCAAAAAATGAAGTGCAAAAAATATATAAAAACTCACACTTTATTTTAGTTCCTTCTAAAAATGAAGGATTTCCTAAAGTAATCGGTGAAGCAATGAATTTCGGTTGTGTTCCAATTGTATCGAATGTTTCTTGTATTGGACAGTATGTTAAAAATGATTATAATGGTTTTTTAATACAACTAAATACAATAGAAAACCTTAAATCAATGATTGAAAAATCTAGTCAAATAACAGGCGATCATTATAATATATATAAAGATATAAATTATAAATTGGCTAATAAGTTTACTTATCAGTACTATATTGAGCGTATTAAAAAAGAATTTTTAAACTAAACGAAAAACAACTAAGTATCAATTCTAATAGTTTCATATTAAAAGAAATAGCAGACAACTTAATTTTTAAAATTGTTTTGTGGTTAATACCTTTGAGTTACTTTTATAATCTTCCAGTACTTAGTTATTCTATTAAAGGAGATAATGAATTAAGGTTGTATGATATTTTGGGAGTATTTATTTTATTTTATTATATCAAATATTTTAAAACAATAAATATTGAAATAAATAGAATAATATTTTTTAGAAGATTTAAGTATTTTATACTTTTTTGCTCTTTTAGTTTAATTTTCACATTACTTTTTTCAATCTTTTATAGAGATAGGATTCTTTGGTTTATTCAAAGTTTTTTATATCTATTTCACATGTGGGTTTTCTTTATAGGTTCAGTTTTTTTCTACTTTTATGCATGTAAAGATGGAGTTTATAAAAAATTGGCAACATATATACTTGTATTAATTACAATAGAAAGTTTAATTGTTATTCTTCAGAACATGGGAGTAATTCCTTTTCTTTTTAGTAGAGTTTATGAAATAGGATATCATGGTTTTTTATCTGGGACATTTGGACCAAATAAAATCGTTTTAGGGATGACTATGCTCATTTCATTTTCTTTTGTAATTGGATTATTATATGAATCTAAGTTAAAAATTTCAAAGATTTTATTATTTGTTGCCTTATTTGGTTCAATAATTTCCATAATGCTAAGTGGATCAAGGACTACGTATGTTGGTCTCATCATATTTTTACTTTATTTTATTATAAGTAAAACTGGAAAGTTTATAAATTTAGCAATAGTTGGTGGAGTCATGTTTGTTTTATTATTATTTGTGAATCCTGTTATTTACAATCGTATTAATGATATAATAAATAATAGGATTGTTAATAGAATTGAAAGCCCAGAAGATATTCAATCGGTTGAAGATATGACTGGAGTTTATGAAGATTTGGGAGCAGGAAGAAGCGATTTACACTTAATGTATGTAAATCATCTTTTAAAAAGGCCTTATATAATTCCTTTTGGAATTGGTTTTAATAATAGATTGTTAATAGGTAGTTCTGCACATAATATGTATTTATCATTGATAAATGAAGTAGGTGTTTTTGGATTAATTTTGTTTATACGCTGGATGTTTTCCTTTTTAATTATTAAAAAAAGAAAATTACCATACCTACAATTAGCATTAAATGGAATAGTACTCTCAATGTTTGTAACATTATATTTTGGAGAACATTTATATGTTTATCGTCCTTTATTTGGAATATTAGGGTATTTTATGATAATTTGTGTGCTATTATTAGTTCCGCTAAGAAAAACTATAGATGAAAAATAAAGAGAAATTAGGAATCGTAATACCTTATTACAACGCTAGAGAATTTATTATTTCAGTAGTTGAAAAAGCAATTAATTATAGCAATCATATTGTTATAATAAATGACAAAAGCCCAGATAAATTACCCATAGATCTTCTTTCAGCCTATTCTCAAGTAAAAATTATAAATGCTCCTGAAAATCTCGGAGTAGGAGGAGCGACAAAATTAGGATTAGATTTTTTTAAAAATAATAATGAAGTTGAGGTTATCGTAAAGCTTGATGCAGATGACCAAATGGATACTAGTTTTATTCCAAGCCTTGTAGATCCAGTATTAAATGAAGGCTTTGGTTTTGCAAAAGGAAATAGATTTAGAGATTTTAAAGCACTTCAAGAAATGCCTTTCGTTAGAAGATTTGGTAATACATTTCTTTCCTTTTTAAGTAAAATAGCTACAGGATATTGGAATTGTTTCGACTTTAATAATGGTTTCTTTGCTATTTCTAAAAAGAATGTTTCATTAATTAATTTTAATGCGATATCAAATAATTATTTTTTTGAAACTTCTTTAATTTCTGAATTGTATTTTCAAGATGTAAAAATTAAAGAAATAGCCATGCCAGCAATTTATGGAGATGAAAAATCGAATATGAATGTCTTCAAAATGCCTTTATTATTTTCGTATAACCTATTTAAAAAGTTTATCTCAAGAATATTCAAGTCTTATTTTGTGTACGATTTTAATATAGGAACGATTTATATCTTATTTGGAATTCCTTTGTTTTTAGGTGGAGTAGTTTTTGGTGGATATCATTGGTATGATTATTCAAGTAAAGGAATATTAACTCCTGTAGGAACTATAATGATTAGTACATTGTTAGTTATTTTAGGCTTTCAATTAATTCTTCAAGCGATACAATACGATATCATGAAAACTCCAAAGAACAACTAAAGTATGAGTAAAAAATTGCTATACTTAGTTGTATCTATCAACCTTTTAATTGCTTCTTCTTTTTTTATCAGTAATATAGGAGCTGGATATTCAAAACTATCATCCGATCTACACAATATCATTCCAATGTGTATTAAGTTTGATCAACCAAATCTATATAAAGGTGATTTGTATTTAAATGAATTAGATAATTTTAAATATTATACACCTTTCTTTATTCAGACTCTACGTTTTTTCAGTAAACTAACTAATGGAGATTACTTTCTATCATTGAATATAGTATCTTTTTTTACACACATGATCTATGGACTTAGCTGGTTCTTTTTGTGTTATATTTTATTTAAAAGGAAGTTTTGGTTGGCACTCATATTTTCAATTTTATTACGAGGTATCATTTGGCTACCAGGATATGAAATATGGGGAATATCAGATTTATGGTCCATAATGCCTAGAACAATATATGCTGCATTATTTCCTATTCCTTTTATTTTTCTTTTCTTACGTAAGAAGTATCATTTACTGATATCAAGTTTTTTGATTGGTTTCATTTTCAATTTTCATCCAATTTCTGGTTTAGGAGGAATGTTACTTTTTGTATTACTAATAATAGGTTTGCATTTCTTTTCGATTAAAAAATATACATTTAAAGAGAGTGTTTTTGCTTTATTATTAATGATTTTAGGAGCTTTACCTTTCGTTATTACATATTTTGGTAAAACAGAATCATTGGTGCAATATGACCTGGAGCTATATCAGAAAGCATTTAATTCGAGAATTCCACAATATTTCAGTGATCCAGTTGTATTTATAAAAAAATGGGTTTCTTTTAAAAGCTTGTTTTTTTGTATTCCACTCGTTAGTTATGTCTGTTATGCCTTATTTTGGAAAAAAGATGAAAGAAAAAAAGCGAGTATTCTTTTATTGTTAACCATTTCATTAGTTTTAATTCCATCCATAAGTGTTTATATAGAAAATAGTATTAATGATCTATTTTCCACAAATATTAGAATGGCATTTCAGATAATTAGAGTTCAAAAATTGGCAATTATCCCTGGTTTTTTTGCTTTAGGTTTTTTATCACTTAGTTTAATTAATAATTACCCAAGAGTGAATAAATTTTTACCGATAATTACTATATCCTATTTAATCATTGTAGTTTTTTCAAATCAAAAATTATTTAATTATATTCCTTTTGTTTCAGATGATATAACTCGAAATATATACCCAAGTATTTCAGAAGTATTTAAACCTAATAATGAAAAGCTAAACGATTTCGATAAAATGGCTTTATATATTAATGATAATACTTCTAATGATGATGTTTTTTATGGTTCTTATATGATCCGTTCAGCATCTCAAAGATCTGTAGTATATGACAGAAAAGGAGCTTCAATATTAATTGAAGGAAATCCAAAAGCATTAATAAGTTGGTATCTTGATATGAAAATTTTAAACAAATTAAAAGGAGCTAAAAAGATAGAGTTTTTGAAAGAAAAAGGAGTTAATTATATTTTATCATCGACTAATAATTTTAGTTCAACTTTATTAGCACATAAAATTGGGAATCAATATTTATATAAAATACAGTAATTGTAGTGAAACAACTTTTATACATAGGAAATAAACTTTCTAATTCAGGAAGTAATGTCACCTCAATTGAAACCTTAGGTTCTTTTTTGAAAGATGAAGGATATCATGTTGTTACATCCTCTTCCAAGAAGAATAAAGTACTAAGAATGATAGATATGCTATATGCTACCTATAAGTATTCAAATAAAGTGTCAACAGTACTAATTGATACTTATAGCACACAAAACTTTTATTATGCGGTATTAGTCGCAAAGTTTTGTAGAATATTGCATATACCCTATATTCCAATATTAAGAGGCGGAATGCTTCCAGATCGTCTTAAAAAGAGCCCTAAGCTTTGTGAGAGTCTTTTTAATGGAGCTACTTTTAATATTGCACCATCAATGTATTTGTATGAAGCTTTTTCAAAAGAAGGGTATTCTAATTTGAAATATATTCCGAATACTATAGATATTAAGAAATACGATTTTTTACTTCGGAAAGAAATAAAAGCAAATCTTCTTTGGGTTCGTTCTTTTTCAGAAATATACAACCCACATTTAGCAATCAAAATTGTTGAATCGCTTATCAAACAAGGTTTAAATGTAAATTTGTGCATGGTTGGGCCAGATGTTGGAGGATTATTAGAAGTATGTAAAACAGAAGTTGAAAAAAAGAATTTGCCTATAACTTTCACTGGTAAATTAAGCAAGGAAAAATGGATTGAACTTTCTAAAAACTATAGTATTTTTATTAATACTACAAATTTTGATAACACTCCCGTGAGCGTTATTGAGGCAATGGCGCTCGGCTTACCAGTTGTTTCTACCAATGTTGGAGGAATTCCTTTTTTAATAGATGATAATGAAACTGGTATTTTGGTAAACCCTAATAATGAAAACCTTTTTGTTGAGAAAATAAACTACCTTTTAAATAACCCTTTAGCAACTGAATACCTTTCAGTTAATGCAAGAAAAATAGTTGAAACTTTTGATTGGGAAAAAGTTAAAACAAAATGGGATACTGTTTTAAGTGAATAATCCTTATTTTTAACCAACTAAATCTAACCAATGACTCAAAAGTCAAATATACATTTTGATATTTCTGAGAGGAAAGTACTATTACGTTTTTTTGATGTGGTAAGTGTTTTGTTTCTACTATATTTAGTAGGATTGGTTTTTGATTTCGATTACTTCAAAATTAATTCACAACACTGGGTTTGGTCAATCGTGTTAGGTATTTATCTCACTATTTTTGCAACTATTTTTGAGCTGTATAACCTTCAAAAGGCAAGTAAATTTGAAGTGGTTATTCAAAATATAATTTTAACCTCTTCTGTTACAGTTTTATTCTATTTATTAACACCATTTTTTACTCCAGAACTTCCTGAAAATCGTTTGCAAATTATATATTTCTATATATCAGTAAACCTATCATTATTCATATGGCGATATGCTTACATCGTATTAATTTCTGCTCCAAGATTCTTTAAAAGAGTTTTACTTTTATGTAATGAAAAGGATTTAAACTCTATAATTGCTTCTTTACAAAAATCAGATCCAAACTATAAAGTAATTGGGTTTATAAATACAAGTGATCCAACAAAAACAAGTGAGTTTTCTAGTGATGTATTAAAATTTGGAAGAAAAGATATTTCAAATATAGTTAAAGAACATACTATTTCTGAGATTGTTGTTGCAAGTCCCCAAGCTGAAGGAATTTCAGTAATGTTATATAATCAACTAATAAACTTACTTGAAAATGGAGTAGCAATTAGAGAGTATACTCAAGTGTATGAAGAAATAACGCATCGTGTACCAGTACAACATGTGGATAAAGATTTTTACAGGTATTTTCCATTTAGTAGAAGTAATCAGAACAAGTTATATCTATTTTTTCATAGAGTATTAGATTTGGTTTTTTCAGTATTAGGNTTAACATTTGGATTGATTATTTTACCAATTTTGTTAATAGGAAATCTTTTTGCAAATAAAGGCCCTTTGTTTTATTTTCAAGAACGAGTGGGGAGAAATGGAAAGCCTTTTAAAATTTATAAACTACGAAGTATGGTTGTAAATGCTGAAAAGGACGGTGCTAAGTTTGCTTCAAAAGGAGATAGTCGTGTAACAAAGTTTGGTCGTTTTTTACGTAAATCTAGATTCGATGAAATTCCACAATTTATTAATGTAATAAAAGGTGAAATGAGTGTGATTGGACCTCGCCCTGAACGTCCAGTATTTGTTGAACAACTTTCTGTGCAAATACCTTTTTATGAAATTAGACATATTGTTAAGCCTGGAGTTACTGGATGGGCTCAAGTAAATGCAAAGTATGGAGAGACTCAAGATGATTCTTTAGAAAAACTTCAATACGATTTATACTATATAAAACACAGAAGCTTTTTTCTTGATATTAACATTGTATTTAAAACCCTGAGTACAATCATTTTCTTCAGAGGTCAATAAATAGAAGTCTATTTTTTTAGTGTGGATATGATGTAGATATATCTAATTCCTAGCGCAATTAATAATGGAATAAGCGAGATAGCAAATCCTTGTACTCTAGTAATCCAGTGTAAACAGATTAGAAACATCATTAAAACTAAAAAGATAAAGTATTTTCTAATCCAAGATTTTGGGTTCTTTTTAGCAATTGCAAAACATAAAAGAATATTGAATGGAAATGCCCAAAGTAAATTGTAGTTATTCGCGGTAGATGAATGATCGGTTGCAACCCATAATAATAGTATAAATAGCCCAATTAACCCAGTTAGAAAAAATATAGAAGCATCTAAATACCTACTGCGTTCATTCTTTTTATAATCCTTAAAAGTTATAAAAAGAATGAGTAAGCCAATCAATCCAAAAATAAAAAGGGGAGAAGTGAAAAAGTTGATTTTTGATTTTGTTTCTTTATTCTGAAATAAAACAATTGATTTTTTTACTAAACTTTCAGAAGTACCATTTCTATTAATTGAAGCATTTTCAGCTCCTTTGTAAATATATTCTGGCAAAAATTGATAATCTAATGGTGGAGCTTTTCTATCTACAACTGCTCCAATAGCGACGTCCATTCCAAAACTTCCCCAAGTATTTGAATGAACATTTTTCTGAATTAATTCTCGATACGAATAANCTTCAGTAATGTGAGAATCATTATAAACAAGTTTATCTCCAATAACTTCAGTTAAAACATCTCTAATTTTTGTAGCGCAATTATCATAAAAGAAATCATATAAATAATCTCTGTTTTCGGGTTTTGCATTGTTCTGAAGAAAATTAAATAACGCTTGCTTTTCTTCATTTGTAATTGCCAATTGTTGTTCCTTAACAAATCTGTTTTGCCTTTTATAATAATCGAAAAATGGTTCAAAATTACCTGTATCTAATTTGTAAAGTAATTTTCCTTGAGCAAATTTTGTGTAAAAATTCGGCGTGTTAAAGTCATACACTCCAAAATTGTAAATAAGGTCTAATCTTTTTTCAGGATCTTTTATTCTGAATGCACTATGTCCAAACGAGTCGTATAATTGTTTTCCTGGACCAATAGTTAAAATACTAACTTCGGTATTTTCGGAAAGAGAAATATCTTGAGCACTTATTTTATTTGAAAATAAGAAGGATAATAAAAGTAAAAAGAGAATGTAGTTTTTATTCACTGGTTTTATCTAAAAATTCCCCAATCAATTTTAACAGAAAACACATTTGAATACAAGGCAGCACTTTGATCACCAATGTCTGTAAGTGCATAATCTACTTGAATTCCTTTATATTTAAAACCTACACCAATATTTGGTTGAAATCCTACAGATTCACTACCATCTAATTGGGTTACATTTTGAAAATTTCCAACACCAGCTCTTACAAAAACAAGATCGATATATCCAAATTCTAAACCAAGTGAAGGAGTCATACTTGTAAACGAATTCGAGATAATATCATTAGTTTCAGCAAAACGGAAGTTAAAATCTATTTCAGCTAAAAGCACATAATCATAATGGAATTCAAAAGTTCTAGCAATTCCTAATTGTAATTTTGGAATTGTAATTTCAGTAGTTTCAGGTAATTCTTGGTTTTGACCTTCAACAGCTGCAGATATTTCAGCAAACTTATCTTCATCAATTGCCCATGCATTAAATGTAGTTGTTATATCACGAGCCATTAATCCAATATTCCAATCATTTTTCTTGAATTGAATACCAACGTCAATACCAAATCCCCAGGAAGAAGCAAAATCACCAATAACACGACGAATCACTTTGGCATTTGCACCAATATTGAAGCCATCTAAAGGTAGTTCGCGTGCATATGAAAATGTTAATCCATAATCTGCAGTTGAAAATAAACTAATGCGGTTATAATCAATATTACCTTGATCATCAATTAATTGTGTGGTATTTAAAATGTCATCTACTCCAAAACGAATCACAGAAAAGGCCATTGCACTTCTATTATCTAAAGGCATTGCGAAACCTGCATAGTCGTATGTGGCAATATTTGCAAAGTAGGAGGAATGCATTAAAGATATTTGTTTGTCTTCTAAACCTACAAGTCCGGCAGGATTCCAATAACCAGAGTTTACGTCGTTAGATGAAGCTACAACCGCATTGGCCATACCAAAAGCTGCCGCATCAACACCAATATTCATAAATTCATTTGAATATTTTCGTACCGTTTGACCTTGTGAAGTGAAAGTACAAAACGCTATTACAATAAATAATATCTTCTTCAAGCTATAAATTTTAAGCAAATATCTTACTATTTTACAGATAATAAAACTATAAAATTAAATACATATTGCATTATAATAGTAATAGACGTAAATACTTTTATATTTTTACACTTTATTGTTACAAATTATGATAAAACAAATACCTAATATAATTACTTCCATGAATCTGCTTTGTGGTTGTGTTGCAGTAATTTTTGCCGTTTCTGGAGATTTGGTCACCGCATCCATATTTGCCTTTTTAGGTATTTTTTTCGATTTTTTTGATGGACTAGCAGCTCGATTACTAAATGCACATAGTGAAATTGGTTTGCAATTCGATTCATTAGCAGATATGATTACTAGTGGATTAGTGCCAAGTATAGTTATGGTACAGTTGATAAGTCAGTCTATTACAGGTGAAACTTTACAAGTTGAAAGTTTAGGTTCAACTCCAGGTTGGAATACAATTATTGTTAATTACATTCCTTTTATCGGCTTATTAATTGCTTTGGCTTCTGGATTTCGATTGGCAAAATTTAATGTAGATACAAGACAAACCAATAGTTTTATTGGATTACCAACACCAGCCAATACCTTGCTTATTTTAAGTTTACCATTAATTTTGGCTTTTCAAAACTCTGAACTTATTACAAGTTTATTTTTAAATCAATGGTTTTTAATTGGGCTTACCATTTTGTGTAGTATTTTATTAAATGCTGAATTGCCTTTATTTGCTTTAAAATTTAAAACGTGGGATTTTGCATCTAATAAAATCAGATATTTCTTTTTATTACTTTCAATAATAGCTATTGTCTTGTTAAAGTTTATAGCTATTCCTGTTGTAATAGTATTATATATTTTCCTTTCTTTATTTCAGAAGAAAGAAGTATAAAAAGCCTTTACGAATAGGTGTTTAATTGTTATATGCTTTTGTTAAAAATTTATAGCTATTACTAGAATTATCAGTAAAACAACCGCCAAAATTAAATATCCTATTATTTTAAAAAGAATTAATAATGGTTATTATTGGGCTATAGTGTTTTAAATCAATATTAATTTTGAAGAAACCACCTTAGCATTCTCAAGATTTATTTTTATGAAATAAATACCTTCTGTGAGATTTGATACATTAACTTTAATGTCAGTGAAATCAGAAAAATCCTCAAAGTAAGTAAGTTGACCCAAAGCGTTATAAAATTCTATAGAATTGATTTTTTCAGAAATATTAGATTTAGAAATATTTACAAAGTCTTTAGCTGGGTTTGGATAAATCAATAATTTCTGGTTTTGAGAAAAATCACCTACGCTTAGCACTCCTGTTTCACTTTTATATAACTTACCATTAGAACCTGCAGTAATAATATAATTATCAATAAGATCAATTGAATTTATAGTGTGTTGCTGAGTAAGGTATTGCCAATTTAATCCTCCATCTTCTGTTTTGTATAGCCTTCCATCTTCATCAGCTATATATCCTATGTCTTCTGTATAAAACTTAATTTGTCTATACCATTCATAGGGGATATCAAGTTCTTGCCAACTATCACCACTATCGTTAGTTTTATAAATTAACCCTTGGTCACCGACAAAATAGCCATTGTCTGCATCAATGAAATGAAATGCATAAATTTGTAAGTCTACTTCTACACTAATATTCCAAGTTTCACCTCCATCTATAGTTTTATACATTCTGCCATTTGAAAACCCAATCCTATGTGCATATCCTATTAGGTTATTGATAAACTGGATTTGACCAAATGTGATGGATTCAACTTGTGTCCAGTTATTGCCGCCATCAATAGTTTTTAAAACTTTTCTTTGATTAAAACCACCACTAACTATTCCTGTAAATTCATCAATAAAATTAATTGAAGATAAATTTTCATTAATTATATCATTACCATTATTCATTTTATTCCAACTTAAACCACTATCAACTGTTTTATAAACAGATCTATTAATAATTGCATAACCAACATTTTCATTAACATAGTCAAAGTCGGTGATGAATATTCCAGGATAGTTAGTTGGTCTTCCATTATCAAACCAAGAATTTCCACCATCTATGGTTTTGAAAAATGTTCCGTCTATGGAAGCATAAGCAGTATTTGAATTGATAAATTCTAATTTTCTTATATCATTATAAGATGGGGAATGATGAATCCAATTATTCCCACCATCTGTAGTTTTTATGATTCGACCACGAACACCAGTAGCATATCCAGTATTATTATCTTGAAAGTAAATTCCAAACATGGATGTATTATAAATAAATCCATTTTGAAATAATATTTCACTCCAAGAGTTTCCACCATCAGTTGTTTTGTATGTTGCTCCGTATTCACCAGTTGCGAAACCATTATTTTCATCTGTAAAATGAAAATCATAGATAGCATGATTTGTTCCTGAAACTTCTATCCAAGTTTCACCGCCATCAGTAGTTTTATACATTACATCAAATTCTCTTGTTGCAAAACCAATATTTTCATTGACAAAATAGACAGTGAAGAAATTTGATGGAAAGGAATTTGTACTTTGTGTTATATACCAGTTTTGACCACCATCTATAGTTTTTAAGATAGTTCCATTATCACAAACAGCAAGTCCAATTAATGAGCTAATAAAAGCTGTCTTATTAACTGATGGATTGGGAATGTTTAAACTCTCCCATGTAATCCCGCCATCGTTGGTTTTTACAATGCTATTTGAAGCGGATAAAATAATATTGTTAACATCAATAATATTTACGGTATTAAAAGAATTATTAAAACCTGTAGATATTTGATTCCATGAAGTGCCGTTATTTGTAGATTTTAATATATACCCATTATTTCCAACAATATAACCTATTGTATTGTAGAAACTCATATCATTTCCACTAGAGATATCTTGTTTTTTTATCCAATTATTACCAGCGTCTAGTGTTTCTAATAATTCGTTAGATGTTATAATATATCCAATATTAGTTGTTACAAACTCAACATCATTTCCAGTATTTGGTGTAGGCTTTGGATTTAATAACTCCCAATTTGTTTGTGAGTGGATTTGATTAATAACTAGAATAATCAAAGAAAGAATT
>JGI24724J26744_10001957_pt1 | contig 13874 bp, 7 predicted proteins | sample Cruoilmetagenom7_FD_26744 | JGI IMG/M metagenome (IMG submission 26744)
GCCTATTGCCGCGCATGGGGTTTGTTGGCGCGAACGTGACGATCCCGCACAAACACGAGGCGCTGGCGATTGCCGACCATATCACCCCGCTCGCCCGCCGGATCGGCGCCGCGAATACACTGACTTTTACCGCGCAGGGGATCGAGGCCGACAATACCGACGCCTACGGGTTTTCGCAAAACATCACCCATGCGGTCCCCGGCTGGGTGCCGCGCCGCGTGGCACTCATTGGGGCCGGCGGTGCAAACCGCGCGGTTCTGGCAGCTTTGCTTGATCTGGGCGTGTCCAGCATCCGCTTAACCAACCGTTCTCCGCAACGCGCCCTTGATTTGGCGGCAGAGTTCGGCAGCACGGTAACCGCCGTCCCATGGGCCGAGCGTTCCGAGATGCTCGACGGTTGCGACACATTGGTCAACGGCACCTCGCTCGGCATGACCGGCAATCCGGCGTTGGATATCGACCTGACGCGCTTGCCAGCGGATGCCGTGGTCAATGACCTCGTCTACGCTCCGCTTGAAACACCGCTGTTGGCGCAAGCGCGCGCACGCGGAAACACCTGCGTTGACGGCCTTGGCATGCTGTTGCATCAGGCCGCACCCGGTTTTGCCCGTTGGTTTGGTCAAACACCTGTCGTCGATGATGACTTGCGTCAGGCGGTGCTCGCATGAGCATAATCCTTGGCCTCACGGGTTCTATCGGGATGGGAAAATCCACGACGACGGGTTTTTCCGCGATGCTGGCATCCCGGTCTGGGATGCCGACGCCGCTGTTCACGCGCTCTATGCGCAAGGTGGCGCTGCGGTTGCGCCCATTGCTGCCCTGCATTCGCCTGCCGCTATAGATCAGGGCATCGACCGTGCTGCGCTGCGCGACTGGATTGCCAAAGATCCCACGGCCTTGAAAAAGATCGAGGGGATCGTGCACCCACTGGTCGCCCAAGACCGCGCCGCGTTCATCATAAGGAACGAAACCGCCCCGCTGGTTGTCCTCGACATTCCCCTGTTGTTCGAAGGCGGCGGTGACGCGGCTTGCGACGCGACGCTTGTGGTCAGCGCCCCCGCTGAGATCCAACGCCAGCGTGTGTTGGAACGCCCCGGCATGACCGAGGCGCACTTCCAGACAATCCTGTCAAAACAGATGCCCGACGCCGACAAACGGCACCGCGCCACCTATGTCATCGAGACAACGAGCCTTGAACAAACCCGTGCTGATGTGCTTGCGTTGATTGATCGCCTGACCGGGAGCCAAAACCATGCGTGAAATCGTTCTGGACACCGAAACCACCGGATTTGAACCGTCCGAGGGTGACCGATTGGTTGAAATCGGCGCGGTTGAGTTGCTCAACCAGATGCCAACGGGCCGCACCTATCATCAATACATCAACCCCGAACGTTCCATGCCCGCTGAGGCCTTTGCAATCCATGGTTTAGGCGACGATTTCCTGCGCGATCAGCCCCTTTTTTCCAAAGTTGTCGATGACTTTCTGACCTTTATCGAGGGTGGGCGTCTGGTGATCCACAATGCGGCGTTCGACATGAAATTTCTGAACGCCGAACTGGGGTTAATCAAGCGGCCACCCTTGCCGACAGACACCGTGATCGACACGCTGATGATTGCCCGTCGCCGGTTTCCCGGTTCTCCGGCCTCGCTGGATGCCCTGTGCCGCAGGTTCGGCATCGACGGTTTCAACCGCGATCTTCATGGCGCATTGTTAGACAGTCAAATTCTCGCCGAGGTGTATCTGGAACTGATGGGGGGTCGGCAGCCCGATCTGGTTCTCGCACCGCAATCCAGCGCTAAAGGAACCACGCAAGGCGGCGCGTCATGGCGGCCCCACAAACGCCCGACACCGCTTCCCTCCCGCTTGACGACACAAGAACGCGACGCGCACGCCGAATTTGTCGAAAAACTTGGTGATGCTGCGATCTGGGGCAATTATGATGCCTGATGCCGCTTATGCGCTGGTGATTGGCGCGGGGCCCGCCGGCTTGATGGCCGCCGACGCTTTGTTGCAGGCCGGTCTGTCGGTCGTGATGATCGAGGGCAAACCCTCCCCCGCCCGCAAATTTCTGATGGCCGGAAAATCCGGCTTGAACATCACCAAAGACGAGGGGTTCGATACGTTCCTCGCGCAATACACCGACGCCGCTGAATGGCTGCGCCCGATGCTGACGGCTTTTGGCCCCGAACAGGTCAAGGATTGGGCGATCCGGCACGGCCAGCAGGTTTTTACCGGCTCATCGGGCCGCGTGTTCCCCAAGTCCCTGAAGTCTTCGCCCCTGTTGCGCGCCTGGCTGCAAGATCTCGGCCACCGCGGGCTTGAACTGCGAACGCGCTGGCGCTGGGCTGGCCTTGGCGATGACGGGTTTCGGTTTGACACGCCGGACGGACCTCAAACCCTGTCACCCAAGGTGACGGTTCTCGCGCTTGGCGGTGCCAGTTGGGCGCGGCTGGGGTCTGACGGCACTTGGGCCGATATTCTGGCGCGACACGATGTGCCTTTGACCCCGTTCCAGCCCGCGAACATGGGTTTTTGCGTGGATTGGTCGCCCTATATGGCCGCGCATTTCGGCGCTCCGTTGAAATCCATCGCTTTGATTGCAGGAAAGCACAGCCACCGTGGCGAGGCGGTGATTTCCCGGCGCGGCATCGAGGGCGGAGGCATTTACGCCGTCAGTCGCCACATTCGTGACGGTGCCGCGCTGGGCATTGATCTGTTTCCCAATATGGATTTGGCGCAGTTGACCGCGCGCCTTTCGAACCGACCCAAAGGTGAGAGCACCACCAACACCCTGCGCAAGGCACTAAAGCTAAGCGGTGCACGGCTGGCTCTGGCGCTGGAGTGCGCCCGCCCCTTTCCAACCGACCCACAGGCTCGCGCTCGCACCCTAAAGCAACTGACAATACCGATCACCGGCCCGCGCCCGATGGATGAGGCGATTTCTACCGCCGGCGGCATTCCACAAGCCGCGATCACCGATGATTTGATGCTGCGCACCTTGCCCGGCGTGTTCGTCGCTGGCGAAATGCTGGACTGGGAGGCCCCGACCGGTGGCTACCTGATGACGGCGTGCCTTGCGACAGGTTTATGGGCGGGCCGCAAAGCAGCGGAGTGGTCAGATCATAAGTCCGGTCAGGATAAACCCGCCACCGCGTGAAAACCGGCCGCTCAACTGATCGCCGCTGGCAAATGGCGCGGCATGTGCCTGGAAAGTCGCGGTGAAGCTCCCAGCGGCTTGGTCGAGGGTCACTTCGAACATCTCGAATCCGAACAACTGACCAGACCGCGCATATTGCGCCTTATAGGCGCATTCCTTGACGCTAAAAATTATTCGCGCCCACTGCGGCGGGTCCGGTTGAGTGTTTATCCAGAGGCGTTCCGAAGGTGTCAAAACCGTCTCGAACACATCCGGGGGAAGGGGTTCATCAACCTCCAGATCGACGCCGACCAACCGGTCCGCATTCGAGATCACGGCGATAGCCCAACCACCTGCATGGGTAATAGACCCGGCGATACCCTCGGGCCAAACGGGTGCGCGATCAGCGGCCATCGGTATTGATATATCGCGGGTCATTGCAGTTCGCGCGGCCAGCCGACCAGCCGCAAACTCGGACTGGCGCGAGGGCACGGCCCTTGCAATCGCAGATTTCTCTACCGCATGCAGGGCCGACACATCCGCCGCGGCAACCTCAATGCAGGCAACCCGCGCTTGATCGCCAAACACAGCCGCCGCCAACGCACGAGGCGATTGGCGGCGGTGGTTTTGTGTCAGATCCGACCTCACCCCGAGCGGCTCATCCGCTCCGCCCGCATTGCACGGCGGCGTGACATGGCGTCCAGACGACCGCGCGCAGCTTCGGTCTCGACCGGTGCCGCAGCAGTGGCGGTTGTAACCGGCTTGAGCTTGCTGTCGATATGACCCGCCAAGGCCGACAAGACCGGAAAGCGGAAGACATCGGTGATCGACAGACCCGGCAGCGCCAGCGCTTCGCGGATATCGCGGTGCGACTGCACAGCCAGCAGCGAATGCCCACCCAAAAGGAAGAAGTTATCCCCCGGTTTAACCTCGGGCAGGCCCAGCACCTTGCACCAGATCGCTGCGATTTTGGCCTGCGTATCACCGCCATTCGCGGCAACCGGAGCCTGAATAACCGCAGCCCGCACGACACCCGGCGCAGGCAGCGCCTTGCGGTCGATCTTTTTGTTCGGCGTCAGCGGGAAAGCATCCAGTTTGACGATATGAGATGGCACCAAATGCGCGGGCATCTGCGCGACCAACGCTGACCGCAATGCCCCCGTATCGGCACCGCCAATAACATAGGCCACCAGACGCATGTCACCCGGCGTGACCTCTCGGGCAATGACAACGCTTTGCGTAACACCGGCCTGCGCATCCAGAGCGGTTTCAATCTCGCCCAGCTCAATGCGGAAACCGCGGATTTTCACCTGATGATCGGCGCGGCCAAGGAAATCGACACCACCATCCGACCGCAAGCGAACCAGATCACCGGTGCGATACAAACGTTTGCCACCAATGGTCACAAACCGTTCCGCCGTCAGGTCGTTGCGCTGCCAGTAACCACGGGTCACCCCGTCGCCGCCGATCCACAATTCACCTTCAGCGCCGATCGGCACTGCCCGTTGCATATCATCCAGAACATGCAGCGTCGTATTGGCAATTGGCGAGCCAATTCCGACAACCCCGTCACCACCATGCGTCAGGCCGGTCGTTGACCAGATCGTCGTCTCGGTCGGGCCATACATATTCTGTACGTCGCTGCCGGTGATCTGCGCCAGTTCCGCAGCCAATGCTCCGGGCAAAGCCTCGCCGCCGATCATCAGGTTCTTGACCTGACCCAGCGCCACACGCGCCTCGTCGTTCTCGACCAGCATCCGCGCCATCGACGGGGTGCATTGCATATGCGTCACGCCATGGCGCACGATTTGCGCCGATAGCGAGAAGTCATCCTCCGCCAATTGTGCCGGTGCGTTCGAGCGGCGCAGAACCTCGGCCAGTGGGAACAGACCCTCCAGCACTTGATTGGTGGGAATGCCATAGTCGATCAGGCAGCCAATTTCATCGACGCCAATCGCCTTGAGTTGCTCCGTGCGGCGCAGACAATCCTCGACAGTGCCGAACATGCCCGAATCCTCGAAATAGCGGTTGAACGCGAATTCGAGAATGCCATCGACCTCGTCCTGACTGAGCGAGCCAAGGTCAATATCCATCGGGTTTTCAACACCCTTCGGCTTTTTGAACGCAGGAAAGGCCCAAGCATATTGTTTGACCAGACCAGCCGCCGCCAGCAGGTAGTTCTTCATCGGCTCACGGGCCGTTTCCCGAGCAATCTCGCGGGTGCGTGCAACATAGGTGTGCAGCATCAGCGTCACGCTGAAATCCTTGGGGTCGTGACCGGCTTTGCGCAGGGCTTCGTGGTAAATCTTGATCTTACCTGCGACCTCTTCAATCGACTGGCCCAACAGGTGGGTCAGCACATTCGCGCCAATCTCACCCGCTTCGCGCCAGGTATCGGGGTTTCCGGCAATGGTCAGCCACAACGGCAATTCCTTGGACACCGGACGCGGCAGTGATTGAACGCTGCGTGTTTCACCGTTGTGATCAAAGTCTACTGCTTCGCCGCGCCACAGCTTGCGCACCTTTTCAATCGTATCGAACATCGCCGCCTTGTTGTTTGGCACCGAGTTTTCGGGCCGCAAAACAAAGTCAACCGGATGCCAGCCGCTGGCAATGCCCAGACCGGCGCGACCGTTGGTCAGATTGTCGATGACCGCCCATTCTTCGGCGATGCGCAGCGGGTGGTGCAGGGGTGCCACGATGGAGCCTGAGCGCACATCNATATTCTTGGTAACCGCCGCCACGGCAGCACCGGTTACGGACGGNTTCGGGAACGGCCCGCCAAAGGCATGGAAATGGCGTTCCGGCGTCCAAACAGCCTTGAAGCCGTGGGTGTCCGCGAATTTCGCACCTTCCAGCAGCAGCTCGTATTTGCGCGGGCCAGCACCATCATCGTTGCCCCAATAAAACAGGCTGAAATCCATCTTCTTGTCCGAGATCGGCATCGAACCGCCCGACACCATCATCCGGCTTTCATCCGAGGTCAGCACCAGTTTGAAGCCGCGCGACAGGGTCCAGAACAGCTCCAGCACGGAAATATCGAACGACAGCGAGGTCACCGCCAGCCAAACACCGGCCGGATCATGCTGAATGCGGTCATCCATCCCGGCAAAGAAGTTCGCCACGTTGCGATGTTCGACCATCACGCCCTTTGGCAACCCGGTCGAGCCCGAGGTATAGATCAGATACGCAAGGTTCTCTGGCGCGGCACCTGTTTCGGGGTTGGTTTCAGGCGCTGCGGTCAGCCGTGTGTCGGTATCCAGCACCAGCAACTCGCTGGANTGCGCAGGCAAAACGTCGATCAACGTGGACTGCGTGACGATCACCGGCGCGGCGCTGTCGGTCAGGAAATGTTGCAAGCGGTCAGCCGGATAGGCCGGATCCATCGGCACATAGGCGCCGCCCGCCTTCAGAATTCCCAAAGCGCCGACAAGCAGATCAGGTGCGCGACGTGTACACAGGGCAACCGGCGTATCCGGCCCGACGCCCATGGTTTGCAGCACATGAGCCACCTTGTTCGCACGGGCATTCAGTTGCGCATAGGTCAGGCTTTGACCCTCGAACACCAGCGCGGTTTTTTCAGGAGTGCGCGCTACCTGAGCCTCGAACAGCCGTGAAATCGTCGTGGTGTCAAAGTCGCGGCTCGTGTCGTTCAGTTGATCCATGATCGCGCGTTCAGGGGCGCTGATCCGGTCAAGATCGGCCAAAGGCGTGGTGGCATCAGCATTTGCCAGATGGGCAACACGGGCGGCAAACAGATCAAGCGTCGCCTCATCCGTCAACGACAGGTCTGCTGACAGAGAAACAGCCTCGCCATCGGCCACAATACAAAGCGCCGTGCCGGTGATCCGCGCACCACTTTGCGACAGGCCAAAGGCGGGCATCGAGATGGCGACCAGCGTAGGGTCGCGCCAGATCAGATCGCAAGGGTAGGCGGGATGTTGCAGAGCCGTTTCGGCGGTCGCCGCGACGGCTGCTTGCGCGTCGCCCAGCGTATCACCGGACACCGTCATCGGCACCCAGGCCCGGACGTAACGCGGGGTTTTGGCGTTGAGCGCCGTGGTTTCTGCTGCGGCAAAAGCCCAGCCGCCGGGCGCATAGCTGGCGATAATCGCCGCCGCTTGTTCGGCTGAAACGCCGGTAATCTCGCGGGTCGCAATGCCGGTTGTACCACCGGTTGCGCCGGACAGTTCGGTCGGGGAAAATCCGTTCAGGGCTTTGCGCCAATGGCTCTCACCCGGCGTGACCCTTGCAATGGCTGCGTTCAACAAATCGGCGTCAGGGGCGGGCAGAACCTCCCCTGCCTGTGCCACTTCTTCGGCCTCAACCGGCGAATCCGCCAAATCGGTGAGGTCTGACAAGCGGATCGCGCCATCGACGCAAGCCACGACCAGTGCATCACCAGCTTGCAAAACGGTGCCGGGTGCGCCCGAACCCTCGGCCGCCTCGGCTGCGCCAACAGCAAACACACCAGCAGTGGTTTCGACCTTTGGCAAGGCGAGTGGGTTCCAGTAGCCACCATGATCCAGCGCCCGAACCAAACGCACCAATTCCGCAACCGGACGGTTGAAATCAAGCCGCGCCGCCGCATCAGGGCGGTCGTTTTTCTTGCAGAGAGTGCGCTGCGACAGATCTTGCTGGCGACGGTTCGGCGTGCCGCTTTCCATCGCGGTCACAACCGCCGGAAAACTCTCGACCGCGGCTGCGTAGCAACGGGCATTCAGCGAAAATGCGGTGTCATCGTCGGAAACTTCAAAGCTGACCTGCTCAAGGATATCACCCTCATCGACGCCACCGTCGATCATATGCCAGGTGATGCCGTGCTGCGCCTCGCCGTTCAAACGTGCCCAGACGGGGGCGTTCAAACCGGCGTAACGGGGCAGGGGGCCATCGTGGAAATTGATCGCACCCTTGGCGGCGCGGGATACCAGCGCATCGGGCAGAATTGTCAGGTTGGCGATCGACAGCAGCCAATCGAATTGACCCCCAATACGATCCTCAAGGCCTTTTCCGGGTGCGACCACGGGAATACCGGCGCTATCGGCCCAAGCGATCACATCGGTGTTCTGGCTGGCAACGGTTTGAATGTTATGCCCGCGACCCAACAACACTTTGGCGCATTGCACCAACAGCGACTCATTGCCGACCAAAATACAATTAAACGAGGTCATTTTAACTCTCCTGCGAAGTGCGCGTTCCCATACTATGTTTCACAAGATCGCGGAGAAAATGTGGCGGCGTGTGCGGTTTCTTGCGCTGTAGCAACACGCGAAGGCCATAAACGCCCAAGCCCGCGATATGCGCCACTGTCGCGCCAAAGGCATAAATCCGCCCGTGGTTCTTTTCGAAATAGTGCCGACGCGAGGAAAACCAATAGCTTGGCACGCGCTGCCACTCCTTCATGCCGGTACTGACCGAGCCGATATGCATCACGCGGCTTTCCACCACATAATCCGTGGGCCACCCGGCGCGTGCGGCACGATGACACAGGTCGGTTTCCTCAAAGTACAAAAAGAACGTCTCGTCAAAGATGCCGATCTGATCCAGCACCGATTGCCGCATCAAAACGCTGGCCCCGGCCAGCCAATCGACCTGTGTCGTGACAGTTGGCAAAGCGGGCGCGATAATTGCATTCTTGAGCAGTTTCGAGATCGGTCCGGTTTTCGCCGCCCCCTCGAATTCGCTGGCAATTGACGGGAATCGGAACGCCGTAGTGTGCGGCTCGCCGTCTTCGCCGTGGATATGGCTGCCAGCAAAGCCTGTCTTGGGGTTCGCCTCCAGATGATCGACCAAAGCGCGGATCGCATCGGGCGCGGGAAACGCGTCAGAATTCAGCACATACACATAATCCGGCTTTGATCCATCCGGCAGACCGGCGCGAATGCCGACATTGTTGCCCGCACCATATCCGCCATTGCGTCCGGCTTGCAGCACCTGCACGCGCGGCCAATTCTGCGCGGCCTCACGCATCGCTTCGAAGGATCCGTCCTGGCTGTCGTTATCGACAATCGTGATCGCACCTTCGATCCCCTCCATCGCAGTGATGGCGGATTGCGCGGCACGCAGGGTCATATCAGCCGTGCGCCAATTCAGGATCACACAAAGAACCGTGCTCATGCTTCGGCCTCCGAAATAAGGGTTCTGAGTTTTGATGCCATGACCCGAACGTTGGGTTCCAACACCATGGAGTCGTGATCGCCGGGCACTTCGTGTACCGAAAGTTGCGGCATCAGGGGCGACCACTGATTGTCATCATACACATATTCTTTCGCGCTGCTGATCCATCGCCCGCCGGTCACCTTCCAGTGTTTGTCCAGCGGCGGCCGGAATAGCGCAACCGGGGCATCATACCTCTGCAAGTCGTAATGCGGCAGAGCATCGCGGAACGCCCCCTCGATGGCGCGGTTCTGGAACCCGCTNTCTGTTTCGCCCTCGGCCTCTTCGGCCATTCGGGCCAGCTCCTCTTTCCAGTCGCGCCGTGCTTGCAGCCATTCGGTCACATAGGCAGGCCCTTTGCGGCGGAACTCGTGCAGCTTGATCATCGCCTTGTCGGGGCGGCTTANCTCGGGGCGTTCGGGCAGCGGCGTGTCCAGCANCGTTAGCAGCGACACCTCTTCGCCCTCGGCCCGCAGCTGTCGCGCCATTTCCAGTGCGGTCAAACCCCCGCCCGAGAATCCACCCAGCAGATACGGCCCATNTGGCTGGATCTGNCGAACCTCGGCCAGATAATCNCGTGCAGCATCGTCAAGGCGAGCGTGTGGNGTTGCATCCCCCAACAGTCCGCGGGCTTGCAGACCATAGAACGGGCGATCGGTGCCCAANAGNTGCGCAAGGTGGCGCAGGTTCAACACGTTGCCAAACATCCCCGCGACAAGGAAGAACGGCGTCTTCGGCCCGCCTTCGCCCTCGTGCATTGGCACAAGGAATTCGAAACGGCGCACCGGTTTGGCCGGGGCAGGGGCGTCACCTGTTTCGGTGATGCCGGCAATCTCGGCGACGCGTGCGGCGATCTTTTCAACCGTCGGAGCCTCGAACAGAACCGAGATCGGGAAATCAACGGCCCAGGTCTTTTTGACCCGTGCAAACAGCCGCACGGCAATCAACGAGTGACCACCAAGATCAAAGAAACTGTCCCCGATGCCGACGCCTTGCACGCCCAGCAATTCCTCCCACATCGTGACCAGCATGCGCTCGACGTCATTGCGGGGTTCGACATAATCGCTGTCCAGATCAGGGCGCTCGAACTTCTGGCCTTCCTCGACCTCGCCACCGGCAGATTGCGCGGCCTCGGCGATCAATTCCGGCAGGGTTAGAGACGAAATCACCACTTGCGACTGACTTACCGACAAGGCCCGCAGGAATGCCGTCGCGCCCTCGACCGGAGTGATACCCATCGACAGATTGCGCGCCAATCGTTCCTCACCGGGATTCAGCGCGGTCTTCTCCGCTGGCCACGTCGAACTCCACTTCGGACGGGAGCAACGCAGCGGGGGTCCCGAAACCGGCATCCAGCCGCTTGATGGTAAAGCGTGAAATCTCGGCGCAAACCTCACCCTCTTGTGTGGCCAGCGTAATGTCGAAACTGGCGAAACCGGCCTCGGCGGGGGCGATGCGCACATGGCTGACGATCTCGGCGGGCAAGGCGCGGTAAACCCGCACGCGGCCATAAGACACCGGCACCCAAAGGGCGCGACCCTGATAGCCGGGGATCAGCTCCATCGCCCAGCCAGTCGCCAGATCGGTCAGCGCCGGATGCAGGATATATCCCGCGCCCAGATCATCGCGGAACGCAGGCGGTAGCGACAGATGCGCCAACCCTTCGCCCGCGCCGAATGCACGGCGGTTCAATACGCGCCAACGTGGACCAAAGGCCAGATGCGCCTCTTGGCCGGTGGCCATGCCGTTTGCATCCTCGGAGATGTTATCCATGCACCGAGCCGCAATCGCCGCCACGTCAATCGGTGCTGGCCGCGTCATCGCGCTCATCTCGATTCGGGCCTGTGCATTCAGCGCAAACCCCCTGCGACCGCGCAGTGTGACATCGGATCGCAACTCAAAATCATAACCGGCATCGGTCCGCGCCAGCGTCACGCGGATGTCGCGTGGTTGATCAACCTCAAGCGCACGGAAAAACGTCAGATCGGCAATCTCGAACGGCTCGACCTCGCCTTGCCCGTGCAGCGATTGCACGGCAATTTCCAGCATACCAGTGCCAGGAACCAGCGCCGTCCCGTCCTTTGTGCGATGCTCGTCGAGCAGCCACATATCGGTGGAGTATACCGCCTTGAACTGGCGATTCATCTGCGCGTCAAAGCTGGTGGTATCCAGCAACGGCACCGTCGTCGGCGTGTCGGGCATCACCGGCCCAAGGCCCAAACGCGCGGCCATCGCCTCGGCGGCCATGCCGACCTGCGCCCAGATACCCCAGTTCAGCGATTGCACCTTGGTCTTGCCCTGACGCGCCCGCGCCCAAGCGTTCAGATATTCATTTGCTGCGACGTAATCGACCTGCCCCGCCGGTGCGGTCAGCGTCGAGGTCGAGGCGAAGACCACGATCTGCTCTACCGCGCCATCGGGCAACAGGGCATCGAGCACCCGCAACCCGTGGACCTTGGGCGCAAAGACGCTTTCGACGCTGCCCACGGTTTTCGCCAATAGCGGGGCATCATCAATTGCACCAGCCGCATGAATGACACCGTGAATCGTGCCGAACCTTGCGCGAACCGTGTCTAACGCGCTGCGCATCTCGTCGATGTTGCACACGTCTGCGGCGGCCACCATGACCTCGGCGCCCATAGCCTCAAGGTGCTCGACCGCCAGAATGCGTCGCGCAACCGGATCAGCGGGGTTTTCCTTGCGGGCGGGCCAATCGGCGCGATCAGGCAGGGCCGTGCGCGCGACCAGCGCGATCCTCGCGCCCGAGGCTGTGACCAGCGCCTTGGCCACGGTCTGCCCGATACCACCAAAACCGCCGGTAATCACCCAAGCAGCGTTTTGCGGCAGATCGGGGGCATCCAACAACGGCTGGGCACGCAGACGCTGTTCAAACCGTTTTGCGCCACGCAGAGTCGCCACAGTATTGGCCGGCTCCGCGAACAGTTCCTCTAACAATGGCGAGGCCAGATCAGGGTGCCCGCCGCGTTTGCGTGTGCGCAGCTCGATATCCAGTGTTGATACCGTGAACCCCGGCAGCTCATGCGGAATCACGCGGGCCGGTCCGGCGATCATCGCCTTTTCGGGCCACGGCAAGCGTTCGTCCTTAACCCGCGCTGCACCGGCAGTAATTATGGTCAGATGCATTGCGCCGCTTAACCCCTCGGCGGCGATGGCCTGCCCGAGGAACATCAGTGAATAAAAGCCCTGCTCGGTGTGCGCCTGAAACGCGTTTGAGCCGGGGCGGAACCTTTCCTCGCCGCTCGCCAGCCAGAAATGCGCGATGCGGGTCGGCACGGTGCCGCGATGCACCAGATCCTGGATCAACTGGTCATACCCTTCACGCCCGCGTTCGGTCGGCAGGGTGTAAACGCTGTCCGTACGGCGGCGGAATGTGTCGCCTGTGTGAACCTCGATAACCTTTTGCCCGGCCGCCCGCATCCGCGCGATGGCGGGCGCGGCGATGCCGTCTTGATCGACAAAGATCAGCCAGGTTTCTTTGGCAGCCTCATCCAGATCGGTGTCGATATCAAAGTCGATATTCGCAGACCGAGGCACCCACGACAGACGGGTCCCCATGTCGGCGACATCCTCGATCCGGGCGGGAATTGCGCTGACGGTCTCGGCGTTGGCCTGTGCCGGAGCGATGAAATATTCGCGGCGGTCGAATGCGTAGGTTGGCAACGGCAGCGTATTGCGCCGCGCATCCCCCCAGATTTGCGCCCAATCAAACGTGCCGCCCAGAGCCCAGATCCGGCCCAGCAATCCCATGTGATACAGGTCGTCGGCAATGGCTTCGTCAGGGTGGCGCAGCGCGGCCAGAACCTGCTGCGGCGCCACGGCACCATGCATACGCGTCAGCGAGGAGAGCGCCTTGCCGGGGCCGACCTCCAACCAGATGCGATTGGCGTTTTGTGCAAGGTTAGAGACACAATCAGCAAACATGACCGTGCCGCGCAGATGCTGCGTCCAGTAATCGGGGCTGGTCGCTTGCTCTGCGGTCAGCGGCTCACCCGTTGTATTCGAGACAACCGGCAGGCGGGGCGCATTCAGTGTGATCGACGCGAGATAGGCACGAAAGCGGCCCAGAATAGGCTCTAACATACGCGAATGCGCGGCAATGTTGATTGCAATGCGCTGGGTTTCCACCCCATCCGCCAGCAACGCCGCCGCCAGAGCATCAAGCCCCGCATCCGGGCCGGAAATTACCGTTAGCTCGGGTGCGTTGACGCTGGCGACATCCAGATCACCCAGATACGGCGTTACATCACTGACCGACAGCGGCACCGACAACATGCCTCCGGCGGGCACCGTATCGAACAGCGTTCCGCGCAGATGCACGAGGCCGATACAGTCCTCGAAACTCATCACACCGGCCAGACAGGCGGCGGTGTTCTCGCCCATCGAATGGCCGACCATGGCGGTTGGCTGAATGCCCCACGCCATGAACATCTGCGCCAGCGCGTATTCGGTGATCATGATCAACGGCAACTGCACGGATGGCTGTTTCAACGTCTCGTTTGCGTCATCCTCGGCACCCGCCTCAGGCAACCAAAGGGCGCGCAGGTCATAGCTTAACCGGGG
>JGI24724J26744_10001959_pt1 | contig 13866 bp, 11 predicted proteins | sample Cruoilmetagenom7_FD_26744 | JGI IMG/M metagenome (IMG submission 26744)
TTGGGCGCGATATGAAGTCAGTCAATCGCCCACAAAAGCATGTCGAGTGCATGCGCAACGGCGGCCTGGCGTACTTTGTCGCGGCCAATTGCGCCGAATTCTACCGTCTCGACCCGGGTTGCGCGGCCATCGCGGGCCAGTCCGAAACAAACCCGCCCTTCGGGTTTGAACTCTGACCCGCCGGGGCCGGCAACTCCCGAAACAGAGATCGCTATTTGCGCAGCCGAGCGGTCCAGCGCCCCTTCAGCCATTTCCCCGACTGTGTCCTCGCTCACGGCGCCCGTGTCAGCGAGCGTCGTCAAACGGACGCCCAGCATTTCGTGTTTGGCATCGTTGGAGTAGGTGATAAATCCACGGTCCAGCACGTCGCTTGCGCCGGGAATGTCTGTCAGGATCGCCGCAACCATGCCACCTGTGCAGCTTTCCGCCGTTGCAATGCGCAAACCGGCAGTGCGNGCGNTGNTTACAACGTCTNTGGCCAACGTATTCACATCATCACCCAATGTGCCACGCCTGCCGACANCATCACGGCAAAACCAGCAAACAGCCCCGCCCATAGATCGTCGAGCATGACCCCGGCGGCGTCGTGACGCCGGTCAGCGCGTCCAACCAGCCAAGGTTTCCAGATATCGAAGATCCGGAAAAATACAAAAGCCGCGATCCAACCGGGGTAGGCGGCTACTGCCCAGTCCGTCAGCCCCATGCGCCAAAATGCAAAAGCCGGGAACAGCAGCGTCAACCATTGGCCGGCAATTTCATCAATGACGATCTCGGACGGGTCCGCGCCCGGGCGATCACGCAACTCTTCTGCGCAGGCCCAGAACCCGAGGATGGTGGCCAAAACGGTGGCAGCAACCAACACCAGAAATCCGAGGTAATAGTCAATCGCCAGACCCGCGAGCAGCGCCCCCGCCGATCCCCAAGTGCCCGGTGCCGGACGTAAGTGGCCGAGGCCAAATCCGGTTGAGATCAATCGTGATAGTGTCATGGCTTCACCAATGTTGCGGTTGCAATTGCGGCGATGCCCTCCTCGCGCCCGGTAAAACCGAGTTGCTCGGATGTTGTCGCCTTGACCGAGACGCGGTCGACATCAATATTCAGAATATCCGCCAAGGACCGCGCATATCAAGCGCACGCGGGCCGATCTTCGGTTGCTCGCAGATCAGCGTTACGTCGACATTGCCCAACGCGAACCCGCGTTCCCGCGTGAGTTCTGCTGCGTGGCGCAGGAAAACATGGCTTTCCGCGCCTTTCCATTGTGGGTCAGACGGCGGGAAATGGCGGCCGATATCCCCCTCGGCCAAAGCGCCATAAATGGCGTCGGTCAACGCATGCATGCCGACATCGGCATCCGAGTGACCGAGCAATGATTTTGTGTGCGGGATGCGGACGCCGCACAGCCAAACATGATCGCCAGCCGTAAATGCGTGTACATCGAACCCGTTACCCAAGCGAATATCCATTGTCTGACCTTTAATTGCCTGACGTTTCAGTAGAATTTCTGAAGCGCGTTCAAAATCAACAGGGTAAGTAAGTTTCAAGTTCTCTTCATCGCCCAAAGTTATCCACACAGCCACATCTGCGGCGCGCGCAATCTCGACATCGTCGGCGGCGTCGCCGTCATGGGTCCGATGCGCTTTCAGTATTGTATCGAACCGAAACCCTTGTGGTGTTTGTGCGCGGAACAACCCATCGCGATCTTGAGAGCCGGTCACCATTCCACGGCTTGCCCGCCACAGGGCGTCGGTTACGCTTAGGGCAGGTGCGGCGGCCTCGTGAGTGTGCAGAGCGTTCAATACCGGATCAATGACCGAGGCACGGACCAGGGGCCGCGCCGCATCATGGATTAGCACGGCCTCGGGCGGTGCTTCGGATAAAGACTCGAGTGCGGCGCGCACCGATTGCGTTCTGGTTTGCCCGCCGAACACATAGGGCAAACCCAAGGCTTTCGCGCGGGCCACATCATCGGGGTGAATGACCAACAATATCCGCGCAAATCCGGCCTGTTGGAACGCCGCCACGGTATGAGAGACCACGGGTAGGCCATTGAGCACTTGCCATTGTTTCGGCAGATCGCCACCCATGCGTGTCCCGCGTCCGGCAGCGACAAGAATAACAGCGGTGTTTGCATGATCTATCATGGTATCGAATTAGGGGATGGGGCACAGACCCGCAAGGGCTTGGCGGCAAGGGCCCTGTTATCCCCGTGATGAAAATTGGGGCGGTCGGGCTGGATTTGTGCCCAAAATGAGTGCATAAGCTGAATATCTGGGCATTTATGCCCGATCCGCTCGACTCTTTCGTATAATGTGCCGACGGTATTTTCAAACACCTCGGTGATTAGAACCCCATGACTCGCACCTGTTTCCCCATTCCAATGCAAACACCTGTGGTACTGGCGCCAATGTCAGGGATCACAGATTTGCCATTTCGTCAGACCGTGGCACAGTTCGGCGCCGGATTGCTGGTGAGCGAGATGATCTCATCGGGCGAGATGGTTACCGCGCGGCCATCGCGGCGTGCCGCCAGCCGCGCACGGGCTGAGGTTACCTCAGGCGTTCCAACCTCTGTTCAGATCGCGGGCCGAGAGGGCACTGCTATGGCCGAGGCCGCAAAACTGGCCGAAGGGCAGGGTGCACCGGTCATCGACATCAACATGGGGTGTCCGGCAAAAAAGGTGGTGGGTGGCCTGTCCGGATCGGCCCTGATGCGTGATCCGGATCTGGCGCTTGCACTCATTGATGCTGTGGCCAATGCCGTCTCTGTGCCGGTGACGCTGAAAATGCGGTTAGGTTGGGATGCGGGTTGCCTCAACGCGGCCGATATCGCGCGCCGTGCCGAAGCCGCGGGAATTGCCATGATAACCATCCATGGGCGGACGCGATCTCAGTTCTATAAAGGCAACGCAGATTGGGCTGCGATCCGGTCCGTGGTTGATGCGGTTCGTGTGCCGGTTATCGCCAATGGAGATATTCTGGATGCGGCCAGTGCCCGTGCGGCGCTGCGGGCGTCGGGTGCGGCCGGGGTGATGGTCGGGCGCGGCGCACAAGGCCGACCTTGGTTGTTGGCTGAAATCGGCGCAGAATTGTATGGAGCGCCGACACCTATTCCTCGCACTCTACATAGCCTAAATGAAATTGTTTCAACGCATTACGAGGCGATCTTATCATTCTATGGTCGCGAATTGGGGGTGCGTATCGCCCGTAAGCATCTGGGGTGGTATATTGATGCTGCGGGTGGCCCGTCGGATTTGCGTGCCGCCCTGATGCGCGAACAATGCCCAAAGACGGTGCTCGCATCCTTGCCTCGGGCGCTCGACGCGCAGAGGGATGCGGCATGACGCGGCAACCCTTGCCCGAGACGTCGCTTGCGGGGATTTGGTCGGCGCTTCCGTCACCAGCATTTCTGACGGTCGATCAGGATGGACAAGAGACAATCCTAACCTGCAACCCTGCGGCAGAGCAGTTTTTGTCGGCCTCAGCTCTACAGGTCAGCGGCGACGCGGTTTTCGATCGACTGTCAATCGATGCTTTGATGGCCGAGGCTGTCACACGGGCGCGGTCCAACTGCGCGCCGATCTTTGTCAATGATACCGGTGTTAGAGTCGGATCCAAAGCGCCAGAGATTTGCAACCTTCAGATCGTGCCGTTGAATGACGAAAGGGCGACACTTCTTCTGATCGTCGCCCCCCGCGAGATTGCCGAAAGGTTGGGCCGCAAGCGTTCGGTGAAATCTGATGCGAATTCAGCGATTGGCATGGCTGAAATGCTGGCCCATGAAATCAAGAACCCCTTGGCAGGCATATCGGGTGCGGCGCAGTTGCTGTCGATGGGGCTGTCAGCCGCCGATCGCGAGCTGAGCGATCTTATCGTTGAAGAGACCAAACGTATCGTAAAGCTGCTGGATCAAGTCGAGCATTTTGGCGATCAACGTCCGCCAGAACGACGGCCAATCAATATCCATGATACGCTGGAAAGGGCGCGACAATCCGCCAGCGTTGGCTTTGGCGCGCATATGTGCATCAAGAACGAATATGACCCGTCGTTACCCGAAGCCTTGGCCGATCCCGATCAACTTTTGCAAGTGTTCCTGAACCTTCTAAAGAACGCATCCGAAGCGCAACCCCAAGGCGGAACCATTTGGATCCGCACCTATTTTGAACGCGGTTTACAGGTAGTGGGCCATGATGGCCGCCGCGTCGGGCTACCGCTTCACATCGAGATTTCAGATGATGGGCCGGGATTGCCGCCGATGATCGCGGACAGTGTATTCGAACCGTTTGTATCAGGGCGCGAAAACGGCACGGGGCTTGGCTTGGCTTTGGTCTCAAAAATTGTGCTGGCGCACGAAGGCTGGATCGACATGAACGCGCGGGTTGGCCGCACGGTGTTCCGCGTCTCTTTGCCACTGGCAAAACCCAGATCAACAACACACCGAATGATTTCCGGAAACCCGAAGGATCGACACTGATGGATGGAACGGTTTTGGTTGCGGACGATGACCGCACAATCCGAACAGTGCTGACGCAGGCATTGACGCGTGCGGGATGCCGGGTACACGCCACGGCAAGCCTCTCAACACTCAGACGTTGGGTTGAAGAGGGCAAAGGCGATCTCGTGATCACTGATGTCATGATGCCGGACGGGAATGGCATTGATAATATTAACAAAATCAAGGCTCTAAGGCCCAATCTTCCAGTCATCGTGATTTCTGCGCAAAACACGATCATGACGGCAATTCAGGCAAACGAGGCCGAGGCCTGGGACTATTTGCCAAAGCCGTTCGATTTGCCCGACTTGTTGGCACGCGCACGAAAAGCAATGGAGAGTGCCCGCCGCAGTGCGCGCGGGGCTGCGATTGACCGCAGTGATGGGGCCACATCCAGCGCGACTGATTTGCCGTTGGTTGGGCGAAGCCCTGCAATGCAGGATCTATATAAGCTTGTCGCGCGGGTCATGAACTCGGATTTGCCAGTGCTTGTCAGCGGCGAGTCCGGGACCGGAAAGTCGCTTGTTGCGCGGGCATTGCATGACTTTTCTGATCGCGAGTCCTCGCCTTTTGTTGTGGCAACCGCTCAAGATTTTGGCGCGGACACCGGCGGCAAACCCAGCGTCGACTGGCAATCAAAAACGCGGCACGGGTCGTTCGTAATTGACGGTTTGGGCGATCTGGACGACGCGGCGCAAGCCGGGCTGATTCGGTTGCTCGATTCATTTGGAAACGACGGCCCAAGGATCATCGCAATTGCGGATGACACGCTCTCTGCTGCCTTGGACGCGGGCGCGTTCCGAGAGGATCTTTATTACCGGTTGTCGGGAATAGCCTTGCATGTCCCGCCTCTCAGGGAGCGTATCGAAGATATTCAGTTTTTGGCCGAGCATTTTCTGGCCCGAACCTCTCGGGACAATAGCGCATCGCGGCGCTTGTCCGAGCAAGCGGTCGAGGTGTTGCGAAAGCACGCATGGCCGGGAAATGTGCGCCAGCTTGAAAACACGATCCGTCGGTTGATGATAACCGGGCAGGACGCTGAAATCGGGGCGCTGGAGTTGCAAGCGGCGCTGGGTGCGCATCCGGCGGCAACTCGCCAGAGCGACGACAGTACATCTGGATCTTTGTCCGATTCGGTGGCGAAACATGTCCGCCGGTACTTTGAGCTACACGGCGATGAGTTACCGCAAAACGGGGTCTATCAACGGGTCATGCGAGAAATCGAAACGCCCTTGATAGAGATTGCGCTTGAGTATTCGGGTGGAAATCAGGCGCGCTGTGCAGATCTGTTGGGCATCAACCGCAATACTTTGCGCAAGAAGCTTACCGAGCTCGATATTCACGTGGCACGGCGCCGCAAATTGATGTAGATTGGCAACAGGGAGTGGCGAAATTGCCGCACCATGCGGCCTCGGATCGCGTTCTTGTTTAGCTGGTTCTCATCACTCTATGACACTTGATCCCAGTATCGATACCACCAGCCAGAGTGCGACCGACCCGCTTTTGCGTCGGCGCGACCCCAAGCGTCGCCGGTTGCAGGGCGTTTTGACGCTCTTTCTTGTTGTGCTTGCGCCGCTCTTGGTGATCGCGACGGTTGCCGTTCTCGGACCGTTTGCCATTGCGCCCGATTTGCCTTCGCTGCGGTTCGTGCTGCTGGCCGATATCATCTATATTCTTGTCGTTGCGACATTGGTTTTGGCCCGGATCGCGCGAATGATCGCGGCACGCCGGTCCCGATCTGCGGGGTCGATGTTGCACCTTAGGCTGTCGGCGCTATTCGCGGTCATTGCTCTTGTTCCGGCAATTACCGTTGCGGTTTTCGCGGTAATTACCATCAATATCGGCCTCGAAGGTTGGTTTTCGGAACGGGTCCGCAATGTCGTTGGAGCGTCGCTTGCGGCGGCCGAAGCGTATCAAGACGAACAGGAAAGCAGCCTAATTGCTGATGCTCATGCTGTTGCGACGGTGTTGGAGCGTGTCCGCCAGATCAACCCGTTTATGTCCGATGGCGAAATCCGCCAGATCCTGAGTCAGGCGCAAGCGGGCATTCAGCGTGGGCTTCGCGTGGCATTTATTATTGATGATGCTGGCGAACTGCGCATGCGTGGTGAGCGCTCGTATCTATTTGATTTCGTCCGACCGACTACCGAGGACCTGGCCACAGCGGCGGCGGGCGAATTGGTGTTGATCAAGGACTGGCCCAACAGTGAATTCCGCGCTTTGGTACCCATTCAGGGATATGCTGCTCAATTTCTGTATGTGGCGCGGGCGGTTGATGGCGAAATCCTTCGGTTGCTGGATGATACGCAGGCGACGATCCAACTGTACAATCAGCTCGAATCCGAACGCGGTCGCGTTTTGTTCAATTTTGGTCTGCTCTATCTGGCATTTGCGATTATCTTGATCCTCGCCGCAATTTGGCTCGGAATGTGGTTTGCCGAAGGGTTGTCACGCCCGGTCGGCCGCTTGGCGGCGGCGGCGGAACGGGTTGGTCAGGGTGATCTGGAGGTCCAGATAATGGAGGCGCGTGGCGACGATGAAATCGCGACAATGGGCCGTGTTTTCAATCAGATGACGCGACAATTGAAGGGGCAGCGCGATGCCCTTTTGCGCAATACCAGCCAAATCGAGGAACGCCGTCGCCTGTTCGATTCCGTTCTCGGCTCGGTGACGGCGGGTGTCATTGGTTTGGATGATGAGGGCCGCGTCGCCTTCGTCAATCGCGCGGCTGAGGCGTTGACGCAGATCGATTCCGCCAATGTGGCACATCAACCCTTAGAAGAGGTCGTGCCAGAGTTNGCGCCCATGTTGCAGCGTTTGCAGCAAGGGGAAGGGCGGATGATTGGTGGCCGCGTACAGGACGAGGTGAGGATGAGCCGCGCAGGCCGCCTGGAAAGCATGCTGGTGCGGGTCGCCGAACGCCGCACGGCCGCAGGTCAACTCGAAGGCTATGTGGTCGCGTTCGATGACGTGACCGACTTGGTATCGGCACAGCGCATGGCTGCCTGGGGCGATGTCGCACGGCGTATTGCGCATGAAATCAAAAACCCGTTGACGCCGATCCAACTGTCGGCCGACCGTATCAAACGGAAATTCGGACGCCTGCTNTCAGAGGAAGACGCGGAATCCCTGCAAACATTGACTGGCGTAATTGTACGCCAAACCAATGATTTGCGCCGTATTGTCGATGAGTTTTCAAGGTTCGCACGGATGCCAGAACCAGATCGCCGNCCAACGGATTTGGTGCAATTGCTGCGTGATGCCTGGATTCTGCAAGAGGCCGGACAAGAAGCCGTTACCTTTGATGTTTCATTGCCGGACGGCGAACTCGTTGTTGATATCGATTCGACGATGATTTCACAGGCGTTGACCAATCTCTTGAAGAACGCAGGCGAGGCCACCGANGGCCTNATTGAGGCTGGTCGCGCGCCCGATGCNTATGTCCCCCGTATTCGCGTGTCGATGGTGATTGGTGAAGACAGTGCCACGATTACAATCGCCGACAATGGTATCGGTTTGCCAGAGGATCGCGCCCGCCTGTTCGAGCCGTATGTGACGACCCGTGAGAAGGGCACCGGCTTGGGCTTGCCGATTGTAAAGAAAATTATTGAAGAGCATGGTGGAACGCTGGATTTGCGGGATGCCGAACGAATGGAAGGCTGCGTGCATTCTGGNGCGATGGCTGAAATCCGGCTGCCGATTTTGCGTGCNATGCGCGGTGGCCGCAACGAGAACGGGCAACAGGTATGAGTGATATCCTGATCGTCGACGACGAACGCGACATTCGAGAGCTGATCTCGGAGATCTTGCGGGACGAGGGTTATTCGACGCGTTTGGCACAGAATTCAGACGAAGCAATTGCTGCTGTCGAGGCAGAACCGCCGATGCTGATGATCCTCGATTTGTGGCTAAAGGACAGCCAGATGGACGGGATCGGCATTTTGATGGCCGTCAAACGGGAATACCCTGAGGTTCCGGTCGTCATTATCTCGGGGCACGGGAATATTGAAATTGCGGTCGCGGCGATCAAGAAGGGGGCGTATGACTTCATCGAAAAACCCTTTAATATTGATCAGTTGCTGGTGGTGATCGGCCGCGCCATGGAAACTTCGCGGTTGCGGCGTGAGAACAGTAAACTGCGCAAACGCGACTCCGGGCCATCGGAAATGATCGGCCAAAGCCAAATCATGAAGGTGTTGCGTAGCAATCTGGGTAAGGTCACGCGCTCGAACGGGCGGGTCATGCTGACAGGCCCTTCGGGCTGCGGCAAAGAGGTTGCAGCGCGGCTTATTCACACGAATTCCAATCGTTCCAGCGCCCCGTTTGTGACGATTTCATGCGCGGCGATCGAGCCTGACAAAATGGAAGCTGTGCTTTTTGGCCAGGAAAGCGGCCCACGCGGCGTCATTCCGGGTTTGCTTGAACAGGCGCATGGTGGAATTCTGTATCTGGATGAAGTGGCGGATATGCCATTGGGAACGCAGTCGAAAATCCTGCGCGTCCTTGTCGATCAGACCTTTATGCGGGTCGACGGCACGGAAAAGGTCAAGGTTGACTTACGGGTGATATCCTCGACAACCCGCGATCTGCGTGCCGAGATTGCTGCAGGTAATTTTCGTCAGGAATTGTACGACCGGCTGAATGTCGTACCAATCGACGTGCCGTCGTTGGCAGAGCGTCGCGATGATATCCCGCTTTTGGCACATCATTTTGTCGAATTGTTGCAACATACCCAAGGCCTGAGCAAACGCGACATTTCAACCGAAGCCGAAGCGCAACTACAATCCATGANCTGGCCGGGCAACATCCGGCAATTGCGCAATGTGATTGAGCGAGCNNTGATNCTNGGNGACGGGCAGGGGCCAATCGAAGCACGCGAACTGGTGGCTGTTTCCACCGACGAAGAGGATGAGGGCCGCGTTGTGCTGGCCGGTGGTCTCGCCACGCTTCCATTGCGTGAAGCGCGAGAGNTGTTTGAGCGTGAATACCTTCTGACCCAGATCAACCGGTTTGGCGGGAATATTTCCCGAACCGCCTCGTTTGTCGGCATGGAGCGGTCTGCCCTGCACCGGAAACTCAAATCGCTCGGCGTGAATACAGCGGCGCTGTCGGGCGGTCGCGGCAATCGCGATGACAACTAAAGGGTTCACACGATGAAAGTCATCATCTGCGGTGCCGGCCAGGTCGGCTGGCAAATTGCCCGGCAATTGTCCGGCGAGGCCAACGACGTGTCGATTGTTGACCATAATCCTGTGTTGGTCAGGCGCGCGACTGATACCCTTGAGGTTCAGGGCGTCGTCGGGTTCGCCTCGCATCCGAATGTTCTGGAGGAAGCGGGCGCCCGCGAGGCCGACATGATAATTGCCGCGACCCATTCGGACGAGGTGAACATGATCACCTGCCAGGTTGCGCATTCGGTGTTCAACGTCACCCGCAAAATTGCACGCCTACGGGCGCAATCATATCTGGAACCCCAGTTTTCCGAGTTGTTTCGCCGCGATCACTTGCCGATTGATGTTGTGATTAACCCTGAACGCGAAGTGTCCCGCGCGGCTTTGCGCCGGTTTGCAGCGCCCTCGACCTTCGACGTTCAGGATTTTTTGGATGGCAGCGTGCGTTTGGCGGGTGTCGCCTTGGACGCGGATTGTCCAGTTCTGAATACTCCTCTGCGCCAATTGACCGAGCTGTTTTCTAGCCTGCGTGCGATCGTGGTCGGGGTGCGTCGGGCCGGAAAAATGTTTGCACCGGAACCGGGCGACCAGCTGTTTGAGGGGGATCAAATCTACGTCGTGTCAGAAAGTTCGGACCTTGCGCGGACGCTGGCCATCTTCGGCAAACCTTTGGCCAAGCAGGAACGTATCGTCATCATCGGCGCGGGCAATGTCGGGCTTGAGGTCGCGCGCGAGCTTGAGAACCAGCCCGAGCGTATTCGGGTAAAAGTCATCGAACGAGACCGTCCCCGTGCTGAACATGCCGCAGACTTGTTGGAGCGGACCATCGTTCTGAACGGCGACGGGATGGACGCGGATCTGCTGCAAGAAGCCGGAATTGGCAGCGCGGATGCCGTGCTGGCGGTTACCGATGATGACAAGACCAACCTGCTGACGTCGGTCCGGGCCAAAGCCATGGGATGCAAATTGTCGATTGCTTTGGTCAATGATCCCTCGATGGTGCCATTGCTCGACCATCTTGGCATTGACGCACACATTAACCCGCGGGCCACAACCGTCAGTTCGATCTTGCGCCATGTCCGGCATGGCAGAGTGCGCTCAATTTACACAATTGGTGATGGCGAGGCAGAGGTGATCGAGGCGCAGGTTCTGTCGACGTCGCCATTGGCAGGCCGGCTGATCAGCAACATCGGGTTTCCCGAAGGGGCCTTGGTCGGTGCGGTGAAAAAGCGCGGGCAATTCGTAACGCCGACCGGTCAAACCGAGCTTGAAGAAGGCGATCTATTGGTGATCTTCGCACTCAGCAAGGACGTGCCTGAAATCGAGCGCTTGCTGCAGGTCGCGGTGGAGTATTTCTGACATGCAGTCCCGCATGTTGACGGTCCCATTCTTCGTCGTAATGATTGGCGCAACCGGATTGTTGATGCTGGTTCCGTCGATCAAGGCATTTGCCGATGGGCAAGCCGATGTCGGGCGCGCGTTCTTGTACTCGGGGATCGTGTGTTCGCTGTTCGCCATATTTCTGTCCCTGGCGTTGGCGAGCAAACCGCGACTTGGTCGCAGCGACGGCCTTTTTCCCCTGCTGACCGCAATTTATTTGCTCATTCCGGTTTTTATGGCAATTCCGATCGCAGAGAGCCTGCCACAACTGCGTTTTGTTGACGCTTGGTTCGAGATGATCGCCAGTTTCACGACAACCGGCGCGACTTTGATTGACTTGCCGAGACGGGTGCCCGCCGCTGTCCATCTCTGGCGCGGAATGGCGGGCTGGTTTGGCGGGTTGTTCATCTTGTCTGCGGCAACGGCTCTCTTGGCGCCTATCCGATTGGGGGGGTACGAATTGATCCGCAGAAATCCAGGATCGACTGCAAACGCCGGCGTGTTGTCATCGCCTGGAATGCGGATGAAAGTGCATACTGCATTGATTTTGCCAATGTTTTTCGGCCTGACTTTGGCGCTTTGGTTGATCCTGACAGTGCTCGGCGTGCCCGGATTTGATGCGCTCATGCAATCGATGGCGACCTTGTCCACCTCTGGTATTTTGCCACGCGAGGCTTTGGGCGGTGTTGGTCTGAGTGCCGAGATCGTCATTTTCGGTTTTCTGATGATTGCCCTGAGCCGCCGTTTCTTGCCCAGTCATGGTGGGCGTCGTCGGGCTCTCTATAAGGATCCAGAACTCTACACAGCTGCGATCATCATTGCGTTGGTGTCATTGTTTGTTCTTGCGCGGCATTGGGCCGGTGCGTTTGAGATAAGGGAGGGCGAGAACCTTCCAGCAATGGGCCGCGCGGCTTGGGGTGCTGCATTTACCAGCCTGTCATTTCTGACCACAACGGGTTTCGTGAGCCAAGACTGGATCGCCAGTCGGGTTTGGTCGGGCTTGACACCGCCGGGCCTCGTATTGATGGGACTGGCGCTCTTGGGCGGCGGCGTTGCGACGACAGCGGGTGGTATCAAGCTGCTCAGGGTTTACGCGTTGACACGGCTCGGGCGCGTCGAAGCCGAGCGGATGATTTACCCCTCGATGGTTCCCGGCGGAAGCGAGTATGACAGATTTCTGGCAACGACGGGCGCACGATCGGCGTGGCTATTTGTCATGGTATTTGCGCTTACGGCGGTCGTTGTCGTGGCTCTTTTACTTCTTTCGGGCATGAGTTTGGAGACCGGATTAATTTTCACGGTCGCCGCGCTTTCGAACACCGGCCCCCTCGTGGCGGTCGCGGGTGATCTCCCTCTCTATTGGGTGCTGGTCAGTGACCCGTCGCGAGCCGTTCTGGCGCTGGCGATGATTCTCGGCAGGTTGGAGATATTGGTGTTTCTGGCGCTTATCCTGGGGCGATTGCAGCGCATTTAGCCTTCGGAAATGGGCACAACATCGGCATTCCGGCGATACAAAGCGACGGAAAAGCCGGGTAGTTCGCTGTAAAAACGCCATTTTGATCTAGAAACTTGACCGCCGTCCCTTCATACTCGCTCAACACCGGGGGGGAACTGCGACAGCATATTGCTGCGTAGGCCGATAAAAAAAGGTAATTATAATGGCCGTTGATAAACAGAATTTGCAGGACGCATTCTTGAACCATGTTCGCAAGAACAAGGTTCCGGTTACGATTTTCTTGATCAACGGGGTCAAACTGTTGGGTGTCATCACGTGGTTTGACAATTTTTGCGTCCTGTTNCGGCGTGAAGGCCAAAGTCAGTTGGTATACAAGCACGCGATTTCGACGATCATGCCGGGCCAACCAATTTCATTGTATAATGGTGAGGAATAACGCCTTGTCGGGCCGACTGAATTGACCGGTGACGGTATCGAAACCGGCCATTCCGTAGGCGCGAAACGTCAGCGTGCATTGGTTTTGCACCCGGATATTCGCGGTTCGGACAGGCTCCGAGTTGCAGCGTCTGCTTTGACAGAGGCACATTCGTTGGCGCAGGCTTTGCCGGGGATTGACGTGATTGACGCGCAAATCGTGCGGTTGCCGCGTGCGCACCCGGGCATGCTGTTTGGCTCGGGGAAGGTCGCTGAACTCAAGAGCATCATTGAATTTGACGAAATCGACCTCGTGTTGATCGACGGCCCCGTTTCGCCGGTGCAACAGCGCAATCTGGAAAAAGAATGGTCGGTGAAGCTTCTGGACCGAACAGGGTTGATNCTCGAAATTTTTGCCGACCGAGCCCGCACGCGTGAAGGTGTTCTGCAAGTCGAATTGGCTGCCCTGAGCTATCAACGGACGCGACTTGTTCGTGCCTGGACCCACTTGGAACGCCAGCGGGGCGGGCTTGGCTTCGTTGGCGGACCGGGGGAAACTCAGATCGAGGCTGACCGTCGGGCGATTGACTTGCAGGTTGTTCGCCTGCGCCGCCAGTTGGATAAAGTCGCCAAAACGCGNGAACTCCATCGAGAAGCTCGNCGGCGCGTGCCGTATCCTGTGGTTGCTCTTGTTGGATATACAAACGCAGGAAANTCGACGCTTTTCAATATGTTGACCGGNGCAGCAGTGATGGCAAAGGATATGCTTTTTGCCACTCTCGATCCGACGATGCGNGCGGTGACATTGCCCAGCGGCCTCCATGTCATCGTTTCGGATACCGTTGGATTCATCTCNGATTTGCCGACGCAACTGGTCGCTGCATTTCGTGCAACACTCGAGGAAGTGTTGGAAGCAGATCTTATCCTGCACGTTCGGGATATCGCACATGACGAGAC
>JGI24724J26744_10001960_pt1 | contig 13852 bp, 12 predicted proteins | sample Cruoilmetagenom7_FD_26744 | JGI IMG/M metagenome (IMG submission 26744)
AATCGCAACTCTGGCGCGAATCGCAACCCTAGGCCGTGCGCGGTCTGATGCCGGATCTCACCTTTGTTGCGGCGCAGGGCGGCCAGCGTCAGATCGGTATCGCGCCCGCCAAGCGGCATGACGAACACAATCGCGGACCGCAGATCGGGCGTGATCCGCACCTCGGACACGGTGATCGACATCCGTTGCAGTTCCGCATCATGCACGTCACCGCGCTGCAGAATTTCGGCCAGCCGGTGACGGATGACCTCGGCCACCCGTAGCTGGCGTTGAGACGGGCCCGAGCCCTTGGAGAAACGTTTTGCGCACATACCTCCCATCTAGGCGATAAGCGCCGCCGCCGCAATCCGCCCACAAGCAGGCGTGAAAACATCAAAGGCGGTTTTCTGCCGCCTGTCGTCAGGCTATGGAGGGAGTGACAAAGAGGTGATGCAATGACCAATACAACCGCAACCGTGGTGACCGGTGTCTCGGGCCGGATGGGCCAGATGCTGGTGCAGGTAATCAACGCCAGCGACAAGGCGCATCTGTCGGGCGCGTTGGAGCGTCCGGGCCATGCGTGGGTCGGCAAGGATCTGGGCGAGGCACTGGGCGGCGTGGCCAATGGAGTGATCGTGCAGGATGATCCGCGCGTGGCGTTGCAAGGGGCCAAGGCGGTGATTGATTTCACCGCGCCGGTGGCGACGGTCGCGCTGGCACCTGTGGCGGCTGAGATGGGCGTGGCGCATATTATTGGCACCACCGGCCTGTCGGCGGATGATCTGGCGGCGCTGGCCGAGGTGGCGAAAACCGGCGTGATGGTGCGGGCGGGCAACATGAGCCTTGGCGTGAACCTGCTGACCGCCCTGACCCGCAAAGTGGCCGAGGCACTGGACACCGATTACGACATCGAAATCATCGAGGCCCATCACCGCCACAAGGTCGACGCGCCATCCGGCACCGCCCTGATGCTGGGTGAGGCGGCGGCGGCTGGCCGTGGTGTGCCGCTGGAGGACGCCGCCGTGCGAGCGCGGGACGGGATCACCGGCGCGCGTGAGGCGGGCAGCATCGGCTTTGCGGTGGTGCGTGGCGGCGATATTATCGGTGAACACGACGTGATGTTCGCCGCCGATGGCGAGCGTATCATCCTGCGCCATGTCGCCAGTGACCGCTCGGTCTTTGCCCGTGGTGCCGTGCGGGCGGCGGTTTGGGCGCAGGGTCGTGCGGCGGGTGAGTACGATATGGCGGCGGTGTTGGGGCTGTAACAGCCCCTTCAGAAATCGACCGCGATGCCCTTTTTCTCCCAATCGCCATAACGCACCGGTTCGGGGCCGTTGCGCCCGCCAAATTCCGTGGGCAGTGGCGTGGCGTCGGCCTTGGCGCGGCGCTCTGCGGCCTCGGCCAAAGCACGTTGGGCAGCGGGTGGCAGGGCTGGCGTTTCGTCGGTCATGCAGCGTTCCTTGCAGCTTTCCTCGCACGCGGCGATAGGATAGGCGCAATCTAACTCTCAGCCCACAGCCAGACAAGACCGGAGAATTCATGCCAAAGCCAACCCAAGCCGATCCGCGCCTGATGGCAGCCGTTATGGTGCATGGCGTCGTCTCTGATGGGTTGATGCTGTCGGATGTTGCGCTGCCCGATGCTGAACCCGCCGTCAAAGCCCGCGCCCAGCGCCTTGCGGTGGCAACGCTGCGCAACATTGGCCGCGCCGATGCCGTGCTGGCCCCGCACATGCGCAAAGCTCCGCCAGATGGTGTGATGGCCGCCTTGCGGGTGGCCGTAGTCGAAATGCAGGAACTGGGTGCGCCCGCGCATGGGGTGGTCAACGCGTTGGTCACGTCGCTGCGGGTGAACAGAAAAACCGCGCAACTGGCGGGGATGGCCAATGCGGTGCTGCGCCGCGCGTCCGAGTTCGAGGATTGGGCCGGCCTGCCGCAACAACGCCTGCCGGGCTGGCTGCGGCGCAGGCTCAAGGGTGTGTATGGCGAAGAGGTCGTCACGACGATTGAAACTGCGCATAATGCCGGTGCGGCGATTGACGTGACGCTGAAACCCGACGCGCAAGCGGTGCCTGAGGGGAACATACAGCCCGGCGGATCGCTGCGTTTGCCGATGGGGGCGCAGGTCAGCGCCTTGCCGGGATTCGAGAGTGGCGACTGGTGGATTCAGGATGCCGCCGCCGCCCTGCCCGCGACCCTGCTGGCCGCGCAAGCCGGCGAACGCGTGCTGGACCTGTGCGCCGCCCCCGGTGGCAAAACGATGCAACTGGCCGCCGCTGGCGCAACCGTCACGGCGCTTGATCTGTCGGGGCCGCGCCTGAAACGGGTGCGCGAGAACCTGAGCCGCACGGGCCTGAGCGCCGAAATCGTCACCGGCGACGCCCTGACCTGGGANCCCGACGCGCCCTTCGATGCGATCTTGCTGGATGCGCCGTGCTCGGCAACGGGCACCATCCGGCGGCACCCAGACCTGCCGTTCATCCGCAAACCCGCCGATGTGGTCGCGCTGGTGGAGCTGCAAGCGCAGTTGCTGGACCGCGCCTTGACCCTGCTGAAACCCGGCGGGCGGCTGGTCTATTGCACCTGTTCGTTGTTGCCCGATGAAGGCGAGGCGCAGATCGCCTCCGCTTTGGAGCGCACTGAGGGACTGAAAGCCATGCCNCTGCCCGCGATGCCCTTTGGCCGCGCCACGGCTGAGGGCGGCTGGCGCACGCTGCCATTCGATCTGAACGGCGGAAATGACGGGTTCTACATGGCGCTTCTTTGCCGCGACTGACGCAGATCGCGTGACAGCGGCGCGGCTTGGCGTTATTCCCTGCGCAACAGGCAATCGGCAGGACACGGGCATGCAGCAAAGCTGGACAATGCGCAAACGGCAGTGGGGCAATCGCCTTGCAGCACGCGCAGCGCGTTCAGCACCGGCAGCAGGCGGCTTTGTATCAATGCCGGAACCTCGCACAATCGGGTTCTTTGCCCGTGGCAAACAACTGTCAGCGGGGAATTTCCTGTTGGCAGGGCATATGGTGGAAACCCATGAGCCCTGGGCCATTGAGCCCCCGTCACAGGGATTCGCCGCCGAATTGCACGGGTTTGGCTGGCTTGACCATATGGCGGCGGCGGGCGATCGCGCCGCGCGGCTGACGGCGCAAGGCTGGGTGTTCGACTGGATCGAGCGATTCGGCATGGGCGACGGGCCGGGCTGGACGCCGGATATCACCGGCCGACGGGTGATCCGCTGGATACAACACGCGATCTTTCTGACCTCTGGCCGGCAAAGCGGGGAAACCGCGCCGTTTTTTGCCGCCTTGGGCCGTCAGACCGCGTTTTTGGCGCGGCGCTGGGATGCCGCCGCCCCCGGATTGCCCCGGTTCGAGGCGCTGACCGGCTTGCTCTATGCCGCGCTATCCCTGATCGGCATGGACGAATACCGCGCCAATGCAACGGCAGCTTTGGCCAAGGCCTGCGCTGATGACATTGCGCCCGATGGCGGCATCAAAAGCCGCAACCCTGAGGATCTGCTGGAGGTGTTCACCTTGCTGGCATGGGCGCAAATGGCGCTGCGCGATGCGGGGCAGACGGTGCCCACAGCCATCGACGCCGCCATCGCCCGGATTGCCCCGTGTCTGCGGACCTTGCGCCACGCCGACGGCGGGCTGGCGCGTTTCCATGGTGGCGGGCGCGGGATGGAGGGACGGCTGGAGCACGCGCTGTCAGCCTCGGGCGTGCCGTTTGGCCCCAAGAATCCGCTTGCGATGGGCTATTCCCGTCTTGAGGGCGGGCGCACCACGGTCATAATCGACGCCGATTTGCCGCCCACGCAAGACGCCGCCCATGCCGCACACGCGTCGATGCTGGCGTTTGAACTCACCTCGAACCGGCGGCCACTGATTGTCAGCAGCGGGTCGGGCATCCCGTTCGGGCCAGAGTGGGAGAAGGCCGGACGCGCGACCAATTCGCATTCCACGCTGTCGATTGACGGGTTCAGCTCGGCCCGGTTTGGCAAGGCCAGCCGCCCCGAGGATGGCGGCGCGCCCCTGCTGGATGGACCTAAATCCATCACCCTGCACCGCACCGATGAGCGCGATGGCACGTCGCTGCTGTTGTCTCATGACGGCTACGTCGCAACGCACGGGTTGACCCATGTGCGCACGTTGGATCTTGGCCTTGATGGGCGGGTTTTGCTGGGTGAAGATATCTTGGTAGCGCAGGAACCGGCGCATATCAAACACCTCAACCAGATGCTGGACGCGGGCAAATTGCGCGGCATCAGTTACGCCCTGCGGTTCCATTTACACCCCGAGGCCGACCCGTCGCTGGACATGAACGGCACGGCGGTCTCTGTCGCGCTGCCCTCAGGAGAGATCTGGGTGTTCCGCTTTGACGGGCCGGGGCGTTTGACGCTGGAGCCATCGGTGTTCCTGGAAAAGGGCCGCATGTCGCCGCGTCCGTGCCAGCAAATCGTGATTCGCGCCGCGTTATTGGACGAGTCGAGCCAGATAAACTGGACACTCGCCAAGGCACAGGATACCCCGCTGGCGATCCGTGACATCGGCCGCGATGACGATCTGGCGATGCCGCGCGATATGTTCAAAGATTGAGCCAAGGACGCTGCCATGACCAACCTCGCCCCCCTGAAACGCGCATTGCTGTCGGTCTCCGACAAAACCGGATTAATCGAGCTTGGCCGTGCGCTGGCGGATCGCGGCGTTGACCTTGTGTCGACCGGCGGCACCGCCAAGGCGCTGCGCGATGCCGGGTTGGCGGTGCGCGATGTGTCGGACCTGACCGGATTTCCGGAAATGATGGACGGCCGCGTGAAAACGCTGCACCCGATGGTGCATGGCGGCCTGCTGGCGTTGCGCGATGATGCGGGTCACACCGGCGCGATGGCCGATCACGGCATTGAGGCGATCGACCTGCTGGTGGTGAACCTCTACCCGTTCGAGGCGACCGTGGCACGCGGTGCGGGCTATGACGAAACCATCGAGAATATCGACATCGGCGGCCCGGCAATGATTCGCGCGGCGGCCAAGAACCACGGCTTTGTCAGCGTCGTCACCGATCCCGAGGATTACGCGGCGGTTCTGGCGGAAATGGACGGCAACGACGGCCAGACAACGCTGGCGTTCCGGCAGCGGCTGGCACAGATCGCCTATGCCCGCACCGGTGCTTATGATGCCGCTGTCAGCACATGGATGGCCAGCGCAATTGGTCAGGACACGCCGCGCCGCCGGGTGTTTGCCGGCACTCTGGCGCAAAGCCTGCGGTACGGCGAAAACCCGCATCAGGCGGCAGCGTTCTATACTGATGGCTCGGGCCGTGCGGGTGTGGCGACGGCGGTGCAGCATCAGGGCAAGGAGTTGTCCTATAACAACATCAACGACACCGATGCCGCGTTCGAGTTGGTCAGCGAGTTCGCCCCCGCCGATGGCCCCGCTTGCGCAATTATCAAACATGCGAACCCCTGCGGTGTGGCCGTAGGCGGCACGCTTCTGGAGGCATATCAGCGTGCGTTCGATTGCGACCGCACCTCGGCGTTTGGCGGGATCGTTGCGCTGAACCAGCGGCTCGACAAGGCCACCGCCGAAGAAATCGTCAAGATCTTTACCGAGGTGGTGATCGCCCCCGGTGCCGACGACGACGCCATCGCGGTGTTCGCAGGCAAGAAGAACCTGCGCTTGCTGACCACAGACCGGCTGGCCGACCCTGCCGCCGATCTGTTGACTGTCCGGCAGGTGTCGGGCGGTTTCTTGGTACAAAACAAGGACAACGGTCAGGTCGAGGATCTTAAGGTAGCCACGAAGCTGGCGCCCGACGACGCACAACTGGCTGATATGCGCTTTGCATGGAAAGTCGCGAAACACGTCAAATCCAACGCGATTGTCTATGTCAAAGACGGCGCGACGGTGGGTGTGGGCGCTGGCCAGATGAGCCGCCTTGATAGCGCCCTGATCGCCGCCGAAAAGGCCAAGCGCATGGCTGATGTTCTGGGCCTGCCGGAACCCCTGACCAAAGGGTCGGTCGTGGCCTCGGATGCGTTCTTCCCGTTTGCCGACGGCTTGATGGAGGCCGCGGGTGCGGGCGCTGCGGCGGTTATCCAGCCCGGCGGCTCCATGCGTGATGACGAGGTCATTGCAGCGGCTGACAAGGCCGGTCTTGCGATGGTCTTTACCGGCATGCGCCACTTCAAGCACTGACATGAGATTAGCGGCGATCATAACTCTGACGATTCTGGCGCTGGATCAGGCGCTGAAATGGGCCGTGGTCGTTGGTCTGAACCTGGCCGAAGTGCTGTACATCGAGGTCCTGCCGCCGTGGCTGAACCTGACAATGGCGTGGAACCGTGGCGTGAATTTCGGCCTGTTCGCGGATGACTCCGTCTGGCTGCGGTTTGCGCTGGTCGCGCTGGCGCTGGTGGTCACGGCTTGGGTCTGGTTTTGGGTCAAGCGCGAAGGGCCGCAGCCCATGGCACAGATCGCGTTGGGATTCCTGGCGGGCGGCGCACTTGGCAACGCAATTGACCGGGTCGTCTGGGGTGCGGTGGCCGATTTCCTCAATGTCTCGTGTTGCGGCTGGGTAAACCCCTGGGCGTTCAACGTCGCTGACATCGCGATTTTCATCGGCGCCTTCGGGCTCATCTTTTCGTCAGGTGGCAAAACGCCCCGTGACGACCGCTAAGGCTTGCGTTAAACAAGGGCAGCCCCGTGACCATCAGGAACCCTGAGATGACACGAACGAAACTGTTTGCCACTGCCGGGCTTTGCCTGCTTGCTCTGTCTGCGTGTTCGCGAGGCGGGGGCATCCCGAATTTGATGAATGCCGCGTCGCACCAGAATGGTCCCGACGAATTCTCCATCGTGCCGACAGGTCCGTTGCAGGCCCCGACCGATTTCGCGGCGCTGCCTGCCCCGACACCGGGTGGCACGAACCTTGTTGACCCAGACGCGCGTGCTTTGGCGGTTTCCGCGCTTGGGGGCCGGATTTCTGCCGAGCAAACCAGCGGCATCCCGTCGGCCGACGCCGGTCTGGTGCAATATGCTGGCCGCGACGGCAATTCCGAGGGGATTCGCGCTACGCTGGCAGCAGAAGACCTGGACCTGCGCCGCGATAACTCGCCCCGTATTCTGGAACGCGCGCTCAACACCAACGTCTATCGCCAAGCCTACGAGGATCAGCTGCTTGATCCACAAGAGGAACTGCGCCGCTGGCGTGCGCGGGGCGTTCGGACACCGTCGGCACCACCCGCAAACTAAGCTGCGTATTCATCACAACTACGCCAAGTGGCTTGTCGCCAGCGGCGATCACGGTACATCTGGTTCAACCCTCGGAACCGGAGTCTCCATGATGCCTCACCCCCTGCGTTTGTTCGCCGCCGCGTTGTTCTTGGTCTCGGCCAGCCTGACAGCCGCCCTTGCCAGCGCCCCGCAGCAATTTACGTTGGATAACGGGATGCAGGTTGTGGTGATCGAGGATCACCGTGCGCCCGTGGTTGTGCATATGGTCTGGTATCGCGTCGGGGCCGCCGATGACCCCGCCGGGCACTCGGGCATCGCGCATTACCTTGAACATCTGATGTTCAAAGCCACCGAAACCATGGCCGAGGGCGAGTTTTCCGAAACCGTCGAGGCCAATGGCGGGCGCGATAATGCGTTCACGTCGTGGGATTATACCGCCTATCACCAAAGGGTTGCCGCCGACCGCCTGGATCTGATGATGCAGATGGAGGCCGACCGCATGATCAACCTGCGGCTGGATCAATCCGACTGGCGGCCCGAGCGCGACGTGATCCTGCGTGAGCGTGGCCAGACCTTGGAATCCAACCCTGACCGTGTGTTCGGTGAACAGCTGCGCGCGGCTCTGTTCCAAAACCACCCCTATGGGCGTCCGATCATTGGCTGGCGGCACGAGATGGAGATGCTGACCGGCGACATTGCCACCGATTTCTACCGCGTCCACTATGCGCCAAATAACGCGACCCTTGTGGTGGCGGGCGATGTGAATGCCGATGAAGTTCTGGAACTGGCCCGCGAATACTATGGCCCGATCCCCGCGGTTCATGACATCCCAGACCGCATCCGCCCCACGGAACCGCCACAACTGGCCGAACGCCGGTTGATCATGCGTGATGAGCGCGTCGGGCAGGATTATGTGAACCGTCAATATCTGGCTCCGACCCGCCGCACGGGCGACCAACGCGAAGCCGCTGCGTTTTCGATGCTGGCCGCGCTGCTGGGTGGGAGCTCACAAACCTCGGTGCTCGAGCGTCGCCTGACCTATGATGAAGGCGTATCGTTGGCCACATGGGCCGGATATTCGGGCACTGCCATCGACAACGGAGTCTTTTCGCTGGGCATTATGCCGGCCCCCGGTGTGTCGCTGCAAGACGCCGAGGATGCCTTGGACCGCGTGCTGGCCGAGTTCATCGAGACCGGCGTTGATAGCGACCAGTTGGACCGGGTGCGCATGCAAATCCGCGCCGAATCGATCTATCAGGAAGACAACACCGAAAGCCGTGCGCAAACCATCGGCGCCGACCTGACCGTTGGCCTGACATTGGCCGATAGCGAAGCCTGGATCGACGTGCTGCAATCCGTCACCGCAGACGAAATCATCGAAGCCGCGCGTGCGCTTGACCGCCGCGCCTCGGTCACTGGCTGGCTCATGGGAGAGGACGCATGATGCGACTGCTTTACACACTCGGGCTGGCGCTGGTGCTGGCAACACCGGCAGCCGCCATCGACATTCAAGCGATCACATCGCCGGACGGGCGCAATGCATGGCTGGTCGAAGAGCACTCCATCCCGTTCGTATCTATCGAGGTGATCTTTACCGGCGGCGCCGCCGTTGACCCCGAGGGTCGCGACGGGGCCGTATCGCTGATGACCTCGCTCCTGTCCGAAGGCGCCGGTGATCTGGATGCTTTGGGCTATGCCTCGGCGCTGGAGTCCCTGGCTGGTAGCGTCAACTTCGATGCGGGGCGCGATCAGATAAGCCTGTCGATCCGCGCCCTGTCCGAGAACCGTGACGACGTGATTGATCTTGCAATCTTGGCCCTGACAGAGGCGCATTTTGACGCCGATAGCCTTGAGCGCACCCGCGCACAAACCATCGCCTCGCTCGAGCGTTCGTCGCGCGGGCCAAATACCATCGCGGGACGGGCCTTTAGCGAGTTGGGTTTCGCCGGGCACGCCTATGCCCGCCCGTCCGAGGGCACACCGGAAACCGTGACCGCCCTCTCGCGTGACGATATTCTCGACGCGCACCGCGCCGCGTTCTCGTCCGATCTGGTCGCTGTGTCGGCCGCCGGGGACATCACAGCGGCGGAACTTGGCGTGATTGTCGACCGCATTCTAGGTGATCTGCCGACCTCAAACGCGCAATTGCCCGACTACCGCAGCTTTGCCGCTGACCCCGGTGTGACCGTGATCGAACACCCCAGCCCACAATCCGTGATCCAGTTCGGTCATGGTGGCATCCACTGGGACGACGACGACTTTATGGCCGCCTACATCATGAACACGGTTTTCGGCGGCGGCGGGTTCGGCTCGCGCTTGATGGAGGAAATCCGCGAAGAGCGTGGCCTGACCTACGGCATCTACACCTCGCTGTCCTCGAGCCGGTTTGGTGACAGCTACGCAGGCCGGTTCTCGACCGCCAATGAGACCGCCGCAGAGGCCATTGATCTGGTGCGCGAACAATACGACTGGCTGGCCAGTGGTGGCATTGCGCAGGAAGATCTGGAACGCGTTCAGACCTATCTGACCGGCTCCTATCCGCTGCGCTTTGACGGCAACGAATCGATTGCGAGTATTCTGGCGTGGATGCAGTTCCAATCCTTTCCGCTGGACTATGTGAATGTGCGCAACGACCTGATCCGCGCTGTGACGCTTGAGGATATTCAACGCGTTGCAAGACGTTTGGCCCAACCCGAGGCGCTGCATTTCGTGGTGGTCGGACAGCCTATCGGCCTCGACTGACTACTTTTATGCGGGCGGCTGACATGCTATGGCTAGTGGCATGCAAGCCACCCGACCCAACATAGGCCAACCGCGTGCCGTGATTCGTCAGTTAGACGAAACTGCCGCCAACCGCATTGCGGCGGGTGAGGTGGTGGAGCGCCCAGCGTCGGCGGTCAAGGAACTGGTGGAAAACGCCCTTGATGCCGGGGCCGTGCGCATCCGCATTGATTACGCGGGCGGCGGCAAGACGTTGATCCGCGTCACCGACGATGGTTGCGGCATGACGGCGGATGATTTGCCGTTGGCTCTGTCGCGCCACGCCACGTCGAAAATTGACGGCTCGGACCTGTTGAACATCCACACCTTCGGCTTTCGCGGCGAGGCTTTGCCATCCTTGGGCGCGGTCGGTCGCCTGACGATCACCAGCCGCACGGCGGGCGGCGACGGCGCAGAGATCAATGTGACCGGCGGCAAGGCAGCCCCCGTTCGCCCCGCCGCCCTGAACACCGGCACGACCGTTGAATTGCGCGATCTGTTCTTTGCCACACCCGCTCGGCTGAAATTCATGCGCACCGACCGCGCCGAGGCGCAGGCGATTGCCGACACAATCCGGCGGCTGGCGATGGCGGAACCCTATGTCGGCTTTACCCTGACCGACCTCGACACGGGCCGCACGGTCTTGCAGTTGGATACCGAACAGGGCGAGTTGTTTGACGCGCTGGAATCGCGGCTGGCCCGTTTGATGGGGCGCGAATTTACCGACAACGCCCTGCGTCTTGATACGGTGCGTGAGGGTGTACGCCTGTCAGGGTATGCCGCCCTGCCGACCTACTCGCGCGGCTCATCCGTCGCGCAATATCTGTTCGTCAATGGCCGTCCGGTGCGTGACAAGATGCTGCTGGGGGCCTTGCGCGGGGCCTATTCGGATGTGCTGGCGCGTGACCGCCACCCCGCCGCCGCCTTGTTCATTGATTGCGACCCCGAGTTGGTGGATGTGAACGTGCACCCTGCCAAAGCCGAGGTGCGGTTTCGCGATCCGGGCATCGTGCGCGGCCTTGTGGTGTCAGGTATCCGGCATGCATTGGCCGAGGCCGGGCATCGCGCATCCGGCACCGTCGCGGCGGCGACCCTTGGCGCGATGCGGCCCGAACCGACTGGCGCACCGACCGGCCCGCGCATCTGGCAAATGGATTACGCCAGCCGCCCCAGCTTTGGTGCGGTGCAAAGCGCTTATGCCGCGCAGGCCCCCATCCACGACACCGACGGCGTGATCGAACCGCAAGCCTTTGCCGAGGGGCCAACGCCCTTCGCCCGGATCGAACCCGCAGCCGGCCCGACCGAGGCGCCACTGGGCGCCGCCCGCGCGCAGGTCCATGAGAATTACATCATCGCGCAGACGACAGACGGCATTGTCATCGTCGATCAACACGCCGCGCATGAGCGGCTGGTCTATGAACGTCTAAAGCAGCAGATGGCGGAAAACGGCGTTCCGGCGCAGGCGTTGTTGATCCCCGACATCGTACCTTTGACAGCCGGGGATGCCTTGCGGTTGATGGAGCACGCCAGCGCGTTGGAAACCATGGGTCTGGTCATTGAACCATTCGGCGGCGATGCGATCGCGGTGCGCGAAACGCCTGCGGCCTTGGGCAATGTGAACGCGCGGAAACTGGTGCTCGATATCCTCGATGAACTGGCGGATCTGGGGCAATCGGGCACGCTGGGATCACGGATTGACGCCGTCCTCAGCCGGATGGCCTGTCATGGCTCTATCCGGTCGGGCCGCCAGATGCGCGGCGAGGAAATGAACGCCCTCTTGCGCGAAATGGAGGCCACGCCGCTATCGGGCCAATGCAACCACGGGCGGCCAACGTATGTAGAGCTGAAGCTCTCGGACATCGAAAAGCTGTTCGGTCGGCGATGAATACAGACATTGACCTTACTGATCCGCTGATTCTGGGCGGGATTGCCGCTGCGGTGGTGGCACTGGTGTTGTTCCTGATCCTGAACGCCAGCCTCAAGGCCGCGCGGGCGGTGCAGCCTCTTGCATGGCACCTTAACCAGATGGGCCAGCGGGTGCAGGCGTTGTCGGACGGGCAGCAGCATCTGGCCGGGGGGTTGCATCATGTCTCCGAGGCGCAGGCCAAGGCGCAGGGCCAGATGATCCAGATGGTGGAAAAGCGCCTGGCCGATGTTTCCGACCTGATGGCGCAATCGCTGCAAGGCAACGCGGTGCGCACGGCCCGCAGTCTGGGTGATCTGCACGCACGGCTTGAGGCAATCGACAAGGCGCAGGCAAATATCGAAAAGCTGTCGGGCAACGTGTTGTCGCTGCAAGACATTCTGTCGAACAAACAGACCCGCGGTGCCTTTGGCGAGATCCAGTTGCATGACATCGTGCAACGCGCCCTGCCGGTTGATGCCTTCACCATGCAGGCGACGCTGTCGAACGGCAAACGTGCCGACTGTCTGGTGCATTTGCCCAAACCACCGGGCGCGATTGCCATCGACGCGAAATTCCCGCTTGAGGCCTATGAAGCCCTGCGCAATGCGTCGAATGACGCCGAGGTGGCCGATGCCCGCCGCCAGATGCGCACCGCCCTGCGCCATCATATCCGCGCCATTTCCGAGAAATACATCCTGCCCGGTGAAACCGCTGACGGGGCGTTGATGTTCCTGCCCTCCGAGGCGGTCTATGCGGAACTGCATGCCAATTTCCCCGAAATCGTACGCGAGGGGTTTACGGCTCGGGTCTGGATCGTATCGCCGACGACCTGCATGGCGACCCTGAATACCATGCGGGCGGTGCTGAAGGATGCGCGGATGCGCGAACAGGCCGGTGCAATCCGCAAGGAGTTGGCCGAGCTTTACAAGGATATCGAGCGGTTGGGCGTGCGAGTCGAAAACCTCGACCGGCACTTTACGCAGGCCGCAAAGGACGTATCGGAAATCCGCATATCCGCCGACAAAGCCGGTCGCCGCGCGAGGCGGTTGGACAATTTCGACTTTGAGGAATTGTCACCCGATACCAGCATCGCGCCGCCGCTGGCCGAGTGACGCCAGCACCGCCCGATTGGATCACTTCACCAACTGGATGAATGGCACGATCATCATCCGCAGCCAGTTCCGCAAATTCGGCATCAAGCCCGCTGACGGGATTTCGCGGGCTGCCATTGGCCGTCGGATTTGGTGCGTCCAAGGCCGCCCGCCGTATGCTGGCAATCCTGCGCACCGGTCGCTTCAAAGCAGCCTTTCCAACGCTGTTTTTCTATGCCTTCCGGATCGGGCGCTTTTTGCCTGGCCGGCGCCATGATCGGGCATTCGCTTGATGAGCTAGGCCTTGCACCCGCCACCGCATCGCGCAATGCTAGGACACGCGAAGGAGGCCACGCCATGACGCCCGACATCAGCACTAAAAAAGTCGTCCATACGATCTTTCAAGCCCGCGAATCCGGTCGCTCGGGTGAAGTTCACGCCTTCATCGATGCCATGAATGAGGATGAAAAGGCGCATCTCGTGGCGATTGCCTGGGTCGGTCGCGGCGCGTTCGAACCCGAAGACTATGCCGAGGCCCTCGCAACCGCATACGCCGAGGCAACGACACCAACGGCAGATTACCTGATGGGAATGCCGCATTTGTCAGAAAATCTTGAAGCAGGGTTGGAAGCGTTGAACATCGATGTGTCCGAGGCCGAAGAAGATTTCTACGACCAGTGAATACCCGCTGACCCGACGCCACTCGTGATGCCTCTATCAGGGGGCGCTGCCCCCATACCCCCGGGATATTTGAAGAACAAAGAGGCGGCCGCGACAATTTTACAAAAATTTGCCAGTCTTTGTTCCGCAAGAAAGCCGAAGAATACCGCGCGATGCTGTTGCGAGGGCGCGATCCGCAGTCTGTGTATAATTTGATATCTG
>JGI24724J26744_10001980_pt1 | contig 13803 bp, 9 predicted proteins | sample Cruoilmetagenom7_FD_26744 | JGI IMG/M metagenome (IMG submission 26744)
TTTGGATCCGCCTCCTCAATAATAATGGGTTCCAATTTATCAGGGATATCCATGATAGTTGGCACTAAATAGGTTGCCAAACCATTGGTCAATGGTTCGCTATTCTCCTGCTTAAAATTTTCCATCTTCGCGTAACCAAGCGCCTGAAGCACCGCACCTTCAATTTGCCCCTTTACCTGGAGAGGATTTATCGCTCTTCCTACATCATTCGCGCTGATCACCTTCAACACGCGGGATGCTCCTGTTTCCCGGTCAATTTCCACTTCCACTGCCTGAGCGACGTAACCGTATCCAAAGTTCGGATGTTCCTTTATGTGGCCTTCATGGTCACTCAAAATCTTCGGCGCCGTATAAAAAAACTCTCCAACCGCCGGCCTTTCTTTCGCTTTCCATTTTTTCAGTGCTGCTTCAGTTGCCCCGATGATCGCGTTCCCAGCCATGAAGGTGATCCTGGAAGCAGAGGAGGAGCCAGAGTTTTCTGATTTAGATGTATCTGATGCGATCACTTCAATCATTTCAACAGAAACATCGAGCACGGTGGATGCGAACTGTCTGAAAACAGAGTGGGCTCCCTGCCCCAAGTCCGCCCCGGCATTCCGAACGATCACTTTTTCAATGCTTTCTTCCCCATAAATTTCTACTTCTGCCCAGCATTCATCAGGGGGAATACCAAAACTCTTATAACCCGAGGCGATGCCAATGCCTTTCACCAAACTGCCGTTTGTGTACCTCTTCCCCTTTGGTGTCTTATTCAACTGCCAGCCCTTCTCTGTGTGATTCCAGCCAGCTCTGCTCGCGCACGCTTGCAGTACACGTTCAATGCTTATCCCTCGGGGAAGCGCAGTACCAAGCGGTGTCATTTCTCCTTCCTTAATCAGGTTCCGCATTCTTAACTCAACCGGGTCAATATCCAACGCGTGTGCCAATTTGTTGATTTGTATTTCAGCGGCAAAAGTAACCTGAGGAGATCCGAAACCCCGGAAAGATCCGCTGGGGATGTTGTTCGTATATACCGCTCGGGAATGGATGCGAACATTCGGAATATAGTATGGGCCAATCGCCAAATTCGTCGCGACGGAGAGGACCGCTTCAGTAGAAGACGCATATGCCCCTGCATCAGCAAGGATATCCATGCTGGCAGCTGTGATCTTCCCATTCACTTTCGCGCCCCACTTAGCGTGGATTGTGAAGGGATGTCTTTTAGAATGGCCGTGGATGGATTCTTTTCTGGACCAGATGGTTTTTACCGGCCTGCGTATGCCCATTTCATCCAACCGTTTGATTGCTAGGGCTAAGCTAATTTGGACCGATATATCCTCTTTTCCGCCAAATGCGCCGCCAATCGCAGAATATATCACACGAACCTTTTCTTCCGGGATTTGTAGGGCATGGGCAATCTGCCGTTGGTCGCCGTGCGCCCACTGCCCACCAGTGATAACCGTGATCCTATCCGCCCCATCAATATATGCAATTCCAGCTTCAGGCTGTAAGAACACATGCTCCTGAACAGGAGTTTGATAGACGCTCTCAATAACAATATCCGTTGAACTGAATGCGCTTCCAACATTGCCAAATTCAATTTCCCGCGCGAATAAAACGTTTGATCCACGATCTGGATGAATGATGTCTGCATTTTCCATTAAGGCTTGATGTGGATCGGTGATAATATCCAAGGATTGGTAATCTATGCGTATTAATTGTTCGGCTTTTTTTGCAATGTGATTATCTTCCGCGATGACCAATGCAACCTGATCCCCGATAAATCTGGTCCTGTCTGAATATGCTTTGGTTGAATTCGGGCCGCATAATACCGGTTGATCATTGGTGATTAGCCCATATTCATTTAAAGGAACATCTCCAGCTGTGAGGACCGTGATAACTCCCGGCAATCTCATCGCATCTGCACATTCAATCTGTCTTATGATCGCGTGGGGAGATGGAGAAAACAGAGTACGCATGAACACTTGATTGGGGAAGTTGATATCTCCGGGAAATAATGCTTTACCGGTAACCTTATCATGGCTATCGAACCGTTCTATCGGTTTCCCTATGGATTGTTCCATGTGAGCCTAATGACCAGGTTTTTTTAGAAGATTACATACAACCACTCTACTAAGATACCTCATTATCTAGATCGCATCCATCAGTCGCCCAGGCAGGTTCCCACTCGGCGGGCCGTCTTCACCCACAGGTGGTCAGCAGGCACTACCCGGCGCTTATTGACGACGGTTTCCAATTTAACCGGTTTGGTTGTCTGGCCTTTAACAGAGACCATTACGCCGCTCTTTCCTTCTACAATAAGAGCAGCTGTTGAACCACCGATCATTGATCCCAACAGTCGGTCGCGCGCAGATGGTATACCTCCGCGCTGCACATATCCGAGGATGGTCACACGGGATTCCAACCCAGTAAGTTGTTCCAGGTCACGGGAAAGGAGTATGGTGCGGTTTGATTGGTGTGCATAAAATTTTTCCAGCACTTTCTTAGCTTTTCCTTTTTCTTTCTTATCTTTCGCGCCTCGTTTCTCGTCGATTAATTTCTGTTCCCGTTTTCGGTCATTTTTTGACATCGCGCCTTCTGAAACCGCAACGATACTGAAGTGCTTCCCGCTTCGGGAGCGTTCTAAAATTGCCTCGGCAATTTTTTGCGTGTCGTATGGTATTTCCGGTATAAGGATCACATCCGCACCTCCAGAAACACCCGCCCCAAGCGCCAGCCAGCCAGCATTATGTCCCATGATCTCAACAAGGATAATACGGTGGTGGCTGTGCGCGGTACTGTGAAGGCGGTCCACAGCATCTGTAGCAATACCCAGAGCGGTATCAAAACCCAGGGTAACATCAGTGTTGGCGATATCATTATCGATCGTTTTCGGAAGAGTGATTATATTAAGTCCTTTTTCCATCAGCCCGTAGGCATTCTTCTGGGTTCCCCCTCCTCCCATACAAACCAGTGCGTCCAGATGGTGCTTATGGTATGTATCCACCATCGCATCGCGCATATCCTGTGATTTTCCGCCCACCTCCATTTTATGGGGTTTATCCCGGCTGGTGCCAAGGATCGTACCGCCGATGGTCAGAATGCCTGATAAAGAGGAATCATCCAGAATAATACAGCGGTCATTTAGCAAACCGCGAAACCCATCATAAAAACCAATCAACTGCAAGTCATACTTGTACATGGCTGATTTTCCCAACCCCCGCAAGGCTGCGTTCAAGCCAGGCGTATCTCCGCCAGCTGTGAGCACACCAACATTTTTTGTCATAATTAGACTCCTCTAATACCAATCGATGATAAATCTATGTTTACCAATACTGAATAATGTTATAATCATTTTATATAAGGTAGTTACACATTACAAGTGCAATGCGTTAATTAAAAAAGGAGGAATTGATGTCCAACCTACCCAATGGGGTTGATGATAATGCCATGATCGCTGCAGTTGCATGGGAAATCGTCAATTATGCATATCTACGCACTGCCTATTTCAGCGAAAGACCGAGCGAAGAGGTGTTGGTTAAATTGACCAACGAATTCATCCGCACCCGGCAAGCAATCTACCACGGCAAACTATTACTAATAGACCCTAATAAAGGAAAATAAATCATCTAAACCTCAGAACCAGGGCACTTAATAACCCGGTTCTTGTTCTGATAAGTACACGTGAATGGACTGCGCGGCNTTCCGGCCGGCACCCATCGCTGAAATTACCGTCGCNCCGCCAGTCACAATATCACCGCCGGCAAACACGCCCCGCTTCGTGGTCTCTAACGTATCTTTATTTACTTTCAGGGTTCCGCGTTTGGTAAATTCAAGTCCAGGTGAATTCCTCATGAGCGGGTTGGTACCATTTCCGATGGCAATGACAGCCATCTCAATTTCCATCGTGAATTCCGAACCCCTGATTGGGATCGGCCGGCGCCTTCCGCTATCATCCAGTTCACCGAGTTCCATCCGCTGAAGTCTAACCTCGGTCAGCCATCCATCTTCATTCCCCTTGAATTCGAGCGGTGAAGCCAAGAAGATGAATTCCACGCCTTCCTCCCTGGCATGCAGCACTTCTTCTCTGCGTGCGGGCATCTCTGCTTCAGAACGTCGGTAAATAATGAACACTTTTTTCGCGCCCATACGCAGCGCTGTGCGCGCTGAATCCAAAGCTGTATTTCCTGCTCCAAAAACCACCACAACTTTATCCTGATAACTTAAAACCGGCGTTTCGGATTCTTTTTTATACGCTTTCATCAGGTTTATCCGCGTCAGGAGCTCATTGGCAGAATAGATCCCTACCAATTCCTCACCCGGAATCCCTAGAAAATAGGGCAACCCAGCCCCAGCCCCGATAAAGGCTGCATTATAACCTTCTTCAGCCATTAATTCACTCAATGTCAGGGTTTTCCCAATGACAATATTCTTTTCAAACCGTACACCCAACCGGCGTAAAACATCAATTTCATAGTTAACAATTGATTTTGGCAGGCGGAATTCAGGAATACCAAATACCAGAACGCCGCCGAAGGCATGCAGCGCCTCAAACACCGTAACCGAATGACCATATCGCGCCAGATCACCAGCGCATGCCAGCGAAGATGGTCCGGAACCAACTAGCGCTACCTTTTTTCTGGTTGGGCCCGCGATGCCTTCCATTTCACGCTCCGAGCGCAGATCAGTAGTGGAATCCGCGGTGAAACGCTCCAGGTTCCCAATCGCGACCGGCTTTCCTTTCTTTGCCAGCACACAGACNGCTTCACACAGCGTTTCCTGAGGGCAGACCCGNCCACAGATAGCCGGCAGGAAATTATCGTTCAAGATCACATCCGCTGCAGTTAAAAGATCCCCTTCAATAATTTGGGAAAGAAATTCAGGAATATGNACATTAACNGGGCAGCCCTTTGTGCAGGGTGCGTCTTTACACTGAAGGCAGCGCTGNGCTTCTTTCTGCGCCATCTGGAGGGTATACCCTAGATTTACCTCATCGAAATTCTCGATCCGCTCCTCCGGCACCTGAGTTGGCATCGGATGACGGTCAATCTTCATACGTTCTTTAAGAGGAAGTTCATTCATTTGTCACATTTTTTGCGATGTGCGCATCCAAGCGGCAGGCATGTTCCTTTTCTTTTTCAATATCCTGATAAGCGTTATTACGCCGGATGAGGCTGTCGAAATCCACCTGATGGGCATCAAATTCCGGACCATCCACACACACAAAGACAATCTTGCCGCCAACCACCGCACGGCATCCGCCGCACATCCCGATCCCATCCACCATAATCGGGTTCAGGCTGACGATCGTCGGGGTTTTATGTTCACGGGTAATATCCGCAATAATGCGCATCATTACTATCGGGCCAGCCGTGATCACACGGTCAAAAGTCTTTTTCTGCGCGTACAGTTCAATCAGTTGCTGGGTGACAAACCCTTTTTTTCCGTAAGATCCGTCATCCGTCATAACATACACTTCATCAGAGATCGACCGAAAATCACTTTCTAAGATCATGAAATCCTTATTGCGAGCACCAATGATGGAAATGATCCGGTTGCCCGCATTTTTCAACGATTCCGCTACCGCGAAACACACCGCGGTGCCTACCCCTCCGCCAACAATCGCGACTGTGCCGAATGAATCAATTTCTGACGGATGCCCTAACGGGCCAAGCAGGTCGGCGATTGCGTCCCCTACTGTTAAACCGCATAACTGTTTGGTGGACAACCCAATCGCCTTGACCACCAGCGTAATCGTTCCATTTTCAACATCTGCTCGCATAATGGTCAGAGGAACACGTTCGCTGGTCTCCAGCGGACGCAGAACGATAAATTGTCCGGCGAGGAACTTCTTCGCGACCAATGGCGCGTAGACTTCTAAGTGATATATATCCGGCGCGATTTTCTTTTTATCTCTAATTTCAAACATGAGTTTCACCGGGACAAGTATAAACGATTTAACTTTTGTTTCTTAATATTTAACATGGTCTTACCAAGTATGCCGCATTGATAATTAAAAAGAATCAGGATGAACCATGAGTAAAAATCAATAGATCCTGTTAGTATGTGCTTCTGTTCTTCTATTGTTTTTCGAGCAACCAAATATTCGATACCTACACAAATGCAATCCACTATATAAAAAAAAGGGCAGCGGTTGCTGCTGCCCTTCCGATTTCATTGAATATGATCGGTTAAACCTTACCGGATGCCACCAATTGGGAAAAATACTCAAATGAGCGGTTAAAAGTGCGTTCCGCGTCATCTGGGAAACAGCAAGCCGGGAGTTCACGCATGCGCAGGTGGTAACTGATGCACTCGCAGCAGATCCCCTTTCTCGCGCACGGTTCGTAGGTACAATTACAATTTTGCAGGTTGGATAATTGCTTACACTCCATAATGATCTCCTTGATTATAAAAAAATGATGTCCCTGTAAGGAATTATTATTTTAGGGTACTAAATTTTAGGTTAAGCAAAAATGCTTTAATGTTCATTGCCCCATCGGATGGGATAATTGGATGTTTAAGGTNAATATGTCTTGGGCTGCCTGTTCCATCCAGCGTGCATCCGCTTCATTATCCTCGACTAAAAGTAATGTTATTCTTTCAATAATGAGTACTGTTCATCTATAAATATTTTACAGCCCGAACGGGTTTCTTTCACCTGGTATAAAGCAATATCAGCCGCTTTCATCAACTGCTCCATTTGTGTGCCGTGATTAGGATAAATGCTCGCGCCCATACTGGCAGTCACATAGACCTGTTTTCCATCAATCGAGATCTCGGGTCCCAGGGAACCGGTTAGTTTTTCCATCACACGCAGCAGGTCCTTCTTGTTGTTTATTTCCTCCACAAGTACTGTGAATTCATCCCCGCCCATTCGGGCGCAGGTATCACTGGCGCGGACAGCTTCAGACAAACGCCAGGCAATTTCGACCAGCACCTTGTCTCCGAAGGGATGTCCGTGGACGTCATTGATACGCTTGAACTTATCCAGATCAATGATAACAATGCCGAATTTTTTTCCACTCCGCTCAGCTCGGGCAATGGCTAACGCAAAGCGATCTTCCAGNAGCATACGGTTTGGCAAATTGGTCAAGTAATCGTGGGTTGCCAGATACGTTAACCTGTTTTCCATGTCCTTTCGCGCGACCGCAGCCCCGATGATCTTCGCGGCTGTTCTTAGGGCATCCACTTCAACGGATGACCATTTCTTTACATAACGGCACTGGTCATAACCGACGAACCCCCACCATAGCTGATCTGTAAATATCGGGACTACTGACAGCGATTGGACATTCATCTTCAACAAATGGGCTTGCTCTACCGATGGCAGTTCCTGCACGCTACCGCGGATGATCTCTCCCTTTTTTAACACTTCCAACCAGCGGTGCAAGCCGGATGCCTGATATTCGATTCTGCTTGCTCCTGGAAAATCCTTCAGTGGTTGAATTCCATCCGCGGTCCATTCCGCCTGCAACACGGAAACCAGACCGATCTCCTGTTGTATTTCATTTTTATAGATATAAACCCTATCCGACTCCGTCACGCCCCCTAAACGCGCCATCACTTCAATGATACGGGATTCCCAATCCAACTGTGAAAGAAACACCTCCGCCGCGAAGTTGACCGTTTGCAAAATCGCGTCCCGCGTGCGAAGTTCATTTTCAACACGTTTCTGTTCAATCGCAGCAGGGATAACTTGCATGAGAGATATTTTGTTAATATGGTCTGGTTGAATCACATAGTGAATGCCTTTTATCATCATGGGCTGGGAAGTGTGATAATCAGCGGTCATGATCAGGATCACTGGTACACGGGGGTGATTTTCCTGCATATATCCCGAAAAATCTATTGCCTTATTCTTCCTATTCACATGCATCAGAACAAGGTATGGTTCACCCTTCAATAAAGCGTTCTTCGCTTTGTGCACAGAAGGAAAATGGATATATTCAAAATCAGTTAAATCACACAGTTCCAGCAATGCGGAGATCCGAGTTTTTCTAATCCGATCCTGCCCGATCAGGATTATCTTTCGTCCCATTAACCGTACCCCTGCAATTTGTTTCTATGTTTGATGATACGTATAGATAAAATAAACCGCCGCATTTATTTTGTTCCCTCCGAACTTTATATATGCTTAAAGATAATAATTCTTTCAGGCGTTGTATTAATTATTATACTAATTTTCAAAATTAATACAAATCTTTTTACAAAAAATCAATGAAAATGATATGGAATAATGAGAAGAAAGTTATTCAGAGGGCACGCTTTTGGTTGAAACCACCGCGAGAGAAGGCACAATTTTTTCCTTTGGTTGCCAAGAATCGCGGTAATAAAATAAGGATTATATAATTAATCATCATTATTTGATGGAAATCGGAGTATATTGACAGAGAAAAGAAAGCTAAAAATAATGGGGAGAGGTTTTGAATAAAACTCCACTGCGCATCTTAGTCATTGATGACGATAAAAATTTACGCAAGACATTGGAAGATACCCTCCGCATACGAGGATTTGAACCAATCGGCATGAACAGCGGTAAAGAAGCGATTGAATACATTGAAAAGGAAGCTCTTCCGCTTGTCTTGATTGATCTGCACCTGGAGGATATGCCCGGTTTAAATGTTCTAAAAGCCATTAAGGAGGTTTCCCCGGAAACGGAATGCATCGTCATGACCGGTATCGTATCCACTGAATCCGCTATTCAATCGGTGAACCTGGGCGCATATTCTTACGTTCAAAAACCGTACGATGTGGAACAGTTGGTACTGACCATCAATCGCGCGCTTGAGAAAAATGAAACCAGCCAAGCATTAACCAACGCCAAAGAACACTACGCGCAATTATTCAACAGCACCCAGGACGGTATAGTAACCGTTACGTTTGAAGGGAAGATACTGGATTTCAACGCGTCATTCCAGAGGATAGTTGGATATTCCATGGAAGAATTGCGCAAAATGTCATTTTGGGACCTCACTCCGGAAAAATGGCACTCAATGGAAGAAAATATTGTAAAGAAACAGGTCATTGGCCGTGGTTATTCTGATCTGTATGAAAAAGAATATAAACGTAAAGACGGTACCATAATCCCGATCGAAGTATCTGCTTACCTCTCCAAAGACACCGGAGGAAAAGTGGAAACCATGTGGGCATTCGTGCGCGATATCAGTAAACGCAAACGGTCAGAAGCAGCCCTGCGCCGCCAACTGCAAGAAGTAACTATATTGCAAGACCTGACTTCAGCCGGTATGGTCGCCACAGATATTGATACTCTGCTCCAGGCAGCAACAGTTATTTTGGGACAATCCATCTATCCGGAATATTTCGGCATCTTTTTATACAACGCAGAAAAAGAAATCCTGCATCGCCACTACTCCTATAAAACTAATATAGAGGATGATCAATTTGAAGGANATAACCAACCTATTAACATTGGCNTTTTGGGNCGNGCGGTTCGAACCCGCCTTCCGCAAAGAGTAATCGATGTCAAAAAGGATATGGATTATCACGAAGCATACAGCGATATCCGTTCAGAACTTGTGGTTCCGATCATCGTGAATGATAAAATTTTCGGCGTAATCAACGCGGAAAGCCCANTAATCGGGCACTTCACAGAAGAAGATGAAAAATTACTTACCACTCTTGCTAACCATTTATCCACCAGCATCACGAAGATTCAGCTTGATAAATCCGAAAAGCAGCGTATCAAAGAGATCACCGCGCTGTACAATACTGCTGTCGCCACTAGCAGCATCTTAGANATCGAATCACTGTACAAAAAGATCTACGAGCAGGTGCNGGAATTATTCCCTCTAGATACATGCCTGCTTATGGAATACGACGGGCAGAATGAGACCAGCAAGATTGCACTTGTGGTGGAGGAAGGGAAACCACTAAAAGAGTGGTTGGGCAGGACATTGGAGAAATCCGAAAGCGGTCTGATTGGATGGGTAATCCAGCAGCGCAAACCCTTTCTTTCCCGCGATCTCTCCACGGATACCATTCCGGTGGAATTGCTCTTCAGCGAAAAACCAACCCGCTCGTGGCTGGGTGTACCGCTGATCGCGAAAGGGAAAGTCGTCGGCGGACTGTCAGTGCAGGCATTCAATCCAAACGTATTTGACGAGAACCATCAGCATCTGCTTGAATCTTTGGCCGCGCAGTTAGCCAGCGCAGTTGATAATGCCCAATTAACAGAAAAATCCAGGCGCCAAATCGAGCGATTGAAGGCACTCCACGATATTGACCTGGTGATCAATTCTAGTTTGGATCTGCGTGCAACTCTAAATATCTTATTAGACCAGGTGATTGAAAAACTACAGGTAGATGCCGTAGTTGTGCTGCTGTTGAATCCAAAATCGAATATGTTGGAATATTCAGCCAGCCGGGGGTTCCGCACACGAACGATCGAACAATATTCGCTGCGTTTGGGAGAAGGGCTTTCTGGAAAGTCAGCCATGGAACACCATTTGGTGCAGGCACTCAACCTGATCGAGGTGGACGATAATCTTGCTTATACCAACCTAATGCAGAAGGAAGATTTCGTCAGCTATTACAACGTACCTCTGGTCGCAAAAGGGCAGGTGAAAGGTATGCTTGATATCTTCAACCGTACCCCACTGAATCCCGACCGGGAATGGTACAACTTCCTGGAAACATTGGGCGGGCAAGCGGCAATCGCGATAGATAACACCAGCTTAATAGAAGACCTGCACCGCTCGAATGTGGAACTCACACTGGCATATGACACTACACTCGAGGGTTGGTCAAAAGCCCTCGACCTACGGGATAAGGAAACGGAAGGCCATACACAGCGCGTTGTTGAAATAACACTGCAAATCGCGCAAGTATTGGGAATTCAGAAAGAAGAACTGATCCACACTCGGCGCGGTGCCCTGCTGCATGATATTGGTAAAATGGGCATTCCCGACTCTATCCTTCTCAAACCCGGTCCGCTGACCAATAAGGAATGGGAGATCATGCGCCGCCACCCGGTGTATGCATATGAAATGCTGTATCCCATCGCATACCTACGGCCCGCACTCGATATACCCTACTGCCACCATGAACACTGGAATGGCGCTGGATATCCCCGCAAATTGAAGGGGAAGGAAATACCTCTCGCCGGGCGTATCTTTGCGGTGGTGGACGTGTGGGATGCACTCACTTCCGACCGCCCTTACCGAAAGGCATGGACCGCTAAGAAAGCCCTCGATCATATCCAGAACCAGAGCGGAAAACACTTTGACCCNCAAATCGTGGACATNTTCATGACACTGATTAAGAACGAATTGATCAACCACTATAAATGATATATTTATAAAAATCAGAACAAGAATTGGGAGGAACAAATTTCTATGAAAACCAAGCTCCTGTTATTTTTTCCAATATTATTTATCGCTGCCTCCTGCGTAGGATCAGAACCCGTCATTGATCCAGTTGATACAGCCCTAACTTCAACATCAACAGCAGATACACCAGCGCCCAAATCTTCTGAAACTACAGAGAGGCTGCTCGAACTGCCCACACCCNTAGTCGGGACAGTCGCGCTGGATTTCACCNATCAGCCGTGCAGCGCGTCNTGGTCCAATAACGGCGAATACCTGCCCTGCCCAGGAAACCTGGAGGAGATCANCGGTGGATACGCTGACCGCTTTGACGCGATCGTGATCGAAGGGAACATCCGCATCAACCAGCCCGGTCTTCTNACCATCCCTGCTCAGAAGGACAGCGATTTCTACGCAATTTTCGGTAAATATCCACCATTCACTGTTCAANCCGGAGACCGCTTCCACGCGGTCCTTNCCTGCGCGGAGGGTTTTCTTAATTGTGATGTCAGTTTCTCTCTGGAATATTACACATCCAGCAGTACCATCCTGCAGGTTCCAGATGCAAAATGGGACAAAAAGTATGACCCTGAAGGCAGCTACATCTACGCGGATGCCAACCTGGATCCTCTGGCAGGACAGACTGTGCAGTTCCTGCTGACAGTCCGGGATAACGGTGACGCGGACGGTGACCATACAGTATGGATCATGCCGCATATCGCCCGCCTTGGCTCTGCTGCAACAGATGCTATCCCTCCTCATCAGCTGAATATAACGAATATCGATTTGGTGAATATCTCAGGGTCCGTGGATATGAGCAGCGCTCCGCCGTACTTATATGACGATCACCCACCCGGTTCTCCAGCTTCTGTGGTTCTTTTCGATCTAGATAGCGATATGTTCTTTACCGTATCCACCATGGATACCCACCCGTATTTCTCTTTAGATGTCGATCCAGGGCAGTATTATGTTCTAGCATATTCCTTTGGAGTTCAAGATGTGCCGTATGTGAGTGGAGCATTCACAGGTGTGGAACCATCCTGCGGACAGCCGATGGCTATGCTGAACGTTCTGCCGGATACACCGATTACAAATCTGGTGATTAACGACTGGAATTGGTCCTGCAAAGGGACAGCTGAACGCCTGGAAAAACCCGAAGAGATTTCCATTCCATAATTAATTGACCTAAATATGAGGAAAATCGTGCGGATCTTGATCCTATTACCTGGGCTGCTCCTGTGTTATGCCTGCCAGTCCGTTCAACCCCCAACCGACTCTCACAAAGAAATCCCTTCCCGATATGACCTGATCAATATCGAAAAGGTTCTTCCAGAACAAGACTATCATCCACCAATCTTGCATTCCCGCGAATGGAAAACGCCGTATCCCATCAATGGGGCTGTCATTTCTGCCGGGTTGGAAGATAGTCCATTCATCACTCCTGACGGACGTACTCTGTTCTTTTTCTACACACCTTCAGCAGATATCCCCGCCGAACAGCAAATCTACGATCAGGTAACCGGTATCTACCGCTCAGAAATTGCGGATGGCGTGTGGCAAGCGCCTGAACGGGTGGTGCTCACCCAAGGCAACAACCTGGCTTTGGACGGCTGTCCTTTTTTTCAGGATAATACGCTCTGGTTCTGCTCAATCCGGACAGGGAACTTGCGCGACATCGATATATGGACAGTCTCGTGGGATAATACTCGTTGGACAGATATCACCAATGTGGGGGCCTACCTGAATCAGGACCTGCAGATCGGGGAAATGCATCTCAGCTCAGATGGGTCACACTTATCTATCACCACCCGGACGAGAACCACAGCAGCGGGTATGATCTCTGGGAAATCCATTGGGATGAAGACAAATGGGGGCTGCCAAGAAAATTAGACAACCTCAACTCCTTGGATGATGATTCCCATCCCGCGCTCTCACCAGATGGGTATGAGTTTTGGTTCACACGAACATATTCCGGCACACCAGCAATTTTCCGCTCACGCCGTGTAAATGGAGAATGGGGTACGCCCGAACTAATCCTTTCTCAGTTTGCCGGTGAGCCCTCCATTGATAGCGCTGGAAATATTTACTTTACCCATCACTTTTATCAAGCGGGTAAAATGATAGAAGCAGATATTTATATTGCAGAAAAGAAATAGCATCAGGAGAGAATTGTGTTAAAAGAGTTCAAGAAATTTGCCACGCGCGGGAATGTGATTGATCTCGCTATCGTCGTAATCATAAGCACCGTATACGGATAGATCATCACTTCGCTGGTCAATGATATTCTTATGCCCCAAATTGGGCTGTTGTTGGGAAAGGTTGACTTCAGCAACCTGTTCATCACCATCAGCGGCGAAAAATATGCCGCCCTGGCTCAAGTGCAGGATGCAGGCTCAATAACCTTGAATATTGATGTGCTCTTCAACACCATCATCGACTTCCTGATCGTCGCGCTGGCCATCTTCTTTCTCGTTCGCCAGATGAACAAGCTGGAAAA
>JGI24724J26744_10001992_pt1 | contig 13765 bp, 10 predicted proteins | sample Cruoilmetagenom7_FD_26744 | JGI IMG/M metagenome (IMG submission 26744)
AAAAAGCATTATTTTTATATGGCTGTAACGTGGCTTTGTAAAGCATATATTTGATGATCAAATTTTTAATAAAATGCCTTAATTTAGCTGTCTGAAATAAAAAAACTGATCATTAGAATATATCTTCATGCAATACATATTTAATCATACAATCAATTGATTCGTCAGGAAAAAATATTATGATAAGAACAACAAAATATCTAGTTTGTTTTATTTTTATTCTGCTATGTCTTGTCTCATCTTACAGTAATTTACGGGCAGATGATAAAGTTAAAGTCGGCATTGTTTTGCCCTTAACCGGAAAACTTGCAAAATTTGGAGAAATTGAAAAAAAATCATTTGAAATGGCTCTTGATGAGATAAATGCTGCAGGTGGAATAAATGGAAAAGAAATAAAACTTATTATTGAAGATACTATGGGGAAGCCGGATGTTGGACGATCCTGTGTTGAAAAGCTTATTGCAAATGACAAGGTATTAGTATTAGGTGGGGGTTATTCCAGTTCAGTTACATGGGCATCTGTTGCTGTTGCACAGCAGCATAAGGTTCCGTTTCTTGTAAATACAGGTTCAGCTGATAAAATTACAGAAAAAAGATGGAACTATATATTCAGATTAAATCCTCCTGTCAGCGAATACCCGGGTGCACTTATTGGTTTTTTAAATGAAATAGGCGATATAAAAAGCGTTGCAATCCTCCATGAAAATTCTCTATTTGGNCAATCAGGAGCAAAAAAGTTTATCCAATTATGCAAAAAAATAAATCTAAAGGTACTGCTGAAAGAAGGGTATGAAGCTGGTGCTATTGATTTTAAACCTCTTTTGATTAAGGTTAAAGCAAAGAAACCGGATCTTGTATACATGATATCTTACATAATGGATGCATCAATGCTAATGAGACAGGCAAAAGAGCTGAATTTAAATCCCAGTCTTTTTGTGGGAGGCGCTGCAGGATTTACATTACCGGAATTTCAAAAGAATGCTCAGGATGCTTCAGAGTATGTTTTCTCAGCAACCTTGTGGACCCCATCTGTATCGTATAAAGGAGCAAAAAAGTATTATGACAAATTTGCTGCAAAATATCACTCTCGTGCAGAATACCATGGTGCAGAAGCCTATGCAGCAATGTATGTAATCGCAGATGCCTTGAAAAGAGCAAAGCCTTTAAACAGAACAAATGTTTGTGGTGCACTTTCCAAAACAAATATGATGACAATTTTCGGACCTGTAAAATTTATTTCATACGGCAAAAAAACACAACAAAATAAACTTCCCACATTTCTTGTTCAATGGATAAAAGGAAAACTTGAAACTGTGTGGCCAAAAGATATGGCCACATGTAAATATGTTTATCCTGTGCCTGAATGGAGTAAACGTTAATCTATAAAATTTTTAACATAGCAAAATAATACAACTGTTTTGTACTTTAAAACAAATTATTACATAAATCGATTGACATATAGCTGATTATTGATAATAATTTTATTATACTACGCAAAAAATACCTGGCCATCAGTCATCGTTTCTTTATATTTAACACCTGTTTTATGAGCGATCAACACATGCCATTATAAACTCATGAAAAGTTTAAACAATATGAAAGTTAAATGTCCAAAGTGTAATAATATTTTTTATATTGACGAAGAAACAAAAAAAAATAAACCAAAAACAATTTTAAAAGACAATATTAGCCTCCCCAAAAAAAATAAGCAAAAATTAATTTTAACAGGCGGTGCTAAACAGCAAAAAAAAGTTATTATAAAAACCGTTGAGTCAAAGCTTCTTGCAAGCGATAAATTAAAGAATAAAATACTTAGACAATCTACGGCCCTACCTCCCATGTCGCATATTGTGCAGCAGGCATTTGCTGTATTAGACAACTCCAATACAAGCTTTAAAGATGTTGGTAATGTGCTTGAAAAAGATCAGGCTATGGCAGCAAGGATTCTTAAAACAGCAAATTCTGCCTATTACGGCTTAAGCATGCCTGTATCTTCAGTTCAACAGGCTTCTGCATTACTTGGACTTCAGACGATAATTGAAATTGTTACTGTAGCAAGTACGTCAAAATTCATGGAAAAAACATTAAAAGGTTATAATCTAAGCTCACGGTATGTGTGGCATCACTCTTTGTCAGTTGCCTTTGGAGCAAAAACCATTGCTCTTGCAAAAAACAAATTATTGCAAAATGATGCCTTTTCTGCAGGTCTTATTCATGATTTAGGAAAAATTATTCTTGATAAATATGTGTATAAAAAAAAAGAGGATTTTGAAATAATTACTAAAGATCTTCAAGAACCTGTCCATTTTGCTGAAAAACGTATATTCGGGTTTGACCATGCTGAAATAGCCGCAGATTTTATTAAATCCTGGAAATTGCCAAAAGCGCAGATTAATGCAATAAAGTATCATCATTATCCATCCTGTTCTGACAATGATGTATTATCATATATAATACATGCAGCAAACTCCATAGCTCTAATGGATTTTTCACTCTCAGTAAATGATAACATTAAAATGTTTATGGAAAAAGGTACCATGGAGTTTCTGAAACTTAATGAGGAACATATTGTAATAATTGCAGACAAAGTTAAAGAATTTGTATCAAAAATCACAGCCAAATAGCTACTGGAGTGGTAGGAAAAAAAGGTTAATGTGAAGTTAATGTTTCGCTTTTTTTATCAGAAAAATCTGATAATTTGCAATAGGCAAGGATGAAATATCCCTGCAAAATTAATATTATCTTGCCAAACGGATTTCGTTGCTTTCTTGACACTTGACGTACTTTCTAATTTTTTTTATCAAGACTGACAGTATCCTTTCAATGATTTTACCCTAACACATGAGTCGCTCATGTGGCAAAGCCTTTGAATTCTGACCAACCCAGAGGGTATGAATTTTTTAAAAAGTTGTATTTTTTTATCCAAAGGCGATAAAAAGAGGCAGAGCTTATGGGAAAAAATATTTTTTTTGTGCTTATTATTTTACTTCTGTTTGCAGGCTCTATAATTGCAGAAGTAAATGAAACTGCCTTATCAATCGAAGATGCTGCAAAGCAAAAAATTCTTAAAAATAAAAATTTGATGAAGCTTACGCTTCAGGATTGTTTTGACATAGCTTTTCAAAATAATCAAATACGTCNTGCCTCACAATATGCAGTTCAAATTGCTCAGGCTCAGCAAAAGCAGGCTCTTTCTTCAAACTGGCCGCAGTTTATCAACAGAATTTCTTTTATGCGGACCAGAGATAATATTAATGTTGGGTTGATGGGTTTTGAAATTGACCTTTTAAGTAAGAATATCTTGCAGACCGGTATTTTTTATAATTATTCTTTTTATACCGGAGGAAAACGTTCTGCAATAATAAAACAGGCAAATGCAGGAATAAAAATAGCAAAACAGGAATTTCGGCGTACAGATTTAGAAGTAATATACAATGTTAAGAAAATGTATTATGGAGTTGTTTTTGCTAATAATGTGCAAAAAACAGGCAGAGATGCTTTTAAGCGGTTGGAAATTATAAGGGAAATATCTGAACGTTTGTATAAAGCAGGGTCAGGCAGTGTAACAAAAGCAGATTATCTGAAAAATACGCTTATTGTAAAATGGGTGGGATCCATGGTTGTTGTTCTTGAAAGTAATGTCAAGTTAGCAAAGGCTGCCTTGAAAAATATGATTGGATTGACGTGGGATACCCGGATTAAGATTTCTGAAAAAAAGATACCATTTGAGCCTCATCAAGGTGATTTGAGTCTTTTAATTAGTGATACATATGTTTTTAATCCTGACTGGATGAAATTTAAAGCTGGGTTGGAGGCTGTTGAGGCTGGGGTTGAAGACGCAAAAAGCGGGCGTATTCCTAAGGCAGCAATTTTTGGAAGCGTAAAATATTTCGACAGCTCACAGAGCGGGGCACTTATGACAGATGACAATAAACATATGTGGACAGTTGGTGTAGGGGTTGAAGTTCCTCTTTTTGATGGGTTTTTAACAAAAAACAAGATAAGGGAAGCAAAACTGCGTCTTGCCAAAGTGAAACGGGAAAAGATATTGCTGAAGGAGGGGCTTGCTTTGCAGATACAGCATATATTTTTTCAAATGCAAAGAGCAGCCAAACAGCATGATTTTATCATAGATGCTTTAGAGACAGCCAGAGATAACCGTGAACTCAACGATCGCGCCTTTCAAAATGATATGGTTGAATTGGAAGATGTTATTAATGCACAGATTATGGAGAATTTTTTACAGGCTTACTACCAGAAAATTCTCTATGATTATATTGAAGCGCAGGCGCATCTTGAATATGCAGTAGCAAAAGAGGTGGTTGCCCGATTTAAACAGTAACGCAGATAAAACAAAATATTTTATTGCAGGGAGAAATATCAATGAAATTTAGATTTAGGAGTATAATCTTGATTTTTTTGGGATTGATTTTTTTTTCTTCTTTTTCATATGGACAAACAAAAAAAGATATGCATGGTAAAAAAAGACTGCATACAGCTTTTTTATTAAATTCTTTTGCGGGTGTTGATTTTATAGATGCTAAAGTCATCATCAATATGTGGATTGAAAAGCTTGTAGAAGATATTGGAGACGGTTATTACCCCAAAACATATATAATGGAAGATCTGTCTGATGTTTTTGCCGGTTTAAAGGCTTGTGAAATTGATATGGTTGTTCTTGATTTGATGGAGTATATTAAGCTTTCCAAACAAATTGACCTTACTTCTGCGCTGGTTGATTCTTCTGAAGAAAAGGAACTGGGCGAATATGTTTTTTTAGTGCATAAGGATGCAAAAATATCAGAACTGAAACATTTAAAAAATAAAAAAGTAAGTATTGTTCGGGGCGGAAGAGGTAAAATTTCGTTAATGTGGCTGGATGTTTTGCTTTTACGAAACGGGCTGCCTGAAAGCAGTNAGTATGTAGGATCCCTTGAGAAAAGTGCTAACGCATCAAAATCTATTTTGCCTGTGTTTTTTAAAAAATATGATGCCTGTATNGTNACAAAAAGTGCATTTGATACGATATGCGATCTGAATCCGCAGATAAGAAGAAAACTAACAGTCCTTAGGAAATTGTCGAAAATACCTTATTTAATTACAGGGTTTAGACACGATTATGGTCAAAAACATATTGATGAAATATCTGAGATGGCAATAAATATGCAGAAAACCCCGGAGGGAGAGCAGATTATTAAAATTTTTCATATTGAGAAAACAATTCTTTTTAAGGAACAATATTTCAATAATATAAAAAGTTTAATGCAGGAATACGAAAAATATCTAAAGCAGTAAAGATGAGAGTATGATACAAAAAACAAATACTATGTCTTCTGGAAAAAAAACAGGAAGTATTTTATTTCGTATGCTGGTTCTTATAGGTTCATCTGTTTTTATCAGTGCCATTGTAGTAATGCTTGTTATCTGCCCTGTTTTACAAAACATTTTTATTGCGAATATGAAATCAAAAGCAGATTCGATTCTTCTTTCTATTAATCAGGTTGTTGGGGAATCGATTATTACAGAAAGCTACTCTACTGCGGTTGAACACTGTATAAAAGTAGTTAGCGAAAGACCTTTGGTAGAATATATTGTTGTTGCACGTAATAAAGGAGATTTGTTTGTTTACACTAAACAAGGCTGGAGTATGAAGGATATGAAAGGAAACTGGCAGCCTGATAAAGGCGATTGTTTGTATGATGGAGTATTTCTCCATTCTGAAATTATAGAAGACAGAGAGGTCTTTCATTTGTCAACAATCCTTGTTTATTCTGGAATTAATGCCGGTTGGCTACATATTGGCCTGTCTCTGGATCAGTATTATCTGGATCTTAAATCTGTTATATTTGAAATTGCAATTGTTATAACAGGATGTATGCTGAGCATTTTATCCTTGCTGTTTTTTTTGATTAAAAAAGTAGTAAATCCGATTCTTTTATTGAAATCTTCTATGGAGAAGATGCGAGGAGGTGACCTTTCTACGCGAGCTGAAATAAAAAGCGGTGATGAGATAGAACTGCTGGCAGATTCGTTTAATGATATGGCTGAAGATTTAAGCAAGGTAATAAAAGAACTTGAGTTTAACAAGGCTAATTTGGAGAAGATTGTTGACAGAAGAACTGCTGAAGCTGAAGGTGCCAGAAAGTTTGCAGAAGATGCAAACATGGCAAAATCTGAATTTCTTGCAAACATGAGCCATGAGCTCAGGACGCCTTTGCATGGAATTATTAATTACGCAGGGTTGAGTATTGAAGATAGGGAATATAGTACACAAGAAGATCAAATCGATTCTTTCAGGAAGATTGAGAAACATGGGAAAATGCTTTTGGAGGTGGTCAATAATATTCTTGATCTGGCCAAGCTTGAGTCGTGCAAAATGATTTTTGATTTTAGGAAGGAGGATATATGGAGTCAGGTTATACAGGTAGCTGATGAATTTGAACCTTTTGTTATAAAGAAAAACATAACAATTGATTGCATAGAGCCGCAGAACAAACCGAATATTTGTATAGACCGGACTAAGTTTTCTCAAGTGATTCGCAACCTTTTGAGTAATGCAGTTAAATTTTCTAAAAAGGGATGTAAAATAGGTGTGTTTTTTGAAGAAAAAGAGGATTTTGTTAAAGTTACAATTAAAGATGATGGAATTGGGATTCCTGAAGATGAATTAAGGCATGTGTTTGACAAGTTTGTCCAGTCAAGTAAAACAAAAACAGGTGCAGGCGGGACAGGATTAGGCCTGTCGATATGCAAAGAGATTGTCAGTGCTCATAAAGGGAAGATCTGGGCAGAAAATAATCCTGATGCTGGAGCGATGTTTCAATTCACAATAGCAAAAGATTTAAAAAACAGGAAAAAGCTTGGTGAGTTGCTAATTGAGTCCGGGCTTATATCAAAACAGGATCTGGAAAAAGAACTTAAAAAGCAGGAAACCCTTGAAGAAATAAATAAAGGAGATAAAAATGTCTGCTAAACCTAAGATACTTGTTGTTGATGATAATGCTGATAATATTGATATTTTAATAAGAACCCTTGGAAAAAAATATTTTTATGAAAAAGCGATATCAGGAGAAGAGGCACTGAAAATAGCTGAAAATTTCAGGCCTTCTATTATTCTTTTGGATATTATGATGCCTGGTATTGATGGTTATGAAACATGCAGACGTCTTCGTGCTAACCCGAAACTGTTTCATACCAAAATTATTATGGTTTCAGCTAAGACAATGGTTGAAGAAAGGCTTTTGGGGTATGATGCCGGTGCTGATGATTATGTTGTAAAACCTTTTAACAGGGATGAGCTCAGAGCAAAGGTCAGAACCTATTTAAGGTTAAAAACAGTTGAGGAGGTAGACAGAATAAAAACAGATATGATCAGGCTTTTATCTCATGAAACACGGACACCTCTTAATGCTGTTATAGGATTTGCTGATTTATTATATGATGATGAAACATTATCTGAGGAACATAAAGAGTTTGTTGAGTGTATAAAAAATGGTGGGGAATATCTTCTGAGATTTTTTAAAAAAGTATTGCTCATAAGTTCGCTTACATCTGATAAAACTGAAATGCTGCTTCTCCCGAGATCTATTAAGTCACTTATAGAAGGTGTTATTAAGAAATTGGATTTACCCTTTCGTGAAAAAAAAATCATTTTTTCCTTTGATATTTCTTTTGATGATGATATTTCTTTTGATGAGTATTTGTTGGGGAAAGCGTTGAGATATGTAGTTGAAAATGCAGTAAAATATTCACCTCAAAAAGGAGATGTCAGTATTTTGACAGAAAAAGATGGTGATAATTGTTTGATAAAGGTTTCTGATCAAGGTGATGGAATTAAAGAAGAATATCTTGAGGAAATATTTGAGCCCTTTGCGGCAAAATGTATTGAACATCATCAGGAAGGCTATGGATTAAGCCTGGCTATTGCCCGAAAAATCATGGAGATGCATTGCGGGAGTTTGACTGCTGCAAACAATCGGGATAAAGGAGCTTTGTTTGTTTTTACATTACCGGTTACTATGCTATAGACTATAAAAAAAAATACATATTTCCTGCAGCAGTCCAATCCTGATAAAATTGAAAATGGCTGTATGCATATTTTGGTGATGCCTCATAAGCGCACCAATTGATAATAATTTCAAAGTTTGTGTGATGGTTTTTATTGTGATGAGCAAATATTTAGAAAAAGTATTATGTTATGACTACAGTGGCGAGAATTTTTTTCTGCTATTTTTTTTCTGCTATTTTTTTTTTTTGTTTTTTAACAAGGTTTATCCAGAAAAAATTATTATCCATGTAGATTCCTGCCAGGCGATTAAACTCTTTTGAAAGACGCATATTTCCTTTTTTATACCATGCCTCAGCCAGATAATAATAATTTTTCCCATTTTTAGGATTGATACTGATGGATCTTTCAAAAATTGATATTGATTCATCTATACGTCCATTTTCGAGCAACATCTGTCCATGAGTTGTAAGATTAAGGGATGCAATAGCCCTTGAATTAATATTATCCTGATTTTTACCCACATCTTCAGTTTTATCCTGTAAAGGTTTTTTTTCTACAGGTTCATGAATTGGCTTAATTGTGGCACATCCTGAAATGCCATATAAAAATATCAAGATTAGTACCACGGTTCTAATCTTTTTTTTGTCCGACAAAATTTTAGTAATATGGTAAAGCCAATTTTTTACCGAAAAAATAAGGCTGTTGGAACTAAAAGTGTTTTTAAATGTCTTTAAGTTATTGTTCATTTCATCAATCTTTTTTTATTTAACATTTTATTTATATTTATCATGAACTGTGCATTTTTTCGGGAAATTCGTATCAAGAAAAAATTCCTCGAAATAATCAGGGCAGTTTTTTCCAGCAACCTGTTTTGATAAATTACATATATTTTTTTTTACGACTTTTGAAGGAATTTTAAACCATGTGCCGGAAATATATTGGGGAATAAATTTTATAAGATCAGCCCAGATGGGAAGCGCAGCTGTTCCACCTGTTGCGTTAATCGGATACGCCTTGTCAAATCCAATCCAGACCAAGGCCAATATGTCAGGGGTATAGCCTATAAACCATGCATCTTTATAATTGTTGCTTGTACCTGTTTTTCCAGCTACAGGAAAAACAACGCCTTTTTTTTTTAGCAGGCTTCCAGTACCGTCTGTTATAACACTTTTCAGCATTGAGCTTATGATAAAAGCTTTAGCTGAAGATATCACCTGTTTAATATCCATATATCTGCGTTTAATAATTTTTCCATTTTCATCTAAAACATTTTTAAATGGCATTGGATATGGAAGGACACCATCTGCAGCAAAAACACAATATGCCCTTGCAAGTTCAAGGGGAATTACCTCAAAAGCTCCTAATGAAAGAGAAGGAAATGATTTAAATTCAGTTGAAAACTCAAACAAATTAATTTTTTCTATAATTTTTTCCAGTCCTGTCTTAAAAGCCAGATCAACAGTTGGCAGGTTTAAAGATTTTGCCAGTGCAACTCTCATTGTGACCTTATCAGAATACTTGCGCGAGAAATTTTCCGGAGACCATGCTTTACCATTTACAATAATAGTTTTTTTCCTATTTGACAATAAAGTTGCAGGTGTGAGTTTATTCAGGCCCGCCAGATAAACAAAAGGTTTAAAAGCACTTCCTGGCTGACGTTTTGCATCAGTTATCCGGTTAAACTGGCTGGTTCCATAATTTTTTCCACCAACCATGGCGAGGATATAACCTGTTTTTGGCGACAGTACTACAATGGCACCTTGAAGTTTGTCTTTGTATTTATTGTTTAAAAACAATGGATTTTCTTTTTCCAGTCTGTTTAAACCTTTTTTAAGAGCCTTTTGGGCTGCTCTTTGAACTTGAATATCAAGCGTAGTATAAATGGTTAGACCTAAACTTGAGAGATCTTTTGGAGAATAAAATTTATGAAGCTGATTTGACAAATAATCGATAAAATATGGTGCTTTTCTTTCATAAACTGTGCATCCAGCTGGTTTGACAGGGTAGTTTACTGCTTTTTTAGCCAAATTTTCAGATACCCATCCGTTATGACTCATAGCTCTTATCACCATATCTCTTCGTTTTTTACAGCGTTTTTTGTTTACATATGGTGAATAATAATTGGGAGCTTTAATTAAACCTGCAATTGCTGCAGCCTCTGGCAATAAAAGGGATGTTACAGATTTTCCAAAGTAGAAAAATGATGCCTCTAAAATTCCATTGATAGATTCTGAACCTTTTTGCCCCAGATATATTTCATTAAGGTAAATTTCAAAGATTTCATCCTTCTCATACATAAATTCTATAATAAGTGAAATTAGTATTTCTTTAAGCTTTCTTGAAATTGTTCTTTTATGTGTTAAAAAATAATTTTTTGATAATTGCTGAGTAATTGTTGATCCCCCTTGAGAAAGCCTGCCATGGGCAATATTTTTAAAAGTTGCTCTGATAATTCCCAAAGGATCAATACCAAAGTGGCTGTAAAAACTTTTATCTTCAGCAGCTAATATTGCAAAAAGCACATGTTTGGGAATTTTATTTATGGAAACAAGCTGTCTTCTTTCTCTTTTTGTGCCAAAAAACTGCATAATTTCCTCAGGCTCAAGCTCTAAAACAGGCATAAAGATTTTTTTATCCATTCTGACAATAGATTGTATCTTATTATTGTAAAGCCTTATTCGAACTGGAAATCCAACTCTTTTTTTAAATGAAAAGTTGAAATCGTAAAGAAAAATATCTACAGCCTCAGGCGATGTTCTTATCTGACCTTTTTGAAACTGCCTGTTATCTTCTACTTCATGATAATTTAGATTTTTTAGTTTTTCAGAAAAAAAACCTTTTGGGATATGCTGACCTGTATATAATACTGTGGTATCTGAATATACCTTGGATGGAATCTGCCATCTGCGTCCTGAAAAACGGGATTCAATACCATTTGAAAGATAAATAGAGTAAATTAAAAGAGACAGGAAACAGACCGGAATACAAAGCAAAAATATTTTTATTCCTAACTTGTATGCAAGTCGTAGTTGGGGTTTTTTTTTCATAATTAGTAGATTTTTTTTAAGTGAAACTTTTCGTATAATCGCAAAACACGATTTTTTTTACAAGTATCAATTTTTATAAAAATAAAAAAATATGGAAAGGAAAATGAAGCGGCAAGTATGGCAGGTATTGATAAAAGCATGTTTTATCAATAAAAAATTAAAAAAAAGACAATGCATTTTTTTGCATTATCTCATAATCTTTTTCACTTAATCCGGCTCCGCGTACAATGCATTTTGCCTGATTACTGTTTATTAAATCCCCTGGCTCATGGGTATCTGTATTTATCACAAGCTTTGCACCAGTATTTTTCGATAGTTTAGCAACATGCCCATTGGCAAGGCAGTGGCCCTTTCTGGCAGATATTTCAAGTAAAATATTTTTTTTTGCTGCAATAAGCGCTTCTTCTTCAGTTAAAAGACCGGGATGTGCTAGGATGTTGATATCAGTTTTCAGTGCAGCCATGTTGGTACCTTTAGCTACTGGTTCTGCTAAAGTTTCACCATGTACAATAACAATTACAGCCCCTAATAAGCGAGCCTTTTTTACAGTCTTTTCAATCAGAGGCGGAGGAACATGAGTGATTTCTATACCTGGAAGAACGTTTATTGATAGATATCTATTCAATTCATTTGCAACTGTTATTATTCTGGGAATAATAAAGTCTATATTTGATAAATCTCCATGATCAGTAATAGCTATTCCTGTTAAGCCTATATGCTCTGCACGTTTTACAAGCTCTGAGGGAATTAAAGCTCCATCACTGAAAATCGAGTGTGTGTGCATATCTATCATATCTATTTTTAACCTTAGTTATAAATTTAAAATATAATGACTTTATTATGAGTCTTTTTTGTTAACAAACGTTATTTAATAGTTTAAAATGTTTATATTTGACCTGATTTTATATAAAATTATACCTTATATTTTCCAAAATCATCAGGGGAAAGTTTGTTAAGATAATCTGCCCATTTTTTCCCTTCTTCACTTTTATCCATTACCTCAACATCTTTTCCTATGGCATGAGCTTTTTCGATTATAATATCATCAACATAGATAGAAGCATTAAAACGAAGCGCCATTGCTATAGCATCACTTGGTCGTGCGTCTAAGGTAAATTTATTATCTTCTGAAGTACAATATATTTTGGCATAATATGTGTTGTCTTTTAAATCACATACTTCAACCTTAGTTACAATAACATTTAAAACGTCCATAAAATTTTTACAAAGGTCATGTGTCATTGGGCGATCAAAGCTGATATTCTGTAAGGCAGAAACTATTGAAATGGCTTCAAGTAGTCCTATCCATATGGGAACTGCACGATCATCTTCTTCCAGTTTTAAAATTATAATAGGAGTATTTGTGCCAGGATCTATAGCCATACCACCTATGTTTACTTTATGCAGCATGAGTTTTTTCTCCTTTTATGCTATTTATCAATTAGGTTCAATCCAAATTGGTTTTCCAGTTAGACAATTGGGTAAAACATTTTCTATCTCAACAAAAACCATTGTGCCAGGTATAACTTTTCCTAAAGCTGTCTGGCATTTTGTTGTATCATCCCTTGCAGTTTTTTTACAACAGACTGGATCATTATCCATGAAGAAATTTACCACTTTATTGGTTGTTGTTCTGCCAGTCCACTGCTTTTTTCCATTGACTCCAGATAGCTGAGCTTTATCTTGCTGTTTACTCAAACCTTCAACAAGAATTAACTCACAAGATCCGATCAGAGCCTGATTTTTTAAAAGCGTAATACCCTTTTGCATGGTAAGTATTTTCTGTAATCGATTTTTTTTTTCCGTTTCGCTTACTTTATTGCCTAACCTGGCAGAAGGCGTATTAGGACGATCAGAATATTTAAAGGCAAAAAGCTGATCAAATTGTACTTTTTCTACCAACTTCATAGTCATGTTGAAATCATCATCGCTTTCTTCCGGAAAACCAACAATAATATCTGTTGTAATTGAAATACCAGCACAATTCTTACGAAGTTTTTCAAGCTTATTAAAATATTGATCTATAGTATATTTTCTGTTCATTTTTTTCAAGATTTTGTTTGAACCGGACTGCACAGGCAAATGCAGGCTGTTGCATAATTTTTCCAGATTTTTAAAGCAATCTGCAAGATCATCAGAAAGGTCTTTTGGGTGGGAAGTTGTAAATCTTATTCTTTTAAGCCCCTCAATTTTATTTATCATCTTAAGCAGTTCAGAAAATGAGCACAAGCCCTCCTTGTTGCCATAACTGTTTACGTTTTGACCAAGCAAAGTCACTTCCTTTACCCCGGATTTTACAAGACATTCAATCTCTTGTAATATGTTGTCAGGATTTTTGCTTGATTCTCGTCCTCTAACATATGGAACAACACAATATGAACAAAAATTATCACATCCGCTCATTATTGTTACAAAACTTGTAATTTTTTCTCTGAGCCTGCCATCTGCAACAGGCTTAATAACAGGTATTATTGCATCTGTTTCGATATTTACTATATGCTCTTTTTTTATATGCATCTGTTTTATTATATTGGGTAGATGGCCAATTGAATGAGTTCCTATAACAAAATCAACATGCGGCATGCGCTTAATGATCTTTTTACCTTCCTGTTGCGCAACACATCCTCCGACTCCAATAATGAGATGGTTTTTTTTTTTTTTTAAACCATAAAGTTTTCCTAAAAAACTAAAGGCTTTATGCTCTGCTTTT
>JGI24724J26744_10001997_pt1 | contig 13760 bp, 14 predicted proteins | sample Cruoilmetagenom7_FD_26744 | JGI IMG/M metagenome (IMG submission 26744)
ATTCGCCAGCCGGCATTCCGTTCAGATTTTTACCTGACTGCCCAATTCAACCACCCGATTGGTCGGCAGGCGGAAAAACTCCATCGCGGATGCAGCATTCCTGAGCATCCAGGAGAATATCTTCTCACGCCAGATCGGCATCCCCGGTTTTTCCGAGGGCAGCAGCGTCTGCCGCGACAGGAAGAAGCTGGTCTGCATCATGTCGAANTTTCCGCCGCATGTTTCCATCANCTTCAAAGCTTCAGGCACGTCNGTTTCTTCCATGAAACCGTAATGGATTACAGCGCGGAAGAAGCCATCTCCCAAATCGTGGATTTCAAACCGGCAATCGGGATCGACATAGGGGATTTCTGCAATCAACACNGTCAGGATCACGACCCGTTCGTGCAGTACTTTATTATGCTTGATATTGTGCAGCAGGGCCGATGGCACGCCGCCAGTGCTGGATGCCATGAAGATCGCAGTGCCCGAAACCCGGGTTGCGCTATTATTGGCTGATTTGGCGAATATCTCTATCGGCAAGGCGACTTCTGACATCCGTTCGCGCAGCAGCTTGCGCCCGCGCGCCCAAGTGGTGAGCATGGTGAAGACCAACGCGCCGATGAGCAGCGGGAACCATCCGCCATCAGGGACCTTCATCAAATTGGCCGCAAAATAGGCGCCGTCTACAATCAGGAACAGGGCCAAAACAGGGGCTGCATACCACCATTTCCATTTCCACACCCCAACAAGCAGCACCGCCATGAGGAAGGTATCGATCGTTACCGCCCCGGTAACAGCGATCCCGTATGCAGAAGCAAGGTTGGAACTGTTCTGGAACGTAACGACCAAAACGATCACCGCCACCATCAAGGCCCAATTCACGCTGGGGATGTATATCTGCCCAGCCTCTGTCTCGCTGGTGTGGCGGATCGACAGGCGCGGGATAAAGCCCAATTGCATGGCCTGATGGGTGATCGAGAAAGCACCGGAAATCACGGCTTGGCTGGCAATAAATGTCGCAAAAGTTGCCAAAATCACCAGCGGCAAACGCCACGTATCAGTCGCCAGAAAGAAAAACGGGCTCTGGATCGCTTCGGCTGCCGCGGCATTATCCAGGCTCACGATCATCGCGCCTTGCCCGAAATAATTTAGCAATAGGCACGGCATTACAAAACCAAACCATGACAGCCGCATAGGCCCGCGGCCAAAATGCCCCATATCAGAATAGAGCGCCTCTGACCCGGTTACAGCCAAGACCACCGAACCCAGTGCCAAAAACGCCAATGTCCCATCGGTCAGAAAGAACTGAAGCGCATACCAAGGGTTGAGCGCATAAAGAATTTCGGGATGCTGAAATATCTGCATCACCCCCAAAAACGCGATGACCGTGAAATAGACAATCATCACCGGGGCAAACAAAGCCCCCACCTTTGCCGTGCCGCGTTTTTGGATGACAAACAATGCAACCAACAAAACCAGCGCGATGGGAATAACCAGATCTGACAGGCCTGCTTGCACCACCGTCAGCCCTTCCACCGCCGATAACACCGAAATCGCAGGCGTAATCATACTGTCGCCATAAAACAGCGATGTTGCCAAAACGCCCAGCAAAACCGTCAGCCAGCCATAGCGGGTCTTACCAATCTTGCTCGAAATCAGCGCAACCAGGGCAAGGCTGCCGCCCTGCCCCTTATTATCCGCGCGCATCAAAATTGACACATATTGCAGCGAAACGACCAGTGTCATCGACCAAAAGATCAAACTGACCACACCGTAGACATGCAGCGTATCAAGCGTCAGCGGATGGGGGCCGACAAAGGTTTCACGAAAGGCGTAAAGCGGGCTGGTCCCGATATCGCCAAACACGATACCGATCGCACCCAGCGCCANCGTGCTGGTCGATGCACTATGCTCGCCATGCGACCCTGCTGGCGGTCTTACCTCATGTGGAACTATGTCGCTCATGAATTGACTGCTTCCAAATGTCCGGCGCGCTGGCCATCAAGACCGCGCAACCAAAGGCGGCGGCGCTTAGCAGTATCATATCGCGCCCGCAACATATTGACGGTCCGTGCCCCGCCGCCACGCTTATTGGGGCAATCCCATTTGCGCGATTAATTGATCCAACCGCGCCAACCGTTCTTCCATCTGGGCCCGCCACATCGCATCCGCTGGCATTTTGGCCAATGTTTCCACCCACAATGCACGNGCATCTGCCGGGCGGCCCAAACGCAGCAGCGACACACCAAGAAAATAAGCCGCGCCGGGGTGCCCGGGCATCGCCGTTTCTGCCCTACCAAAGGCATAAGAGGCTGCCGGAGTCAGTGCACCATCAGCATGTTCGACCAGCGCAATGGCCAATGCCAGCCATGCCTCCGCGTCATTGGGGTCTTCAGAGACCCCCGCGCTCAATATGTTTGCAGCATCTTCAAACCGGCCCTGTCTGGCAAAACCATCGGCTATGGTCACAAGCCGGCTGGGCGGCTGGGCGGGATTAAACATTTCGCGCCGCACATCGACCAGAACGAAATCCGGCCCCTTACTATCGCTTGCCGCCTGTTTGGGCGCGCCAGAATGGCCCGGTGACCCTTGCACCGCATAACCGGCAAACCCGAACAATAGTGCCGCCGCGAACGCCGCCCACCCATTGCGCGGTATTTTCACCACAAATGCCGCAATCAGAAATGCTGCGGCCACCAATGCCAATAAAGGAAGCCAGATCATGCCCGCACGCCCATCCGGCGCGACAAAACGATCCCTGCAACCATGATCAGCAACAGCGGCACTGCAAATAATGGCCAAGTCGTCTCGCTCACCACTGGGGCATAGCTGACGTAATCCCCGTATCGTTCGACCAACCACGCCCTGATCGCCTCGGGGTCCTCTCCGCGCCCTATTCGGGTGCGGACCTGATGGCGCATATCGCCCGCCATCGGGGCATCGCTATCAGCGATCGACTGGCTTTGGCATTTAAGACAGCGCAATGTTTCCATCAGCGCCTGCGCGGCCAATTCCTGTTGCGGATCAGCCAGCTGATTGTAGGCATAGGGCGCAGGCGGCAAAGAATCCTGCGCTGCAGCCGGCAGCGTAATCATGGCCAGCATCGCGGCGGTAGCCAGCAGGAAAACCCGAAAAACCATCACCGCGCCTCCGCCAGCTTTTGCAGCAAGATTGGTATATCGCGCTCTCTCACATCGCCAATATGTTGGTATCGGATGATGCCTTGGCCATCGATTACGAAGGTTTCCGGCACGCCAGAGGAACCTATCCCCAATTGAACTTCGGATAGATTATCCGCCCCGATCCGGCTGAATGGGTTGCCATGGCGCCTTAGAAAATCTGTCACATCCTCTGGCTGATCCCGGATCGCAATGGCAGCAATGATTGCCCCGCGCCGGCGCAATTCTTCCATCTGCGGTGCCTCCGCCGCGCAGGGAATGCACCAGCTGGCAAATACATTCAGCAATCTGGGTTTGCCATCGCGGAAATCTCTGCTCGCCAGCGCAGGCCTCTCGATGCTGGCTGCTCGCAGGTCAAACTCTGGCAAGGGTTTGCCAATCATGGCGCTTTCAACAAATTCAGATTTCGGACGCGATAATTGATAGGCAGCAAGCCCGCAAAAACCCACAAACAGCGCCAATGGCACCCATAAAGCCCAGCGCTTCATATAGCTTGGCCCTTCATAATGCAGCATCCGCGCGCCGCGTCGCTGCGCGTGATTTGACATGGCGGCGCTTTAAATCAGCCCTCACACGTCCGATCAGCGCCAGAACCCCGCCCAATGCGATTAGAATACCGCCATACCAGATGAAGGTCACGAACGGTTTCCACCACACGCGTATCTGCCAGCGCCCATCATCTGAACCACGGCCCACCACCGCATACAGCTGGCCATTCCACCGTGTGACCAATGCGCTTTCTGTGGTTTCCTGCACCGGCGCCCAGAAATTTCGAGATTGCGGCTCTATCCTAATTGCCTGCCCCCCATCGTAGCTGACCTTCATCCGCCCTTCCANCGCNGTCCAATTGGGGCCNGCAGTGGGGGAAATTTCGGTTAGAACGACACTCCACGGCCCCACTGATGCNCTTTCGCCCACCGCAATCGNGGCCAGCGTCTCTTTTGAAAAGGCNCTTTCGCTGGCCATTCCAAACAATGCGACCGCAACCCCGAAATGGGCAATTACCATCCCCCAAACAGCCATCGGCAGCAGCCGCAATTGGCGGCCAAGCAATGGCATGAAACTGGCAATGGCCAGACCAATGGAAAGCGAAAGCCCCAGCAAGGGCAGGATCGAAATTGAACCAAGCAGAAAAATCAGCCCCAGCACCACCATAATTGCCAAAGCAATGATCGCGATCGGCCAACGAATCCGCCTGATGCTATCCCGCCGCCAGCGCAGCAACGGGCCAACCATCATGACCAACAACATCGGGACAAGAAAAATTGCGCCAACCGGATTGAAATAGGGGGGCCCACAGAAACGCGCACATCAAATGCTTCTGTCACCAAGGGATAAAGAGTGCCCAGCAAAACGATCCCTAAAATCGCGCTCAGCATCACATTATTGACCACCAAAGCAGCCTCGCGGCTGGCGGGTGCGAACCTTTCTCCTTCCGAGATGGTCCCTGCCCTCAGACCGAATAAAAGCAATGCCCCGCCAATATAAATCACCAGCAGGGCCAGAATGAATGTGCCGCGTTCAGGGTCCACGGCAAAGGCATGAACACTGGTCAAAATGCCGGAACGGACAAGGAATGTCCCCACCATCGACATCGAAAAGGCCACCACGCCAAGCATGATCGTCCACGCCCGCAGCGCATCGCGCGATGCCAGAACGCTGGCGGAATGCAATAGTGCTGTTGCCGCCAGCCACGGCATTAAGCTGGCGTTTTCAACCGGGTCCCAAAACCACCAGCCGCCCCAGCCCAGCTCGTAATAGGCCCAGTAACTGCCCGCCGTTATACCAAGGGTGAGGAAAACCCACGCGCCCAGCACCCAAGGCCGCATCGCGCGGGCAAAATCAGGTGTCACCTGCCGCGTTATCAAGGCCCCAACTGCATAACTAAACGCCACCGACAGCCCGACATAGCCCACGTAAAGTGTCGGCGGGTGGAACACGAGCCCGATATCCTGCAATAATGGATTAAGGCCCCGCCCTTCCATCGCTGGCTGCGCAAGGCGTTCAAACGGGTTGGAACTCAGCAGCAGGAAAGCATAAAATCCAAGGCCCACAAAAGCCTGCGCCGCCAAAGTTGCCAGCATTGTTTTTTCCGGCAATCGTCTTTCAAGCCACGCAATCAATGCGCCAGACAGCGCCATGATCGTAATCCACAGCAGCATCGACCCTTCGTGATTTCCAAACGCGCCCGCCAGTTTGAATATCAACGGCTTTTGCGAATGCGAATTCATCGCCACCAGTTTCACCGACAGATCCGTTTGGGCAAACAAGATCAGCAGCATCAGAAACGAAAATGCTGCCAGCAACCCTTGGATGATCGCGGCAGGCCGCGCCAATGTCGCCAATGGCGCCATTTCACCGCGCTGGCTGAGTGCACCAGCAACCAGCTGCAGCATCGCCAATGCTGCTGCAAGCCACAATGCAGCCAGTCCCAATTCTGCGATCATTTGCCTGCTTCCGCAGCTGCTGTTCCAACTTTCGCAGCCGCTTCCCCAGCCGCATCCTTCGCTTGATGTTCGGCCATATCCTGCATTTCGCGGGGCACATAATTTTCATCATGCTTGGCAAGCAGATTATCGGCCACAAATGTCCCGCCTGCATCCAGCCGCCCCTCTGCGACAACGCCTGATCCTTCCACGAACAAATCGGGCAATATGCCGGAAAAACGCACAGGCACCTCTGCTTCTGCATCACCCACCAGAAAGACACTCGTCAGGCCATCGGGCAGGGTTTCAAGCGATCCCTCACGGACCATCCCGCCCAGGCGAACAGCCTGATCCGGGCTGGGCGGCTGGGTAATTATCTGGGCTGGCACATAAAAATAACTCGCCTGATTGCGCAGCGCCCATGATGCAAGCAGCCCCGCACCGATCAGCGCCAGCAATGCAATCAAAAGCAGAACCAGCCTTTGGTGCTTAGGCTTAATTGCCATGGTCATTTGCGCCGCACCTTATCGCGGCGGGCCTCTGCGCTGCGCATGGTAAACCAGCTCCATATTACCAAGGCCAGCGTCCCAAAAATGCCAACGCCATAGGCCGCCATGACAAAGACCATCTGATCAAGGCCTTCACGCATCTTCGGCCCCCAATGCCTTGCGCCGCAGGCGCGCCTCTGTCTGTGTTTCANCCAGTAATGTGCGCATTCTGGCTANCGTAATNCCNCCGAACAATAATGAAAAACCCAGCGCGGCAATCAGCAGCGGGATCAAAAAAGTATTGTCGATCGCGCTGCCCCCCANCGTGATGCTGGATGGTTGGTGCAGCGAATTCCACCATACAACCGAACGGTTGATAATCGGGATATTNATCGCCCCGACCATTCCGAAAATTGCCGGAATACGGCTNGATCCGCCGCCCCGGTCCACCGCCTGCGCCAATGCGATATAGCCGATATANAGGAACAACAAAACCAGCATCGATGTCAGGCGGCCATCCCACACCCACCATGTGCCCCATGTCGGGCGGCCCCAGATCGATCCNGTAATCAGACAGATTGCGGTAAACACCATACCCGGCACCGCAGCGCCGCGCGCGGCCAAGCCCGCCAGCGGGTGGCGCCAGACCAGGAAAACAAGNCTGGAAATCGCAATCGCAGCCCAGCCGCCCATGCCCAGCCATGCTGTGGGAACATGCAGGAACAAGATCCGCACGCTATCGCCCATCAATTGATCAGGCGGCACCATGAAATACCCCCACGCCAAGGCCCCGCCCNCAAGCAGCAGGCCGCTGGCCAGCAGCAGCGGGGTTAACCAGCGCGCGATCGACAAAAAGCGCTTGGGATTAGCAAAGCCGTGCATGGTTCCTGCATTCCATTCGACCCCAGCCTTGGCAGGACGCAACGTGCCTCGCAAGGGTCAGAAACCTGAAATACCGCCTAATCAGCGGCCAATCAGCTTTTGCGCCNTCCGGTCGGCAACCACATCAGGTGAAATTCCTGAACTGTCTGCCTCATGCCAAATTTCTTTAAGCCGCTCTGGTATCTGCGCCAATCGCTTGCGAACCTCGTTAATGTCGCTTTGCTGGCCATGTTGCCGGGTAAGATATTCCAGCGTTACGCTGATAATCCCGCCGGCATTAATGACATAATCCGGCGCATAAAGAATGCCCCGATCNGCAAGTTTACGGCCATGATCTGCACGCGCAAGCTGGTTGTTCGCCCCGCCAGCAACAATTGGGGCATCCAACTGGGCGATGCCCTGATCATCCAGAATTGCGCCCATTGCATTGGGGCTAAACACATCGCATCCGNTACTCATAATCNCATCANGCGGCGCCGTAGCTGCACCCAGCGATTGTGCCAGCATGCCTGCGCGATCCTGATCAATATCAGACACAGTCAACCGAGCGCCCTCCCGCGCCAGAAGCCGGGCCAACCCGCCGCCAACACTGCCAGTGCCCTGAATTGCAACATGCACGCCCTCGATCGAGGATTTGCCCAATTTGTAATGGACCGCCGCCTTGATGCCGTGAAATATCCCCATCGCNGTGAACGGGCCAGGATCACCGCCAGCAGCGCCGGCCCCATCAGCAGGCAGGCCAGAAACATAGGATGTGCGCGCGGCCACTGCGACCATNTCCGCTTCGTTGATGCCGACATCTTCTGCCGTTACATATCGGCCGCACAGCGCATTCACTGCATCGCCAAAAGCGGCCAGCATTTCAGGGGTCTTGCCCCCATCCTTCGGCGCTAGGATTACCGCCTTTCCGCCGCCCATCGGTAGGCCGGCCATGGCGTTTTTATAACTCATCCCGCGCGACAGGCGCAGCGCATCGCGCATCGCATCCCCGCCATCTGAATAATGCCAAAAACGTGTGCCGCCCGCGCCGGGGCCAAGATGGGTTGAATGCAAAGCAAGAATTGCGGTCAGGCCAGAAGCGCGATCATGCACCAGCTGCACCAGCTCATGATCGTCAAAATCATCTTCGGTCCAGAATGCCGTCATCAATCAAGCCCCGATTTCGTGCAGCCCAGGCCGCAACATCTCACGATCCATAGGGCCAAAACTGGCCATACATCAGGCATATTCGGGAAAAATGGGGCGACCGAGGGGTCTCGAACCCCCGACCTCCGGTACCACAAACCGGCGCTCTAACCAACTGAGCTACGATCGCCACATGCCCCAAAATTTACCCAAAGCCAGCCAATTTGGCATGCCATGTTCTGGGGCTGATAAGCACACAGAAGCCGCCGTCAAGCCGCTTCCAACGCGGGGCGAGCCTGTTGCATAGGTTCCCCTTCATGGGAAGCAAAAACTGCGCATAAATCCGGTTTACGTAAGATTATTACAACCCTTGCGAGACTGCGCTGGCCAGCTATCAACTGTAGGGGTGGGAAATTCCGGCGAATCTTCAGTTGAACAATTGCTGTCCTGGCCCAGCTTGCAGCGAATTCCGACCGATAGGCTGGAGATATTTCAGCTGCGTAATTTCCTCGATGCTGACCTTTGTTCATCGCTGATCGACTTGATTGATTTGGGCCGCAGGCCATCAACCATTGCCGATGATAATGGCGACCAATATTTCCGCACCAGCCAGACTTGTGATCTGGCATCGGCCGATCCGATTGTGGCTGAACTTGAAAGACGTCTCTACGCCCTGTCGGCCATCCAACCCCAATTTGGTGAACCAGTGCAAGGCCAACGCTACAGTGTCGGACAGGAGTTTAAGCCTCACACCGACTATTTTTCGCCCGGTGGCAGTGATTTTGAGGAATATTGTTCCGTTGCAGGCCAACGAAGCTGGACCTTCATGATCTATTTAAACCGGGTGGACAGCGGCGGCGGCACCCGCTTCAAATCGATCAAGAAGATATTCCAGCCCGAAACCGGAAAATTGCTGTGCTGGAACAATCGCCGCCCTGATCGCAGCGTAAACCCAAACTCGATTCATCACGGGATGAAGGTGCGCAAGGGGCTAAAATATGTCATTACGAAATGGTATCGTGAAAAACCTTGGGGATAGATAATGTCTGAATTTGCTGAACTTACCGAACAATTGCGGTCACGCTTGGCCCAGCTCATCGCCCGTGCAGAAGTGATTGAAGATGATTTACGCCAGCCGCTCGATCAAGATTGGGAAGATCAGGCCATCGACCTGGCCGATGACGAGGCGCTTACCGGGATCGACGAGGTTCTGCGCACCGAAATCCAGCAGATTAGATTGGCATTGCTGCGTATCGAGAACGGAACATATGGCACTTGCGCCAAATGCGGCAAGGAAATCCGTCTCGAAAGGTTGAAGGCCCGGCCAATTGCCACGCGTTGCATCGCCTGCGCCTGATGCAGGAAAAATGTTTCTGATTGGCCGCATCTGATTAGTGTCACCTGATTGGCCCCACCTGATTGGGGGCGCCGATACGGCTATTTGCAAAAAACGCGGCCCACTCAAACAATAAGCGTCAAAACGATAGACGCCAAAATAAGAAGGGCGGCCCGATGGACCGCCCTTCGACAGGCAAACCTAATGGATGCCTAATTGCTTAGCCTGCTTGTCACTTCTTGAGTGAAAGGCCGCCAAAACGCTTGTTGAACTGCGCCACACGGCCGCCTTCCTGAATTTGCTGCTTGCCGCCGGTCCATGCTGGGTGGCTGGTAGGATCGATGTCCAACGTCATCGTATCGCCTTCCTTGCCCCAGGTCGATCGGGTCTGAAATTCGGTGCCATCAGTCATTTTGATGTTGATGGTGTGGTATTCGGGATGGGTATCGGCCTTCATGGCATAAATCCTTCGTGCATCTGTCCGGTACCGACCGGACTAGCAATGATAAAAAGCAACAATGACAAGCATTGAATTAGGAAAGGCGCGCCACTAGCGGCGGCGGCCGCGTTTGGCAAGCCTTACTCCGCCTCGGCGGGCGGATCAGCGATCATTGCGGTGAATTTAACCTGGCTTGCAATCTTGTCTCCGACCATTGCCCGCCCCCAGAATTTGCATACTCTTGCCCGTTTCTGGACAAAACCGACATGCAGATCCAGCAGGCAGCCAGGCTCAACCGGATTGCGAAATTTAGCATCCTCGATCGCCATGAAATACACCAATTTTCCGCTGCCGCCCAATTCAAGCGTTTCAATCGCTAAAATTGCCGCTGCCTGAGCCATCGCCTCAATTTGCAATACCCCAGGCATAATCGGGCGCCCAGGGAAATGGCCCTGGAAAAATTGTTCATTAAAAGTCACTGCCTTTACCGCGTGAATTTCCTCGCCAATGGTCAGCGATTGCACACGATCAACCAGCAGCAAGGGGTAGCGGTGCGGCAGGGCCTGAAGCACCTTTTGAATGTCATATGCGGGCGCACCGCTTTCACTGCTCATACCCTGCCTGCCCCCTTGCTTATCTTAACGGCCAACGGGTTGCTGATCAGCAGGCGCAGCAGTCTGCCCCGAAGCAGCCCGCGCCGCCGCAATGGCTTCTTGCTGTTCGCGCATTTCACGCGGCATCCAGCCAGGAGGGGGAACCAATTGCGCCGTCGGCAGCAAAATGTTCAGTTCATCAATAACGTCCTGCGTCACATTGTATTTCGCATCAGCAAACACCACTGCGCCCGCCGAAGCATCAAGGATCAGAGTGACCTTTTTCTTCTCTGCCGTGGTCTTCACCGCATCATGGAGCAAATCTTCAATCTGTTCCCGCACATAGGCACGGCTAAGCCCGAGCGGCTGAAGGATTTGCTTCAGTTCACGTTCGCCTGCCTGTTCGATTTGGCTAATCTGCGCAGCTTGCTGCTGCAGCGCCGCATTATCGACATTGGCGGCCTGATCAGCCTTAATTTTGTCATATAGCGGCTTGAGCTGTGCTTCCAACTGGCCGGCGCGGGTCGTCGCCTGATCAAGATGAGGTTTATAGGTAATCGGGCGTTGCTTTTCAGCCTCGATATTCGCATTTGAACTGGCAACCGCAGCAGGTAAATTGACCACAGCTGCGCCCGGCACAATCTGCTGGGCAGCAGCCGGGGTGGCCACAACCGGGGCCAACGCAGTCAAGAACAAGCTGGCTGCGAATGCCGAACGGATCGCAGGCCGACCTGCAAATTTGGAAAGGTTTTTCATCAGAATTGTGTTCCTACGTTAAACGAGAAGCTCTTGGTGTCGTCGCCATCGACAATTTTTAGCGCGTGGGCAAAATCAATCCGGAACGGCCCGAAGGGCGAATTCCAATTGACCCCAATACCGATTGTGACACGCGGGGCGGCCGAATTTCCGAGGAATACTTCCTCAAATGGATCAGCGATTTTTGTTTGGGCGCTGTCATAAGCATTGCCCATGCCATCATCAGCATCGGTTGTAAGTTCAACCGGGTCCGAACCGGGCAGGACATAGAGCAAATCACCATTGGCATCGCGTGCATTAATGAATGTTCCGCCCGTCGCGAACGAGCTATCCTGCAAATCAGGTGTCGCAACGCTGAACAAGGCACCAACGTCCATAAAGATGGATGGCCTAAGGCCCATTTCTCGCGCGCCTGAACCCAGCGGAATCTCCAGCTCAACACGGCCCATATAATAGGCATTCCCGCCAATCGCATCATCACTGATCCGGTCACGGTCGGTTATGATCAAAGGATTGCCTGCGCCATCATCGATGATCGGACGGCGAAGGACGCGCGGACCCACCCCGCGAATATCGAAGCCGCGCATCTGGGGTTCACCCAGGAAGAAACGGTCGGTCAACAATACCTTGTCGAGCCCGGGGCCGCGATCCTTCAGGCCCTTAATATAACCGCCTTCNCCCGTCACCGACAGGACGAAGCCATTAAAAACACTCCAATATTGAGCAGCCTTGCCCCGGAAACGCAAATAACGGACCGAACCACCAAGACCGGCAAACTCTGCACTGAAGGAAGCAGAACGCCCCCGCGTTGGGCGATAGCGACTGTCAGTCGCATCATAAACCATCGTGGCCCCAAGGATCGAACTGGTTCGTTTGCCAATCGCTTCGCACAAGAAGCGCCCTGCAATCAGCGGTTCGCAAGTGCGCACACCGTCGCCATCCAGATCGGCAAAAAACTGATTCTCATCCAGAGANACATCGTCATAATTGAACGTATAACTGCCAATCAGCGACATATATTCAGTCAGCGGCACCCCAACCCGGAACGATGCACCCGTTGTCGCCTGCTTAAAGGTCGTATCCCGGTTTTCATTAGTAAAGCTGAAGCTGTTGGTATCACGCCGGTAAACGTCAATCCCGGCAGAGATATTGCGATCAAACAGATAGGGTTCGGAAAANCTCAGATTGAACGCGCGTGAATAGCGTGAATAATTGATGCTCATCCCAACCGTCTGGCCGCGGCCGCGGAAATTGCGCTGCCGAATGGAACCCGACAGAATGAAACTTTCNATTGAGGAAAAGCCTGCTGACAATTGCAATTCGCCAGTCGGCTGTTCTTCGACATTCGCCTCAAGAATGATCCGGTCAGCCTGGCTGCCCGGTTTCTGAACCGCCTCGAAATTTTCCTGGAAATAACCNAGTGATTTTATTCGATTTGTCGACCGTTTTACTTGCACAGAATTAAATGCATCGCCTTCAGACAGGCGAAATTCCCGGCGCAGCACCTTATCCTGCGTCAGCGTATTGCCGTTCACATCAAGGCGTTCGACATAAACTCGCGGCGCCTCGCGCAGGACAAAGCTGATGCCCATTGTGAGATCTTCTTTGCTGCGCCTGAAATTCGGCTGCACATCAGCGAATGCATATCCAAAAGTACCCGCAATCTCGCTCAATTGCTCAACGGTATCCTCGACCTCTTTTGCATCATACCAATCGCCGGGTTTCATCGGCAGATTGCTGGTCATCAACTCGCTGTCAAAATCGCGAATCTGGCTTTCCACTTTGACGTCGCCAAATTTGTAACGCTCACCTTCTTCGACCACGTATGTGATGATGAAATCGCGCTTGTCCGGCGTTAATTCAGCAACGGCGGATACCACTCGAAAATCGGCATAACCTTCGGTCAGATAATATTGCCGCAATTTCTGCTGGTCAAAGGCCAGACGATCAGGATCGTAGCTGGTGTTGGAACTGAGGAAGCTGGTGATGCGCGCCTGTTTGGTCACCATTTCGCCGCGAAGTTTACTGTCAGAAAATTCTTCGTTGCCGATGATATTAATCTGGCGGACCTTGGATTTTGGCCCTTCGGTAATTTCAAATACGATATCAACGCGGTTCTGACTAAGTTGAACCATCTTTGGTTCAACGCTCGCAGCGAACCGGCCCTTACGCTTGTACAGCTCAACGATTCGGGCAACGTCAGCGCGAACTTTTGACCGCGTGAAGATCTGCCGCGGGGAAAGTTTGATTTCCGGGACAATCTTGTCGTCCTTCAACCGCTTGTTACCTTCCAGAATAACCCGGTTGATAACCGGGTTTTCTGTCACGTCGATCACGACATTGCCGCCGTCATTGCGCACACTAAAATTGGAAAACAGTTCTGTCACTGCGAGATCTTTAAGCGCCTGATCGGCAGCGACCTGTGTGTAGGGCTGGCCAACCCGCAGACGAATATAACTCAGGATCGTTTGCGCCTCGAGGCGTTCAGCCCCGACCACAGCGATCGACTGGATAACATCCTGCCTCTGGACCGGCGCCGGTGCCGGTGTAGGTG
>JGI24724J26744_10002000_pt1 | contig 13739 bp, 11 predicted proteins | sample Cruoilmetagenom7_FD_26744 | JGI IMG/M metagenome (IMG submission 26744)
CACACAATTGATGCCATCATTTTGATCAAAGGGCAGGTGAAACTGATCCTCGACAAGCAAGAAACGATCATCAATCCCGGTGATGTCGTGGTTCAGCGCGCGACAAATCATGCCTGGGTCGTGGTGGGTGACGAGCCGGCCCTATTCGTCGCGGTGCTGATCGACCGCAGCTAAATTCGTCGATCTGCGTCACCCCGCCAGAGGTCTTGACCTTGATCCTGTTTTGAAACATAAGAGGAACATAAGCAGATCATGGGGCGATCATGGGCGCGTTGGCTGTCGATACGGAATATCTGGACTATCTCATTCGCGACAAGGGTTTGAGTGACCAATTTAGCGACAAAGCGGTGGTGCATGCCGATTGTCCGAATGTGCAATGTGGGGCCCGCAAGGCGGCGCGATTGAACCGGGCGAGCGGTAAAGTGTCGTGCACGCAATGCGGTCTGGATGGCAGCTTGATCGACTATTTGACCGGCCTGGACCGCGCCGAGGAGGTGTTGGGCGACAATATCTATGCGATCCATGCGGAACGCGACGCGATCGAAACGGTAAAGCAGATAAAGACACCTGCCGAGCAGAGCCAGCAGGATGCCCAAGTGCGTATCGAAGCGGCGCAAAAGGCGCAACGTCTCGCCCGAGAGGCTGAACGGGCCGAGGAGAATAAGCGCGCAGCGAAAGAGGCGCGCCGCGGTAAACTTGGTGAGCGCCTGATTATCACAGGACTGGCTTTGATTTTTCTCGGGGCCGGATTGGCGGCCGCGGCACTATCAGGTTTCGCGAATTTTCAGGCCTTCAGCGCCAGTGTTGGCGACCCCATCCAGGGGCAGGTTTGGGGGTGGAGCGGGGTGATCGCGTCGGTCTGTTCATTTGGCGGGTTTACCTTTTTTTGGTGGCACACCTCCGCCGGGCGAATCAAGGAAGGCGTGCGTGCTCTGGTGTTTGCACTGGCGGGCGCGGCGACCAGTATCGCCGGGACGGCAATGTTTATGGACAATAATACAATTGAGCAGCAATCAGCAGCGCTGCAAGTTGAACGCACGCGCGGCGTGATCGAGGCGCAGATTGCAGATTGGGGTCGCCAATTGGAGGGTATTCCGGCCAGCACCAGAACCGTCGCCGGTCTCGAAGCCTATCTGGCCGGGGTAGAAGCGGCCGGGCGCACCCATCAAAAGCCCTATCGCGATGCCCAGAATGAGCTTGGTCTGGCGCAAAGGCGGGTTGTTCTGGAGACACATATTGCCGAGGCACGGGCGCAATTGCTTGGCAGTGATGGCGCGATCAATACGGTCGCGGCACCGGAGAAAAANTCATTNCCGGCCTGGTTTTTCGCGCTGATGCTGGAAGTGTTTTCNTCCCAAGGCACCAGCATCGCCTTTGTTTCACTGCTGCTGCTCTACGGCGCGGGCGCGCGGACTAGTTCAGAGAGACGATCCGGTTTGGGTTCATTATCCCCTGCGGATCCAGCGCCTGCTTGATGGCTTTCATGGCGGCCGTCGCGGCGGGCGACCGGATATCGGCCAGCTCATCGCGTTTCAGGCGGCCAACCCCATGTTCGGCGCTGATTGAGCCGCCATGCTGCATCGCAATCGTGTGCGTTGCCTCAGTGATCTGAGCGGCCTTGCCTGCGAGGACAGGGCGTGCCGTATCCACCGGTTCGCAGGCNGANTAATGCAGGTTGCCATCCCCGACATGCCCGAAGGCGATGATTTCAGCGCTGGGTGCGATTGCCGTGATGGCGGTTTCGGCGGCGATAAGAAAGTCCGGGATATGCGAGACGGGTACGGCAATATCGTGATTGATCGCGGTGCCATAGGCGCGTTTGGACAGCGGGATGCTCTCGCGGATGGTCCAGAAGGATTGGGTTTGAGCCAAGGTTTCGGCGATGACCGCNTCACTGGCGAGCCCGGCCTCGAACGCCGCTGCCAATGCGGTTTCCAGATGATCGCGGGCCTGATCTTCGCGCCCCATTGAGATTTCGCAGAGCACNCGCCATGGTGAGGCCGACGGGTTTGGATCGCGGATACTGTCGTGCTCGGCCCTNACCATATCCACCGCTGCGGCTGGGATCATCTCAAAACTGGTGACCGTATCGCCCGCATGATCTCGCACCAGCGCCAGCAGCGCGACAATATCTTCGGCCGTTTCGCAGGTGATCCAGGCTGTGGCCCGCGCGACCTTTGGAAAGAGCTTTAGCGTGGCGGCGGTAATAATCCCGAGCGTGCCTTCTGCCCCCGCGAATAAGTGCTTGAGGTCATATCCAGTATTATTCTTGCGCAATCCAGATAGGCCGTCCCAGACATCGCCATTTGGCAACACGACTTCCAGGCCAAGGATCAAATCCCGCATCATGCCATAGCGAAGCACGGCAATGCCGCCGGCATTGGTGGAGATCAGACCGCCAATCGTCGCGGTGCCTTCCGAGCCCAAAGAGAGCGGGAATAGCCGGTTTGCAGCATCGGCCGCCTGCTGCGCGACGACCAGCGCCGCGCCCGCATCGATGGTCAGCGAATTATTGATCGGATCGATGGAACGCAGCGTCCGCATCCGCCGCATCGACACGGTAATCTCGCCATGCGGCGTTCCGGCATCGACCAGACCGGTATTGCCGCCTTGCGGGGTCATCGCAATCTGATGCTTGGCGCAGAGCTTTACCAAGGCTGAGGTTTCTTCGGTGCTGGCGGGCATCGCCAAGAAGGGTGTTTCGCCGGAATAGGTGCCCCGCCACGGGGTTGCGGCGGTTTCGAGCATATCCTTGTCCGTGCTCCAACCCTTCGGGCCGAGCAGGGCCTTTGCTGCGTGCAGAAAGTCTTCATTCAGGGACATGGATCGTCTCCTCTATCGGCGGCGCGGCTCAATCGATCATTGATTGCCTCACCTAGCCCCGTAGCCGGAATTTTCGCCACAGAAATAGATGTGTGATTGCCGTCGAGCGCCCTCAACATGGCAAACAGGTTTGCTGACGCTTCGGTCAGATCACCCCGTGGCGACAGGTTGAGCGTGGCAGAGCCCGCGCCGAACCCAAGAAAGGCTTCGCCCTCCCGCGGGGCGTCGGCATTCAGGCGTAGCTTGGCATTTGGCGCATAGTGGCGAAGCAACTGGCCGGGTGAAGACGGGCTGTTTGCATCACCGGACGGGCGCGTCAGGCCAGGCCAGATCGTATCAATCGCGTCTGCGGGAATGGTGCCGGGGCGCAGCAGGGCCGGGCGATCGCCGCGCGCATCAATAATTGTCGATTCAACCCCCGCTGAACATGGCCCGCCATCAAGGATCATATCCAGTCTGTCCCCCATATCGGCGGCGACATGTTGAGCCGTGGTCGGGCTGATACGTCCGGACGGGTTTGCCGAAGGCGCAACCAGCGGCCCGCCAAAAGCGGCCAGCAGCGTCTGCGCCACCTTGTGGGCGGGGACACGCAAGGCGACGCTGCCGAGCCCGGCGCGGGCAAGATCGCAAATCGTAATTTCGGGCGCGGCGTCCACTACCAGCGTCAGTGGGCCGGGCCAGAAGTGGCCGGCGATGCGTTGCGCGGCGGCGCTGAAATCACCTTGCATGAAAGCAAGACCTGGCGATGGCAGGTGCGCGATGAGCGGGTTAAATTGTGGACGGCCCTTGGCCTGATACAGACGCGCAACCGCGGCGGGGTCCGCTGCATTTGCGGCGAGACCGTAGACCGTTTCAGTCGGCATCGCGACCAGGCCACCTTCGCGCAGACACGTGGCGGCCCGGCTGATATTTTCCGGGGTCGGGGAGACGATAGGCGCGCCCATTCTAGACCGCCACGCCGATCACATGGCCAACCAGCCCGGTGACGATCATCGCGGCGCTACCCCAAAACAGGATCCGCATAGTTGCCCGAAGCCGGTTTGCCCCGCCCGCATACGCCGACAGGATGCCGAGCAATATCAGGCTCAACAGCGACACAAACGCAACGACCGGCGTGATATAGGCGTGCGGTGCGAGTAGCGCAGCAATCAGGGGCAGGGCAGCCCCGACGGCAAAGCTGATCGCGGAGGAGAAGGCGGCCTGTACCGGGCGTGCGGCAAGGTTGGGCGAGATGCCGAGCTCGTCGCGGGCATGGGCGGCCAGTGCGTCATGTTCAGTCAGTTGCGCAGCGACTTGTGTGGCAAGATCCGCCGACAATCCGCGCATTTTGTAGATATCGATCAACTCATCCAGCTCCGCATCCGGGCTATCGCGCAGCGCACGTTTTTCGGTTTCGAGGTCCGCGCGTTCGGTATCGGCCTGCGAACTGACAGAGACATATTCGCCCGCTGCCATCGACATTGCGCCAGCGACCAGCCCGGCGAGACCCGTGAACAGGATATATTGGCTCGACGCAGCGGATGCGGCGATGCCGATGATCAAGCTGGCCGTGGATACAATGCCATCATTCGCGCCGAGCACGGCGGCACGCAGCCAGCCGGTCCGGTGAATATAATGAAGCTCTACATGCGCCGAAGGGCGCGCTACTGGTTCTGCCATCGTACAGACTATATCGACGTGTCACCGGCAGAGAACAAGCCCCGATGGTGCGCGTTATTGTCCGGCTGGTCGCCGGGTGGCCCTCACGGTGACATTGACCGTCACATCCTCGCCAACCCAATCGGCGCCCGGGTCAGAGCCCTGACCAAGATCCAGCGCCTTGCGCTGCAAAACGGTTGAGCCGCGCATCAGAGCGGTATCGCCGTCAAATTCCAACGTGAAATCAAGCGGTACGGTTACCGTAATATCCTTCAGGGTCAGCGTTGCGGCCGACGTATAGCCATCGCCTTGTACCGCAAACGCGTCGACTTTGACGGTCGCGACCGGGTGCTGCTGAGTTGAGCCATTCGGCGGATTTGAGACTGTCGGTATAAAGCTTCTGATTGGCGGTGGCCGATCCGGTATAGACATTGACCTCTGCCTGGGCCGCGGCGATGTCGTCGGCGTCAAAGCGGATGGCCGCGTCCCAATTGCCGAAATCGCCATTATACGGGTTGCCATCATGGATACCCGAAAAGGCAATCGAAGAGGCCGCCTGATCGACGGTCCAGTTGGGCGCGAAACTGGCGGCTTCGGCATCCGGTGCCGATCGCAGTGCGCCAGAAGCGAGCGGCAGCCCGGCAATTATCGCGAACACGGCGAAGGCTGATCCAAACGCGGTGATGAAGCCTTTGGACGGCGCGCGCGGACCTTGGGTGCGCCCGAACAGGCCCGGTAGCATACGTTTCAGCACGCCTTCTTCGCCGCTAAACTCGTGCTTGAGGGCCCCTGCCACATGCAGCCCCAGCATACCGATGGCGAGCCATGCGAGCTTGGAATGGACGAATTCAATCACCTCATGGGCGGCGTCATTGGTCAGGAAACCGACACCGGGAATATCCGGCCAGCTAACAGTGCCATACAGCACGGTCGGCACGTCAAAACTGGTATGAGTTGAGACGACCAACCACCCGGTAAGGGGCATGGCGAGCATCAGGCCATAAAAGCCAAGGTGCACGACATGGCTGGCAGTTTTCTCCAGCGGTTTCATGTCTTCCGGCAAAGTGGGTGGCGGGTTGAGCAGGCGCCAGACGATCCGCGCTATCGTCAATAGCAGGATCGTAATTCCGACCGATTTGTGCAGCTGGAACCGGGCTTCATGATTGTCCATGTTCCAGCCGAGCCAGATGATGAAAACAATCGCGATGGCGATAGCCCAATGCAAGGCAATGGCGACAGCCGTATAGCGGGGCGAGCGGTCGCTCATTGTCTATTCATCCTGTAGGAATTCACCGGAAAATTTGATTTTCACACTGTCAGATACGAACGGGATATAGGCCCCCATTCCCCATTCAGACCGCATGATCTCTGTTGAGGCGTTGAACCCGAGCAGGTCTCGCTCACCAAACCATGGCGCATTGGCAGAGCCATTGAAGGTTACGTCCAGAGTGACCGGATGGCTCTGTCCCAAAAAGGTCAGATCGCCAATCACCGTACCGGTGTCATCGCTGGTGCGCGTCACGCCGGTCGAGGTGAATGTGATGGATGGGTGCACGTCGGCGTTCAGCCATTTTGCATCGCGGGAAATATCCTCGTTCCAGCTTTCAAAAACGCTATCGGCGTGGCCTTCCTTATAGTCACCGGGATAGTTGCTCTCGACGGCCATCGGATTGATCGATGCTGTGACGGTCGCGGCTTCCGGATTGGCGGGGTCAAAGTCCAGCGCCGCGGTGAAATCGGTGAACGCAACGCGGTAGTTCGATAGGCCGGTATTGTGCCCAACCTCAAATGATAGAAAGGCGTGCGTGCGCTCCAGCGAATAGGTGGCGGCGGAAACGTCGCGCAGTTTTTCATGCAGGTCCAGCGTTTCCGAAACCGTGGCCGGAATATCAACCGCGTCGGTTGTATCGCCACACGCTGTCAGCACGAGTGCGGCCGAACCGGCCAGTAAAATTGTCTTCAATTGCATAGGTTTAGCCCTTGTCTTTAACCCCAGATATTCAAGCCTATTCGGCCTGCAAAAATTCACCNGAAAATTCCACCACGACCTCATCNGAGATCATGCCCGCCATCGAGGTCATGCCCCATTCTGAGCGTTTGATTGTGGTTGAGGCGGTAAACCCGATCAGGTCGCGTTGGCCATACCATGGCACATTTGCAGTGCCATTATAGGTGACGTTCAGGCTGACCGGCTTGGTCACGCCAAGAAAGGTCAGGTCGCCGGCGACCGTGCCATCAAATTCGCCGTTCAAGGCCGCGCCGGTTGAGCTGAATGTGATACTCGGAAACTCACCCGCATTGAAGAATTTGGCATCATTGGACAATTCACTCTCCCACTCGGTCTTTTTTGCCGGGTCGGGATGGTTGGTTTGTAGTGCAGTCGGATTNATGCTGACTTGAATGGCCGAACTTTCGGGGTCTTCGNCGTCGAAATTGAGCACGGCATCAAAGTCTGTGAAATTCACCGTATAACTGGAAATGCCATTGTGACGGACCGTCCAAGTCAGGAAAGCATGCGACTTATCAAGCGAGTAAAGGCCGGAATCAGCGCCCTCNAGGGTTGGCTCAGCATTGGCCGCAAGGCCCAGACAGAGCAGGGCAGTGGTCGCTAGAACAAGTTTACGCATTTGAAGACTCCGGTTTGAATGTCGGTATGCTGTCAATGTAGCGAGTGTTTTGACGTTGACCAGTACCGCTTTATGAAGACGCCGTGATAACAAATATGCTGGAGTCGCATGTATGGCCTATGATGCCCCTCTTTCTGACCTTGCATTTGCGCTGACCAAACTCTCGGGCTTGGGTCAGCTTGAAGGCAATCCGGCATTCGAAAATTATGATGCGGATTTGATCGACCCGATTCTGGAAGAAGCCGGAAAATTGGCGCGGGACATATTGGCACCGCTAAATCAGAGCGGCGACAAGGCGGGCGCTGTACTGGGTGATAATGGGGTTACCGCCGCGCCGGGATTTGCCGATGCCTATGCGGCTTTTCGCGAAGGCGGCTGGATGGGCTTGTCGGCGCCTGAAGAATGGGGCGGACAGGGGCTTCCAAAGGTTCTCGGCCTCGCCGTGATGGAGATGTTCCACGGCGCGAACATGGCTTTCACCCTGTGCCCGATGTTGAGCTTTGGTGCGGTTGAAGCCTTGCTGGCGCATGGCAATGACGACCAGAAAGCGACCTATCTGCCGAAATTGGTTTCTGCCGACTGGACTGGCACGATGAACCTGACAGAGCCTCAGGCGGGCTCTGATGTAGGGGCATTGAAGGCCAAGGCCGTGCCGAATGGTGACGGCTCCTATGCGATTACCGGGCAAAAGATCTACATTACATGGGGCGATCATGATGTTGCTGAAAACATCATTCACATGGTTCTTGCCCGCTTGCCGGATGCGCCTGAGGGCTCACGCGGGATTTCGCTATTCATTGTTCCGAAATTCATGGTTGAGGAAGATGGCACGCTGGGCACGCGCAACAATGTGCATTGTATCGGGCTGGAGCANAAGGTTGGCATTCATGCTTCGCCGACCTGTGTGATGGAATATGACGGGGCGACAGGTTGGCTGCTTGGTGAGGCGAATAAAGGCCTCGCCTGCATGTTCACCATGATGAATTCCGCCCGGCTGAATGTCGGGCTTGAGGGCGTCGGCGTCGGCGAAGCCGCTTGGCAGACCGCGTTCACCTACGCGCAGGAGCGCAAACAGGGGAAGATTGCTGGCATTGATGGCGCCGCCTCAATTCTGCATCATGCGGATGTGCGCCGAACGCTGACCATGATGCGGGCGAAAGTCATGGCGGCGCGGGCGATTTGCTATGCGTGTGGCGTGGCCGCCGATCTTGCGGAAACCGGCGAGCGCAAGGAGGTTCGCGCGGCAGCAAGACTGCGCGAAGAATTGCTAACGCCGATCGCCAAGGCCTGGTCAACCGATATGGGCGTTGAGGTTGCCAGTCTCGGCGTGCAGGTGCATGGCGGCATGGGGTATATGAATGAGACATTGGCCGCGCAGCTTTACCGAGATGCGCGCATCGCCCCGATCTATGAGGGCACCAACGGTATTCAGGCGATTGATCTGGTCGGGCGCAAGCTTTCAATGGCGGACGGTGCGGCGATGGCCGCAATGATCGAAGAGGTTGAGACCACCGCCCAGCGCGCCCGCGAGACCAATGAGCAAACATTGGTGCGGATCGCCGACCGGCTCGCGGCGGCCAGTGCAGCCTTGTCAGAAGCGACGGTCTGGATGCGCGAGACGATGGCATCGGACCGCGAAACCGCATTGGCGGGCGCGACGGCCTATCTCTCACTTGCGGGTGATGTCATTGGCGGTCATTTCCTGACCAAGGGCGCGGTTGAAGCGCGTTCAGAAGATGCGCAAACGCGCGGACGGATGACCGCATTGGCCGGGTTTTTCGCTGAGACAGCTTTGGCGGGCGCGCCGGGGGCGGTTGCCGGGATCACCCAAGGCGGGCAGGCCATGCTCGACGAGAGTGAAGCCTTATTCGGGCTCTAGTCGGGTGCGTGCCAGAACCGAATTTTCTCTGAAATATCGGGGCGCATCCGCTCTTGCGGTGGCTCGGTCGCTGTGCCGAGATAGATGAAGCCCGCGACCCGCTCGTCCGCTGTCAGGGCCAGCAATTGTTTGATGTCTGGATCAAAAGCAATCCACTCGCTGAGCCAGCACCCGGCCCAGCCGCTCGCGTTAGCCGACAAAAGCAGGTTGTGACAAACCGCACCGGCGGACAGTTCCTGTTCCCAAACCGGCGTCTTGTGGCTCACATCCGGGCTGGAAATTACCGCGACAACCACCGGAGCCCGGCTGAAATAGGACGCGGTATCGGCCAGCATTTGCGCGGTTGCGGCCGGGTCGTTGCGGCGTTGAATGTCGGCCGCCGCGGCGTTGAACTTGTCTCGGGCATTGCCGGTGAAGACGATGAACCGCCATGGGGCCAGACGCCGGTGATCGGGCACGCGAGCGGCGACCTCAAGCAGGCGGTTCAACTCGTCAGGGGCCGGGCCGGGCGAACTTAAAGCGCGCTTTCCCGCCGACCGCCGCAGCGCAATCAGTTGCCGCGCTTCCGGGCCGGCATTTGTCGCTGACATTGGGGTTCCAAGCGGCGGGGCAGAGGGGAATCTATCGGTCATGCCACCTGCATAAGCCCGCGCGGCGGGATAATCACTGAAAAAGATCGGTGAACGCCGTTTACTTTTTGAACGCGGGCCGTATCTGATAGGGGCTCGATCAGGATGGGGTGAGTATGCAAGTAGAGTTTTTGGCCACGCCCGCTCAGCGGCGTCGATTGAAGGTGCGTGAGCGAATATTGTCCGCCGCCGAAGATGTTTTTGCGCAAGAGGGCAGTGACGGTCTGTCTATTCGCCGATTGGCCAAGGATATCGATTACTCGCCTGCCGCGATTTACAAGTATTTCGGCTCAAAAGATGAGCTTCTGTTTGAGCTGAATGAAACATTTTTCGCCAAAATCCTGCATCAGGTTCACGGTGTTGCCGACTGCACGGCGCCGTTTGGCGAACGTATCCGGGCCTGTGTGGCGGGCTATATCCGCATCGCGGTCGAGAAACCACACCATTACAGCGCGGCCTTTAGCGGCCAGCTATGTGATACCGGTTCGTGCAAGCGCGATGGCGGGTTTGAGGATAGCAACAAAGGGTTAGCCTTTTTGGTCCTAAAATCGATTGTTCAAGAAGGGATTGATACAGGCGCCCTGCGGTCTGACATCGATGCGTCGGTAGCGGCGAAATCGATTTGGTGCTCAACCCACGGCCTGGCGATGATGTTTATTTATATTCCTGACTTCCCGGTTTTAGAGCCGGATATTGATGCGATGCCCGGCGATGCGTTTATAGACTGGCACGCCGACACGATTGTACGTGGACTGGAGGGCAAGGCATGACACAGTTTGCTGAAACCGAGCACGCTGATAACCGCGAGCCGAAACCGACGATCTGGAAGGGGCTGATATTCCTGCTTGTTGTCGCCGGTATTGCCGCCGCGCTTGCCCTTTTTGTGTTGGCGCAGCGTTCGCCCGAAGGGCCTTTGATCGTTGAGAATGATCCCATACCGCTTTCGGTGAACGTGCAGCCTATTCATTTGCAGGAAAGTTTCCTGAGTGATGAACGGTTTTCCGGGTTGGTCGCGGCGCGCCGGACCAGTCAGCTGGGCTTTTCCAGCGGCGGGCGGATTAACCGATTGACGGCTGATGTCGGCAGCCGGGTCGAAAGCGGGCAGGTTCTGGCACGGCTGGATACACGCGCCTTGCGGGCGCAATTGGCGTCAGCACAGGCGAGCGTGGATGAGGCCACCGCCTCTTACAATTTGGCGCTATCGACGGTTGACCGCCAGATTGCGTTGAGCGCGAAGGGCCATGTTTCACAGCAGCGAGTTGATGAAGCCAATGCACAGGCCAACACGGCGATGGCGCGCATCGCCGCGGCGCAGGCCAATGCTGATACGTTGCGGGTTCAGATCGATCTGGCGCGAATTGATGCGCCCTATGATGGCATGATCACGGCCCGCATGGCCGATGAGGGGGCGATTGCTGGGCCAGCCCAGCCAATCTTTGAATTGGTTGAAACCGGCAACCTGGAAGCCAAGATCGGACTAACAGAAACCTTGGCCAGTACGCTGGAAATCGGTGGGCGCTATACGCTGATCTCTGAGCAGGGCGAGGTCGAGGCTAAACTGCGCTCTATGACTGGCGTGATTGATGCCGGCCAACGCACGGTGACCACCGTGTTTGATATTGTCGACCCAGATCAAGTCGCCATCGGTGCAGTTGTTCGGATCGCGCTGGACCGCAGTATCGAAGAAAGCGGCGCCTGGGTTCCGGTTTCTGCCTTGATGGAGCGCGCGCATGGACTGTGGGCGGTCTATATCGCCCGCCGCGACGGCGACGGTTGGCGGGCCCAGCCAGGCACGGTCGAGATTATCCACACGGACGGCGAACGTGCCTATGTGCGCGGCGCGGTGCGTAATGGCGACCTAATCATCCTGGACGGATTACAACGGGTTGCGCCCGGCCAACCCGTGACGCTGCCGGAGTCGGGAAGAACGGCCTCGCATAACAGGAACGGATAGGGCGATGTACACGCTGTTCTATCGGCTGCCGCGGCTGACGCTGCTGACGCTCATTGTGATTTTCATCAGCGGTTTTTTTGCAATCCTGACGCTTGGCCGTCAGGAAGACCCGACCCTGGTTGAACGCTTTGGCTATGTTTTGACGACGCTGCCGGGGGGCGACGCGGAACGGATTGAAGCGACGATCACAGAGCCGATTGAACGGCGCCTGCAGGAACTGCCCGAGGTCAATGAGATCAAGTCCGCGTCACGGGCCAATGTCTCGCAAATATCCATCGATATTCGTGAGGACCTGACGGCGGCCGAAGTTGAAACCGCCTGGACGCTCATCCGCCAGCAAGTTGCGTTGGCGGAGGCTGACCTGCCTGTCGGAACGACGAAACCATTCGTCAAGCGCGCCTATGTTGGTGCCAGCACGATGATTGTTGTCTTGGCGTGGGAAGGTGAGGGCGACCCGCCAATGGCGGTGATGGCACGCATGTCCGACACATTGCAGGACGGGTTTCGCAACCTACCCGGCACCGAGGCGACGGAGGTTTTCGGCTTGCCGCAAGAAGAGGTCAGGGTCGTCGCTGACCCGGAAGCTCTCGCGGCGGCTGGCCTGTCAATGAATGATGCTGCCAGGCTTATCGCGGCGGCCGATGCGAAGGCGCCCGCGGGGCAAGTGCGCGGCGTGCAGAACGACCTTGGCCTGGAGATTGGCGGAGAGTTCGATGAAATTGCCCGGATACGCGCGGTTCCGCTAACCCAGCGCCCGGACGGTACGGCGCTACGCGTTGGCGATGTCGCGCAGGTTATCAAGGGGATTGAAGATCCGCTGACCAATCTGGCCTATAGTGATGGCAACCGGGCGATCATGGTTGCCGCCTATATTCAGCCCAAACAGCGCATTGACGTTTGGGCCGGGGCGGCGCGCGAAATGCTGGCCGAGTATGCGGTTGACGTGCCCGCCGACATCGCGATGAAAACCGTTTTTGATCAGAGCCAATACACGATAACTCGCCTGAATGGATTGGCGGTAAACCTGATCTATTCGGCGCTGATCGTGTTCGGCGTATTGTTCATTCTGATGGGGTGGCGCGCGGCCATTGCTGTCGGACTGGCGCTGCCATTGACCGTGGCTCTGGTTTTGATGCTGTTNAAATTCTTCGATTACCCACTTCATCAAATGTCGGTAACCGGGCTGGTNATTTCACTCGGCCTATTGATCGATAATGCGATTGTTGTGGTCGATGAGTATGAGCAGGAACGCAATGGGGGGCTTTCCGTCCTAGAGGCAATNGAGCATTCGCTCGGCAAGCTGTTTGGACCACTTTTCGCATCAACCCTGACGACCGCATTGGCGTTCGCGCCGATNGCNTTCTTGCCCGGTTCGGCGGGNGAGTTTGTTGGCGCGATTGGCATGTCGGTCATCTTCTCNGTGACCGCATCTTTCATTATCGCNATGACGGTTATTCCNGCCCTTGCGGGTTGGATCGATCGGCCAAANCGCCCCGGCGAGCGCCAGTGGTTNTGGACGCACGGCCTGAAATTTGATGTCCTGACCGATGGCTATCGCTGGAGTATTGAACGGGTTTTGCGGTTTCCGATCTTTGGCATTTTGATTGGCGTCATCCCGGTCGGTCTTGGCCTTATGGCCGGGGCGAGCCTGCCCTCGCAATTTTTTCCGCAGACCGAACGCGATCAGTTCCAGATTGAAATTACACTGTCACCACAGGCAACGATTGGTGAAGCCGCGGACACGGCGGAGCGGGCGACAGAGCTGATCATGTCGATCTATCCGCAGGTCTCCGGTGTTCATTTTACGGTCGGTGAACCGGGGCCGAGCGTTTATTATAATGTGNTAAATACGATGCGCGGCGTGCCGGGATATGCGACCGGTTTCGTACAACTCGANGACAGCGCGACCGCGCGTGCCATGGTTTCTGACGTGCAGGCGACCCTGCGGCGCGAATTCCCCAATGCCCGCGTCCTGGCCACGCCGTTTGAGCAAGGGCCACCATCTGACGCCCCGGTGGCCGTGTTTATTCGCGGCGATAACCTGTCTGTGTTGAATGAATATGGCAATCGGTTGCGGCGCGTGTTGGCTGAAACGGCGGGTATTACCTTTACGCAGGCGCGGTTGCAGCTCGGCGCACCGATCGTGACGATTCAAGCTAAATACGATGCGCGGCGTGCCGGGATATGCG
>JGI24724J26744_10002002_pt1 | contig 13716 bp, 17 predicted proteins | sample Cruoilmetagenom7_FD_26744 | JGI IMG/M metagenome (IMG submission 26744)
GAAATTCCAGAACTACCTGGTAAAAAATGGCAAGAGGATGTTTTTTTAGTGTTCATTTATATTTTCGACCAAATATTTTTATAGTTCCGAACCTAATAAGCTTGACGTTTCTTAGTACTGTAGATACAATAACGACTTGTATTATTCAAATAAGCGAAGGTAACCTCTTGTGATGAGGTGAGAGGCGCGAAAGGAAAGAAATGGAAAAAGTACTATTAAAAGCAGAATTAAGAACTATCGTTGGCAGGAAAGTAAAAAATCTTCGCCTTGCAGGCAAAGTCCCCGCGGTTATTTATGGAAGTGAAGTTAAATCACTCCCAATTACTCTGGATAAAAAAGACACAACCAATACTCTAAATAAGTTTTCAGGCTCTACGATTCTTACGATTGAGGTTGATGGCAAAGAACATGCCACTCTTGTTCGTGAGATCCAACAAGACTATATTAAAGGTGAACTACTTCATGTAGATTTTCTTGTAATTTCATTAAAAGAAAAGCTTCGCACCTCTGTTTCAATTACGTTAGTAGGTGTAGCCCCTGTATTAGAAGAATATAGTGCATTAATTGTTTCAGGTCTTGACCAAATCGAGGTTGAATGTTTGCCACAGGATCTACCCGAAGTTATTGAAGTAGATGTCAGTTCCTTGGAAGAACTGGGGGCGGCTATATATTTGAAAGACATACCAGCCATCGAAAAAGTCGAGTTTTTATCTGACCCAGAAGAATTAATCGCAGTTGCTTCTGCCATCAAGGAAGAAGTCGAAGAAGTTGTTGAGGAAGACGAGATTCTTGAAGGTATCGAAGAGGGCGATGAACCCGAGGTCATTGAGCGCAGCAAAGATGATGAGGATGCCGCTTCGGAAGAAGCCTAATCCAGAAAGTCATTCAATCAATAGCGAAGCTTACTGCTTCGCTATTTTTTTACGATTTCGAGGAATTCTTCCACAAGTGAAGCGGTTACACCCCAAACTTTTTCTCCATCATAATCTGAAAATGCAGTAATGGTTTGACCTCTTTTGATTTTCCCATAATATGTTTCCGTGTATGAATTTTCGGGAATTAGCAACCATCTTAGAGGAATGTATATGATCCGCTCTACTTCAATTTTGTTAATATTAATATCTTTAAGGCTGTGTATGAAACCAACAANAGGATATATATAGAATCCGCTCGTGGTATTTCTTGCTTTTAATTCGCCAAGGATTTCAATATCAACTTTTTTAACACCGATTTCCTCTTCAGTTTCTCGCAATGCGGCAGCTTGTGGATTGAAGTCCCTTTTTTCAATACTACCACCCGGAAATGAAATCTGATTCTGATGATTATTTACAGAATTTGTTCTCTTTGTAAAAAGAATAACGAGTTCATTGTCCTGGACTGTGACAGTTAACAAAACAGCTGCTTTAATGAGATCCTGACCAATTGGAATCGTTAATAAATCCCTCTCAATATTATTTAATTTCAATTTAGTGGATTCTATGAATAGTTTTATTTGATGATTCATAATTTTATCTTTTGTTAACCACAAAATACCTAAACAGTAAAGTGTATGCAAAAACCAGTTTACTTTCTGAGATTCACAAAATCCCTGAAATTAAAAATAATATGTAATTGGAATATTTATTAGAATTAATTGTATCTTCCGCATGCATAACTTCTTTTTTCATCAAAACAAGGAACATGGTGTTTTCTTCTTAATCTTATTGCTAGTTTTATTGTGATTGGCTAATCGGGCGGGCAAATATCAAGTATCCTGTGTGAGCAACCATTCTGTCAGTAGGCCTAAGTTTCGTTTCTTCTGCTTGATAATGGCGCAGCATTATCTCAGACACTTCAATAAAGGCAAATCTCTTTCTGCGTAATTCAATTAATAATTTAATAATTTGATTAGTAGTCGGAAGAATGGTTCCAAAGAACCCCCCTGGGACTAGCGCTTTTTTAACTTGCTCTAAATAATCATATGGATTGGGAACATCCAAAAAAATTGCGTCGATATTTTTTTGATCAAAACCATCTTCTATGTTCTTTTGGATGAAAGTAACTCTTTCCTCAATTCCAAGCCGCCTAAGGTTCTTTTTAGCTAGATTTTGCATTTCTGGTCTCACTTCATAGCTATATAAATGGCCCTCGTTACCAATTACTGCTGCAATTACTTGTGTTAAACTTCCAGACCCTGTTCCTGCTTCAATCACCTTTGTTCCATTTACGATATTTAGCTTTAATAACGTATACCCGATGTCTTTAGCATACATAATTTGTGTGTTACGTTTAGTGGTCTTTATCAATTCTTCGATTCCAGGTTGAAATAAATAGAATGGACTTTCCTTATGGCTAAAGATTTCGCTTCCCCATTTCTTGCCAATAATATCATCATGCTTCACAATACCTCGGTGTGTTTCAAACATATCGCCCTTAACGAGAGTGATAATAAAATATTTTTGCTTAGATCCAATTAATAATGCTAGATCTCCTTCTTTAGCCTTTTCTTGATATGTAATCCAGTTCATTTTTTCCTTTTACAAATTTGATGGTTTTTGATTTTCACCAGATATCCAATAACCTATCAATCCGACCATGATACTTAGCAAGATGGCAAATCCGAAATTAATCTGTCCGTATTTAAAAAAATATAAGCCGTATCGTGATCCTAAATTGTTTCCAAACCAAAAACCAATCCAAGAACTTAAAATCGACAACAGTAATCGAAACGGTTTCCCACCCAATANCAAATGGATAAGCGAACCAATTAACCCNGCAATAAGACTGCCAAAAATAAAAACGGGGAATGTTAAATGTGTCATATTATTGCTCTTTTCCAAAAATTATCCCCCCGCCCAATACCTCGTCTCCTGAATAAAATACTGCATATTGGCCAGGTGTGATATCGCGCAATTTTCGAGTGAGATTAACCTTGATTGCGCTTTCACTTGCTATTTCAATTCTGCATCTTACATAAGGAGACCTGTATCTGATTTTAACATCACACGTAAATGGCATTTTAGGCTGTTTGGTTATCCAATTCAAATTATTAACGATCATTTGGTCTCTCCCTAATTCGTCTATATGCCCAACAACAAGCCGATTTTGGATGAAGTCTTTCCTTATCACGTAATATGGTTTCTCAGCAGACACCCTTATATTTTTTCTCTGTCCAATTGTGTAATAAACCAAACCTTTATGCTGTCCGATTATATTTTTTGAATTATCAATAATATCACCAGGTTGGATTGAATTAGGTATAGATTCACTTATGAACTGCTTATAATGATTAGTACTTACAAAACAAAGATCCTGGCTTTCAGGAAATTCTATTATTTTTAAATCCAAACTTTTACCTAAAACAATATTATCCTTTTTATACGTCTCCCCCAAGGGGAAAATTGCTCTGGATAATAATTTTTGATTTAAATTACATAGTACATAAGATTGGTCTTTTTCCGAATCAATACCTTTAATCAGCTTGAAATTTCTGTCACGGTTATATTTAATACGAGCATAATGTCCGGTTGATATATAAAATATCTTCTCTTTCTCTGCGAAATCTCTTAATAATTTGAATTTAACAAATGGATTGCATCTCACACATGGATTAGGCGTGTGCCCTTTTGATAAATCTGATAAAAAATTATTTACGATAGTCTTTTTAAAAAAACTTTCTTTCTTAATGGTTTCAACTCTAATACCGATTTTTTTCTTTATATCATCAATAAGGGTTTTTCTTAATGTTGCTGAATTCGAAAGGTTTTTTTCCCATGTCCAAAATTGAAAGTGAACACCCACAACCTCATAACCCATTTCTTGCAATAGATAAGCAGATATCGCGCTGTCAATGCCTCCGCTTATAGCTAGCGCTACTTTTTTCTTCATTATTACTTTCGGCTTTACCCCAAGTTGTTATAATAATAAAAATTATAATGGAATTGGAGAAGAGATGACACCTCAAATTAAATTTGGGACAGATGGATGGCGAAGCAACATTGCAGGTGATTATACTTTCGATAGCGTGAAAAGATGTACTCAGGGCTTTTCACACTATTTAAAAAATCTGAATAATGATAACAACAAAGTAATTGTGGGATNTGATAAACGTTTTCTTTCTGAGCATTTTGCNAGATCTGTCGCGGAAGTCCTCACAGGAAATGGTTTTCATGTATTCCTGACCGAGGATGCCACCCCCACCCCAGTTATTTCCTTTGCAGTCGTGAACAAAAAAGCACTAGGCGCAGTAAATATAACCGCGTCACACAATCCTGCCACTGATAACGGATTCAAAGTACGTGATGAAAATGGTGGAGCAATCGCTCCTGACGGTTTGAAATCGATTGAGAGTCTTATTCCAACAGAAATTATTGATGTTAATACTATTCCTTACAATGATGCTTTTAATCAAGGATTAATCGAGGTTTTTGATCCAGCTCCTGACTATATTGCTCATATTGAAAAATTGATAGATCTCGAACCTATCAGACAGGCTGGTTTGAAAATCCTTGTAGATTCCATGTGGGGAAATGGTGCTGGGTGGTTTCCGCGTTTTCTTGAAGGTGGAAAAACAATCATTGAAGAAATTCACAATGAAAGAAATCCCATCTTCCCTGAAATGAGCAGGCCAGAGCCAATCCCCCCAAATGTGGATGCTGGACTGCGTGAAGTGGTTAGACGAAAGTTTGATGTGTTATTAATAAATGATGGTGATGCTGATCGATTTGGGTTAGGTGATGAAAATGGCACTTTTATTAACCAGCTCCAAGTATTTGGTTTATTAGCTTATTATTTATTAGAAGTCCGTAACTTCCGGGGACCAATCGTTAAAACCCTTTCCACTACGTCAATGCTAAAAATATTAGGGAAGAAATACTCGGTTCCAGTTTATGAAACAGGCGTTGGTTTTAAATACGTAGCTCCAAAAATGGTTGAGACAGATGCTCTCATAGGTGGTGAAGAATCTGGTGGATTTGCATTTCGCGGTAATGTTCCTGAACGAGATGGAATTCTCGCCGGTTTATATATTTTAGATTTAATGGTTAAACTAGATAAGAAACCTTCGGATTTGTTAGATCTGCTTTTCAGTACGGTTGGTCCTCATTACTACGACCGTATCGATCAAAAATTCTCTGGAGACCGACAGAGTAAAATTGACATGATCACAAATTCAAAACCGACGAACATCGCCGGTTTAAANGTTTCCGAGTTTTCTGACACCGATGGATTTAAATTTTCCTTTGAAGATGGGGGNTGGTTATTAATCAGGTTCTCTGGCACCGAAGCATTAATCCGGGTTTATTGTGAGACAACTCACAAAGACAAGGTACAAGCAATCCTCAACGCGGGTTTAAAGATAGCTGGGTTAAACAAAAAGATTGATTGATACTCACTGTCATCTTTATTTGGATCAATTTGATAATGACCGCGACAGTGTTATTCTTGGCGCAGTAAAAGATGGTGTGAAGCGGTTTCTCGTTCCAGGAATTGATGCTGCCACAAGTAAAAATTCAATCGATCTTTCTAATAAATATTCAAAATACATATTTTCAGCGGTTGGTATTCACCCGAATCATTCCGAGGATTCAACTCCTAGCTTAATCCTGGATTTGCTCAACTCTCAACGAGACAAAATCTTTGCCATTGGCGAAATAGGGTTAGACTTTTACCGCGACTACTCATCCCCTGATTTACAGATTGAAATATTCAATATAATGCTAGAATTTGCAAAAATATTCAATCTGCCCATTTGCATACATAATCGCAAAGCAGACATTAAACTTCTAGAGATCCTTGACAAATGGTATAAGAAATGTACAGTGTCACCAAGTTCAACACAGAAGGGTGTTTTTCATGCTTTCGATGGATCTGAAAGTGTATCCGAATGGGGAACAGCTCACTGTTTTTATTTTGGTATAGGAGGAGCAATTACATATAAAAAATCCATTCAAATGCGCAAAGCTGTCAAAATGATCGGACTTAATAATTTAATATTGGAAACAGATGCTCCTTTTTTATCCCCCGTCCCATTTCGCGGAAAAAGGAATACTCCACAAAATTTGATCTATATTGTGCGCACACTTGCTGATGTGTTCAGCTGCAATGTTCAGGAAGTGATTAATATAACCGATGAAAATGCAAATCGTTTGTTTCAATTTAAATAATAAATGCCATAGTTACGGCATTTATTCAGTGCGCTGGGGGGGATTTGAACCCCCACGCCTTGCGGCACATGGCCCTCAACCATGACTGTCTACCATTTCCAGCACCAGCGCAAAGATTAAGCAATTATAATCGTCAAAAGAATAAAGTCAAGTAATAACATAAAAATAGGTTAAAGGTGTAATAATGACAATCATATTAGATGCCATGGGAAGCGATAATTATCCAGTACCTGAGATTTTAGGTGCAATAGAAGCAACCAAAATTATTTCTGAAGAAATAATTTTGGTCGGTGACAAACAACTAATTGAACAGAAAATGAAAGAAGTATCTGTTAATATAAATACATTTTCTATTGTTCACGCTCCTGAAATAGTTGAGATGTGGGAAAAACCGGTTGAATCTGCGAAGAAAAAACCAAATAATTCAATGGCCGTTGGTATTCGTTTGGTTAAAGAGGAAAAAGGGAGTTCTTTTGTCACCGCTGGCAATACCGGTGGAGCAATGTTCAATGGGTTAAGGGTTTTAGGAAGAATGAAGGGTGTTCAACGTCCAGCATTATCTGCAATTTTCCCTACAAGATTAGGAAAATGCATAGTTTTAGATATTGGCGCAAACGCTGATTGCCGCCCAGAATTTTTACATCAATTTGCAATAATGGGAAGTATTTATTCGGAAATCATCAATAACGTTGATAACCCCAGGGTTGGTTTGATATCCAATGGCGAGGAAGCTGGGAAAGGTAATCAATTAACAAAAAATACCTATAAACTGCTCGAAAATAGCGGTGTAAATTTCATTGGAAACATTGAACCCAAAGAATTGTTCGCTGGTGAGGTAGACGTTGCGGTTACTGACGGATTTACAGGCAATGTTTTTGTGAAAGGCAGCGAAGCCATTGCAAAATTCATAATTGATGCGTTAAAAGAATCTCTTATGGCTTCATTTAGAAGCAAATTAGGCGCATTATTAGCTAAACCAGCTTTCAATAGTATAAAATCATTGATTGACCCCAGCGGAATTGGTGCCGCTCCTCTACTTGGTTTAGATGGATTAATTTTAGTTGGGCATGGGCGATCAGACTCGCGTGCAATCACCAGTTCGTTATTATTGGCTCATAATGCAACCAATTCAAATTTAATTGCAAAAATGCGTGAAGGAATATCAACTAAATTATAAAGGACCACTATGAAACTTTCTGTTAACAATAAACTTATAGAACGAAATAAAAGGATCGCACAAACAACACTTTACGTCTCTTTAGGACTGCTTATAATTGGATTTGGGTGGACATTACGTAATACAGAACCTTCCAAATCATTGATTGGTTATCTAATTCTTATCCCTGCTTTTTTTCTCGTGCAAATAAGCATATATATGGCAAACCGATGGGGAAAATCTCCACGTCCGGATGAAGCTGTAGTTTCTGCCTTAAAAGGATTAGACAATAAGTACACTCTCTATATTTATACAACTGGTGTCCCTCATTTATTAGTAGGTCCAATTGGTGCATGGATCATTAATACCTATCATCATGAAGGAGAAATTTCTTATAATTCTGAAAAAAAACGATACCAACAAAAAGGAGGCTCAAAATTTTTCGCTAAGTATTTTGCTCAAGAAGGACTTCCAAACATCACCAAAGATGTAATTTCTTTAAAAAAGGACCACAGAAAATATTTTGATAAAAACTCAATACTTATTGACGAGGAACCAGTAATTGTTAATCTTTTTATTTCAGATAACGTAAAAATATTAATAAATGACGCACCTGAAATTAACTTAATATCAAGTAAATTAAAGGTTTTCATCCGAAAATTTGTAAAAGAGACAAAGATGCCCACAGAAAAGGTTGAAAAACTACGAGGTAAATTGCCTAAACCAGAATGACAAATCACCGTTCATTCCAACTGAGCAGCAGTTTTTAAAATCCTAACTTCCCGATCGGATAAGTGTCGCCATTCACCTAGTTTCAATACGCCTAGTTCTATAGTAGCTATTCTTGTCCTGACAATCCTCTTGACAGGCATACCCAGCAACTTTCCTACCTCCCTAATTTGCCTTTTTTTTCCTTCCCTCATGATTATATTAATCCATGTATCATGTTTGTTTTGCTTAATTATTGATACTTCAGCTGGAAGAGTTTGATACCCATTGTTTAAAACCACACCCCTGCGCCATTCTTTTAATTGTTTTTGGCTTGGTTCAATATTTATTAATACCTTGTATTCTTTCTCATGTTCATAGCGAGGGTGAGTTAATTTATTTGCCAACTCCCCATCGTTTGAAAGCAATATTAACCCTTCACTTAAATAATCTAATCGGCCTATTATAAATAAATATTCGTTTAACGTAACAAGATCAATAACAGTTCTTCTTTCATCTTGTTTTTTAATTTCTGACAGGACTCTTCTAGGTTTGTGCAAAGCAATATAAATCTTTCTAACTTCGGTTTTAGTTATTGGATTGCCATCAAACTCAATCAGGTCTTCATTAATATCCCCTCGATCACCCAGTTTTGCAACTTTTCCGTTTATCTTGACACGATTATCAGCGATCAACTTCTCGCAAGCTCTGCGAGACCCATATCCATATTTCGATAATATTTTCTGTAGTCGTTCTTTTTCCAATTTAATCTTTTAGAATCTTTGTCTCCTCACGAGAAATATCAGTTGGTATTTCAAATGGAGGAAGTTCTTCAATAGAAGTTAAACCAAAATTATTCAAGAATTCTGTCGTTGTTCCATATAGAATTGGTCGACCTACACCTTCTTCCCTACCAATTTCTTCTATCAACCCCTTGCTTAATAGATTTCTAACAACCCCATCACTATTAACACCCCTTACATTTTCAATCATAGGTCTGGTGACAGGTTGTTTATATGCGATGATGGCCATTGTTTCCAATGATGCTTGGCTGAGTGTGGTGGTTGTCTCGATCCCTAAAAAATCTTCAATTATTATTGAGAGCTCGGGGGATGTGACTAGCTGAACTCTTTTTCCCTTCCACTGTAGCCTTAAGCCTCTTGTTCTTCGATAATGATCATCCAACTCATTTAAAGCAAGTTCAATTGATTTTACTGATTCGTTGAGTGATGCCGCAAGTTGAGATAATGACATCGGCATCACAGCAACAAATAACAGAACTTCAATCATTGCAGGGAGAGTATATTTACCTTTTATTTTTAATAAATCCTTCATGTTATAATCTAATATTATCAAATTTTAGTGATTATACTCTATCGANGAATGTAATATTATGCGTATTTTTATTTCAGGAGCAGCTGGTTTTCTTGGTTCTCATCTTTGTGATCGACTAATAAATATGGGCCATGAAATTATCGGAATGGATAATTTCATCACAGGAAATATGGAAAACCTAGCTCACCTTTCAGGAAATCCCTTATTTTCTTTTATTAGACATGATGTCGCCAACTTCATTTTTGTTCCAGGAAAAGTTGACGCTGTTATGCATTTTGCTTCTCCTGCAAGCCCAAACCCAAACTCACCATATGGTTTTCCTAATTTGCCAATTCAAACCATGAAAGCCGGAGCATTAGGCACTCACAATACTTTAGGTTTGGCTAGAAATAATAATGCCAGGTATATACTCGCTTCCACAAGTGAGATCTATGGCGATCCTCAAGTACACCCACAAAGTGAAAATTATTGGGGGCATGTTAACCCGATTGGCCAGAGATCAGTTTATGATGAGGCAAAGCGTTTTGCTGAGGCATTAACAATGGCCTACCATCGTTACCACAAAATAAATACTGGTATCGTAAGAATATTTAATACATATGGACCACGTATGCGGCTTGATGATGGAAGAGTAATTCCTAATTTTGTTCAACAAGCCCTTCGTAAAGAAAGTCTTACTATATATGGTGACGGATTTCAAACACGGAGTTTTTGTTATGTTGACGATTTAGTTGAAGGCATTATTAAATTACTATTCTCTGACGAACATCAACCTTTCAATATTGGCAATCCAAATGAAATAACTATTCTCAAACTTGCTGAAATTATCAATAGCAAGTTATCCAATAAAGCAAAATTATCGTTTTTCGAGGGTAAAGTTGCTGGTGATGACCCAGTCCGTCGTAAACCTGATATTTCTCGTGTAAAAAATGTTTTGAATTGGGAACCGAATATTTCCCTCAACAAGGGATTAGATAAGACAATACCTTACTTCAAAGAGAAACTAAACCTGTAGGTTCTATGCCAATTAATAATCTTGAAAGAAAGCGATTTATTAAATTTGGATTAGTGGGCATTAGTGGCACAATTATAGATTTTGGGATATTTAACATTCTTTTATTTTTAAAATTTAGTTCAAAATTTGCCTACACTATTTCATTCGTTATTGCAGTCTTAAATAATTTTTATTGGAACCGTAATTGGACTTACCCCGAATCAAAAATTCACCCCATCAAAACTCAACTCATAAAATTTTCAACTGTGAGTGTTGCAGGATTTTTAATCAGAACTAACCTTTATAAACTTATCGAACAACCACTCATTATTTTTACTGAGAGAATGATAATTAAAGATTTTCTATTTTCTGCTGAAGTAGTTGGAAAGAATATTTCTTTGGCATTTGTTATTGTCGTTGTTTTGTTTTGGAATTATTTTGCAAATCGCTTATTAACATATAAAGATATTTAACAAAAGAAATCTCTCATGAATATTACCCATCGTCAGAGAATTGAAGCCCTTTTATCTGGTAATGAAGTTGATTGTCTCCCAGTTGCCTTTTGGAGGCATTTTCCAATGGATGATCAGGACACCAATCGACTTGCTGCAGCGACAATACACTTTCAAGACACATTTGGAATGGATATTATAAAAGTCTCACCATCATCATCATTCTGCATAAAGGATTGGGGCATACAAGACGAGTGGATAGGGAACACTGAAGGAACCCGGGATTATAAATCTTCCCATAGAATCAGCCCTTCCGGCATTCGCAATTTACCAATCCTTAACCCCACAAAAGGTTTTTTAGGTAATCAATTAAAAACCCTTTCCATATTATCTGAGTATTACTCCCCGCAAACTCCCATAATTCAAACAATATTCAGCCCACTCGCGCAATTAAAAAATCTTTTAGGGAAAAACCACTTGATTAACGCCATTAGAAATGACCCAGAATCAGTTAAGTATGGTTTGGGAGCTATCACTGAATCAATTATTCTTTTTCTTGGCGAATGTTCAAAATTGGACATTGATGGAATTTTCTTTGCTGTACAACAAGCATCATCAGATTTTCTTTCAAAAGATGAGTTTCAAGAGTTTGGAAAATTATTTGATGAAAGGATTTTCCCAAGCCTGGAAGACTTTTGGGTAAATGTTCTCCACATTCATGGAAAGAATATATATTTTGATTCAGTCTCAGAGTATCCATTTAATGTTCTCAATTGGCATGACCGAGATACATACCCTGACTTAAAAACTGCGTCCAAATTAACACATAAAGTGTTTTGCGGCGGGCTTAATAGAATAAACACTATGGTCCGTGGAAATGAAGACGCCATAAAACATGAAATTGATAATGCGATTATGCAAACAGGGAAGAATAACTTTATTTTAGGAACAGGTTGTGTTCTTCCAATAATTACTCCCTATGGCAATATTAAATATGCTGTTGATTATGCTAGATCGATATAGATGAATAAACGTACAACCCCAAGAATAATTGCGGGAACACTAAAAGGATTTCACCTGAAATCAATACCTGGAAAAAAAACTCGCCCGATAACAGATCGAGTGAAAGAAAACCTCTTCAATATTATCGGAAATGATATCCTTGAAAGTTCCTTTTTAGACGCATTTGCGGGAACCGGTTCTGTTGGGATTGAAGCCTTTAGCCGTGGAGCAGAGTTTGTTCAATTTATCGAAAAAAACAAAGCTCCGTATTCAGTCCTTAGCAACAATCTAGAATGTATTAAAGATAATGATGCTTATAGCATAATCAATGCTGACGCATTTGTCTTTATGAATACTTTACCATCTAGAAGTTTTGATTATATATATATTGCCCCCCCACAATACCACCAAATGTGGCAAAATGCTTTAAAGATAATTGATGAAAACAAGGACTTAGTAAACAGTGACGGTTGGATAATTGTTCAAATTGATCCTGTTGAATATGAATCTTTACAATTTAAAAACTTTGATGAATTTGACCAACGAAAATATGGCAATACATTACTCGTATTTTTTATCATGACCACTAAATAACTATGCGCAGCTTACCGTGTTCATCATAGAGATACTTTCCGAATGTAGGCGGGGAACCTTCTTGATAGGAATCTGACAATTCTAAGAGGAAAGGAATATCTTTAACTATATTATTTCCATCAATGATCGAAGTTCTTTTCATCCACAAAAGATTGCCTTCATCAGATTCTTTTAATCTTCCACCCGGATAGTTTGTTTTAAAAACAAACAGCAGAATACCCGGATTTGTGCCAATATCAATAAAAATAATCGACACAAGTCTTAATTCATTTATTATCAATCCTGATTCTTCAAATATTTCNCGTTTCGCAGCCTCATAGGGTTCTTCCCCCTTTTCGATATGACCGCCNATCCCATTGAGTTTAGAAAACCCAAATGAATCTTTTTTATTCTTATGAATGAGCAATATTTCATTATCTCTTTCAATAAATATCAGAGTACGCGGAACTAATTTATATTTTGATTGAATAACACTAGTGTTATATTCCATAAACAAATCCTAAGTGCGATTTATTACATTATGATATGAATCAGTGATTTATTTTTAATTATTAATAATTTCTGTTATCTATAAAAACAATTTATTAAGTAAGAAATACTGGATGGCCCAAGAAATCTTTTACCTTGGGTAAATAATTCTCTTTGTCATAATATGCTTCAACATCCGCAAATTTTTTACAAGAAATCACCCTATTCAGTGGAACAGTAGCATATTTCCCGTCTTTTATAGCTGTAAGCATCCCAAATTCATTTTTCTTTACCAAATTCAAAGCTATATTCCCGTAAGCCATTCCAATCAATCTATCCATCGTATCAGCAGGCCCAGATCGAATAACATACCCCAATTTTTGGTACATCGTGTTATTTTTTGTGATCCGCGTAATCTCAGATGCAATCATTTCTCCGATACCACCTAATTTACGGTGTCCAAACGCATCTTCTTCTCCCTTTTCTATAATTTTTCCTCCCTTAAAAATAGCTCCTTCTGATACTGTCATGATTGAATAATTAGAAGGATTTCGGCGTTTATCGTCAACAAGGAACCTTGACAGTTTATTTATGTCAAAAGGGACTTCAGATATCACTGCACGGTCCACGTGCGCCAGCATCGCAGAAATTAAACTCGTTTCTCCTGAATTCCTTCCAAAAAGCTCAACAACACCTATCCTTTCATGAGAACCTACACTGTTCTCATGTATGTGATTAGTTTTATGCTGCGGGTAACCGCTGTTGAGAATCCAATACAATAATCCGTCCCATAAACATCATTGTCCATGGTTTTTGGAATACCAATAACCGAAAACCCCTCTTTGTGAAGGCGCGCAGAAAATG
>JGI24724J26744_10002006_pt1 | contig 13706 bp, 12 predicted proteins | sample Cruoilmetagenom7_FD_26744 | JGI IMG/M metagenome (IMG submission 26744)
GAGGTGTCCATCGGCGATAAGGTGGTCAACAAGCTGGAGCCAAGCAAGCGTGATATCGCTATGGTGTTCCAGAATTACGCGCTTTACCCGCATATGAGCGTCTACAAAAACATGGCCTATGGGCTGAAGCTGATGAAGCTCGACAAAGCTGAAATTGATGCGCGGGTTAACAAAGCTGCCAAAATTTTGGAGCTAGAGGACTATCTCAAACGCCTGCCGCGCGAGCTTTCGGGNGGGCAGCGCCAAAGGGTCGCTATGGGCCGCGCCATTGTGCGCGAACCAGCGGTATTTCTGTTTGACGAACCCCTTTCCAACCTTGACGCCAAGCTGCGGGTGCAAATGCGCCTNGAGATCAAAAACCTGCAACACGAGCTGGGGATCACATCTGTTTATGTAACCCATGACCAAGTGGAAGCCATGACGCTGGGCGACCAGCTTGCGGTGCTTAATGGCGGCTATGTTGAGCAGCTCGGCTCCCCAATCGATATTTATGAGCGCCCCGCCTCTACCTTTGTGGCGGGCTTCATTGGCTCGCCCTCGATGAANCTGATTGACGGCGAGATCGGTGCCGATGGGAACACCCTCACCTTGCCGGATGGCTCGGTCATTTNCCTGCCTACTCAATACGCAGCCGGAAAAGCCGTTACGCTCGGNNTCCGCCCAGAGCATTTTGGATTGGGGGACGGTGAAAACAAAGTGCCGCTACATGTGCGCGTTGTCGAGCAACTGGGCGCAGATACCTTGGTGCACGGCAACTTGGGCGACACAAAGGTGCAAATGGTGCTCCGTCTTGAAGGCGTGCAAACCCTGCAAGCGGGCGGCGTTGTTAAGCTCAACATCCCGCAAGATGCGCTGCATGTGTTTGACAGAGAAACAGGAAAACGGCTTGATTAGCCAAGGTGTTAGAGGGCCGAAATCCTTCGGCCCTCTAAGGTAACTATAGACCGAGCATTGCGCGCAAAGATTCCAGCGCTTCGCCAGTTGGCACTTCCTTATTAGCGGCAGCTTCAAGCGCCTCAGCTTCCGCTGCTTCGGCTTCAGCTATCGCTGCCGGAGATGTCGCCACTGTTTCAACAGCTGCCTCATATGCTAAAGTTTCCGCCAATTCTGCTTCCAAGGCGGTTGTGTCCAAGCCACCCAGAATTGCCAAATCTAATTCGGCTTGAACTTCTGAGCTTAAACGCGCCGGCATTGGCGCGGTCGCCAACAATGCGGCAGCGGCTTCGGCGGCCGCCGACAGCGCAAGGGTTTCTTGAGCAGCGGCTTGATATGTCGCGATCATTCCCACGCGAGAATTTGGCGCAGCATTAGCCAGCGCATTTGGATTCGCGTGCGCGGCATTCAGCCCGCCCAGTGCAGACGCAATGGCACCGTTACCGTTGTTACCGCTATTGCCTCTATTGCCATTACCATTGTTGCCGTTGCCGTTATTGCCACCGTTGCCGTTACCATTCCCGTTATTGCCGTTTCCGTTGCCAGCAAAAGCGGCATCAGCCGAAAGCACAAGTGTTGAGAGGGCCGTCGTAGAAGCGACAGCAAACGTGAGAGATAGGGCCGTTGTCGCCATCATCATTTTTTTAAGCATGAAACCATCCTGAATTTGAGTATTATGAAAAAACGAAAACCGATAACGCGGGCCTACCGTGGCCTTATTTTCCTATACACTAGAATCGCTTATCTTTCAAGCTAAGCAGGCTTTGCAAACAGAGCCCAGAAGGTGCCTGTGCGAAAATCCGCTGCTTAAAATGCTAGCCATCAACTCGGATATTGGCGTTTTTTGGGTCATAAGGGCTATCGACCGTCACTACGGCCTCCCATAATTTTCCAAACATTTTGACCATTACGCTTTGGCCAGCGACTGCCAGATCTGGCGGTAAATACCCCATGCCAATGCTTTTTTCAAAATGCACCGAGTATCCGCCCGACGTGAGGCGGCCCACTTTTCGGCCATCCAGAAACAGCGCTTCGCGGCCCCATGGGTCCGCGCCCTCGGGGCCATCAATGAGCAAGGTGCAGCATTTTTCGCGGATGCCGGTTTTAGCATGGCCGCTTTGCCCTGATAATCCTTTTCAAGATTTACAAAACGAGGGAGGTCGGCCTCCAAGGGCGTTGCATCACGGCCCAGCTCGGTGCCAAAGGCGCGGTAGCTCTTCTCTTGCCGCAACCAGTTTTGGGCGCGGGCACCCACAAGCTTGAGGCCGTGCTTTTTGCCAGCGTTTTCGATCAGGTCAAACAGGTAGTTTTGCATCTCAACGGGATGGTGCAGCTCCCAGCCCAGCTCTCCGGTATAGGCCACGCGGATGGCGTGCACGGGACACATGCCCAGCTCGATTTTACGCGAGGTCAGCCACGGGAAGCGTTTATTGCTAAGCGCAGTGGCGGGGTCGGCATCAATGATGATGTCGCGGAGCAGGTCGCGTGATTTGGGGCCGGCAATGGCAAAAACTCCGTATTGTGTGGTGACATTCTGGATTTCGATATAGCCGTATTCATCAGCTTTGTCGGCGGCGGCTTTACGCAGGAAGTCCGCGTCATAGTCCGTCAAAGCGCCTGCTGAAACGAGGTAATACTCGTTTTCTGCCTCGCGTGCGATGGTATATTCGGTGCGGGTGGTGCCCGCATCAGTGAGCGCATACGTTAGGTTTATCCGGCCGACGCTTGGCAGTTTATTGCAGGTAAACCAATCGAGAAACGCCGTAGCCCCCGGGCCTCTAACGCGGTGCTTTGTAAAGGCTGAGGCCTCAACCAGCCCAACGCCATTGCGGATGGCTTTGGCCTCTTCCACGGCATATTGCCACCAGCCACCACGGCGGAAGCTGCGGGAATCGTGGTCGTTAAACCCTTCGGGGGCAAAATAATTTGGCCGTTCCCAGCCGTTAACCGCACCAAACTGCGCGCCGCGCGCTTTCATGCGGTCATAAGAGGGGGCGGTGCGCAAGGGGCGACAGGCTTCGCGCTCCTCATCTGGGTGGTGCAGCACGTAAACATGCTCGTAGCATTCCTCGTTTTTGCGCGCGGCATATTCGGTGGTCATCCAGTCGCCATAGCGCTTGGGGTCAAGGCTGGCCATGTCGATCTCGGCTTCGCCATCCACCATCATTTGCGCGAGGTAATAGCCTGTGCCACCAGCCGCCGTAATGCCAAATGAGAAGCCCTCGGCGAGCCACATATTGCGCAGACCAGGCGCGGGGCCCACCAGCGGGTTGCCGTCAGGCGTGTAGCAAATCGGGCCGTTGAAATCGTCTTTCAAGCCGCTTTCCTCACACGAAGGCATCCGGTGGATCATTGCCATATATTGATCTTCAATCCGCTCCAGATCGAGCGGAAACAGATCGGCGCGGAAGCTATCGGGCACACCGTGCGCAAAGCAGGCTGGCGCGTGTTTTTCATACACGCCGAGTATCCAGCCGCCACGCTCTTCGCGCACGTAAGATTGCGCATCGGCGTCGCGGATAACCGGATGCTCGGGGTGATCTTTGCGATACGCCACCAAGGCAGGGTCAGCATCGGTGACGATAAACTGGTGCTCAACAGGGATGGCGGGGATCTTGATGCCAAGCAGCTGGGCTGTGCGCTGGGCATGGTTGCCGGTGGCCGTCACCACATGCTCGGCATGGATTTCAAAGGTCTCATCCGACGGCACAAGATTGCCGCCTTTCTCAACCATGATCGCCCCGCGCACAATCCAGTGATCTTCGGCCCATTCATAGCTATCCACTTGCCGCTTGCGGATGATCTCAACGCCGCGCTGCCGCGCCCCCTTGGCCATGGCCATGGTTACGTCAGCAGGGTTAATATAGCCATCGGTCGGATGGTAAAGCGCGCCCTTCAAATCCTCGGTGTTGATCAGCGGCCAGCGCTCTTTGATCTGTTCGGGTGTCAGGAATTCGTAGCCGATGCCCACGCTGTCAGCCGTGCTGGCATAGAGCATGTATTCATCCATTCGCTCATCAGTTTGCGCCATGCGCAGGTTGCCGACCACGGAAAAGCCCGCGTTCAGGCCGGTTTCGGCCTCTAGCTCTTTATAAAACTTCACCGAATAATCATGAATATGGCTGGTCGCATATCCCATATTAAATAGCGGCAGCAGCCCCGCCGCGTGCCATGTAGAGCCCGAGGTCAACTCGTCCCGCTCCAACAGCACCACATCTTCCCAACCGGCTTTAGCAAGATGATATGCAATACCGGCGCCCACCGCGCCACCACCAACCACACAGGCTTTTACATGGGTTTTCATGACGGACTCCTGATTCCATTTTACTTTTCCCACAATGCCAGCATACTACCAAAACAACAAACTGGTGACGACTTATTGATGTACATTTCCGACAATCTGGCGGGAAATAGCGAAGGCGAGTTTTGAGGGATGACGCATTATATACGTAATTGCTTCTGGCTGATGCTGCCTTCCATAATATTGTTGTTTATCGCGGCTGACCGGCTGCCACCCGCGTTTCAAGCAGAGGTGTTTTGGCATGACATCCCAAGGTTTATCGCCTGGCCGGAAAACCTGTTTCGCATCGTGGTGTTTGCGCTGCCTGCATTTATGCCGCTCAGCATCAAAACCAGGCGGCAGCGTCGCGGCTTGGCGTTGTATTTCTTTGGCACGGGCGCTTATTTCGCGTCTTGGCTGGCCTTGATCATCGCGCCGCAAAGCTGGTGGAGCTTGAGTGCGGCGGGTTTTCTTGCTCCGGCCTATACGCCGCTGATTTGGCTTTTTGGTATCGGTTTTATCGGTGAGCGCCTTTTCACATCGCGCGTCGGTTTTAGAGCGTGGATGTTCTTTGCGCTGACCGTTGTGTTTTTGGGATTTCATATCGCACATGCCGCGCTGGTTTATAGTCGTTTAGCGTAACCAAGCTTGCCAGATGGCGCACCGTTAGGCATAGTCGGCCTCAGATTTCAACAGGAGGTAAAGATGAAGCTCAATTCTATTTTAACTGGTGCAATAGCGCTGGGATTTGCGACAGGCGCTATGGCAGAAGCTGTGCCAGATATGGGCGGCCGCACTATTGTGGTGGTCACCGAAAACGCCTACCCGCCGCTGCAATTTGTTGAGCCCTCCTCAGGTGAGGCCATAGGCTGGGAATATGACGCGATGGCAGAAATTGCCCAGCGCCTAAACATGGTAGTTGAATACCAAAATACCAGCTGGGACGCGATGATTCCGGCCGTGTCTGATGGCCAATATGATATGGGCATGACCGGCATTACCATCCGCGAAGACCGCGCCGAGCAGGTTGATTTCTCTGACGCCTATATGCGCTCCGAAATGGTGATGCTGGTGGCTGGCAATGAAGAACGCTTCTCCGATGCCGCTGGTTTTGCCGCAGACCCTGATCTGCTGATGGCTGCGCAGCCGGGCACCACGCCGTTTTACGTGGGTGTTTATGATGTGCTTGATGGCGATGAAGCCAACCCGCGCATTAAACTGTTTGAAACATTCGGCGCTACGGTGCAGGCGCTTAAGGCTGGCGATGTAGACCTAGTGCTCACCGATGGCACGGCTGGCAACGGCTATGTGGATGCCTCCGACGGCGGGCCTCAAAATTGTAGGCGAAGCGCTGGGGACCGAAGATTTCGGGTTCATTTTCCCACGTGGCTCAGACCTCGTAGAGCCAATTAACGCGGCCATTGCCGCCATGCGCGCTGATGGCACGCTGGACGCGCTCAACACCAAATGGTTCCTTGAGTATAAAATTGGTGGCTAACGCCGCCTCCCCTTCCGGCGCTTAGCGTCGGGCGGGGGTTTTTAGGATAATCCTATGCGTTCCCAACAAGATAACGACTTTCCGTATTGGTTGATTGTGGCCGCTACCATCGGGCTTTACCTCGCGTATCGCGTGGCAACAGATGAGCTATATACACAAGTCATCTCCATCGTTTCCAAAGGGGTTTGGATCACGATTTTTGTGACGGTGGTGACCTTCCTCATTGCGTCGGCTTTTGGGTTGCTGCTCGCCGTTGGCTCGCTTTCGCGCTTTCTGGTCATCCGGCAAATTGCCCGGTTTTACATTGAAATTGTGCGCGGCATCCCGATACTGGTGCTTTTATTTTATATCGCCTTTGTGGCCGCCCCCGGCCTTGTGGTGGCCATAAACTGGGTGATTGAGCCGCTGGGGTTTGACCCCATGCGCACCCGCGATCTTTCTATGATGTGGAAGGCCATTTTGGCGCTGACCATTGGCTATTCAGCGTTTATTGCCGAAGTGTTTCGGGCGGGCATACAATCAGTTGAGCTAGGCCAAATTGAAGCGGCCAAAGCACTGGGGCTAAACGGCTGGCAGCGCTTTCGGCATATCATTTTCCCGCAAGCGGTTCGGACAATCCTGCCACCACTCGGCAACGATTTTATTGCTTATCAAGGATAGCTCGCTGGTTTCAGTGCTCGGCGTGGCCGATATTACCCAGCTCGGCAAAATCTATGCAGCAGGCAGCTTCCGGTTTTTTGAAACCTATAACATTGTCGCCTATGTCTACCTGTTGATGACTGTGACGCTATCGCTGGGCCTGCGCAAAATTGAGCGCAAAATGAGGGCCGAGCCTTTGGGGTGAGCCCCGCCTAAGGCTGGCGGGGCTTCTGATTAAAGCTTACTGGCGACCAAAGTCAGCGGATGTTACCTCGCCGTCACCATTGCGGTCCATAATGGCAAACCATGCTGCAGATTGGCCGATAAACTCGTCCATACTCACTTCGCCATTGCCATCAACGTCGTTAAATTCAAGGGTCATACCCACGGCGCCCTTTCCGTGGCCGCCACCGTTGTTTCCATGGCCTTCACTTTCTTGATCAGCCGCGCGCGCATCGTCAAAAGCGACATACTCTTCAGCCGTCAAGCTGCCGTCGCCATTTTCGTCAAAGGTATAAAAGATGTTTTCGCGCTTTTCAGCGATTTCCGCCAAAGTAACCACGCCATTTGCGTCGCCATCCCAGCTATTAAAGAATCCGGCGCCGGGGGTTCCCGCGGCAGATACAGAAGTGGTTAGCATAGCAATTGCGGCGGTCGAGATCAGAAAGGTTTTCATAAGAAACTCCGAGTTTATGTTAGTGGTTAGTTACATTCAGTTGCCTGCATATGGGTGGGTGAAATGGTTATTCAAGGCTCCATGTGGGAATTCCGCCGAAGAAGGCGGAGATGCGCAAGTATTCGCCAACCAGTAAATGCCAAAAAGGTAGATTTTAACTTTGGGAGCGGCTAGCATGCGCGACAACCAAGCGAGGATATTAGCGTGAACACACCTCAAGGCATTTTACAGTCGGGCGAGCTGCTCAACAATACTTATGTAATTGAAAAACTAATCGGCTCGGGCGGTACAGGTGAAGTGTATCTGGCCAAAAACATCGTATCAGGCCGAAAGTTCGCCATTAAAATCCTCAAGCAGGAATTCTCGCAAAACGAGGCGTTTATTAACCTGATGCGGCGCGAGGCCGACGTGCTGCATAATGTGATTGATGATGCGGTTGTGCGGTATAATGAGCTCCTTAAATCAGAAATGCATGGCGGATTTGTGTTTTTGGTGATGGAGTTCATTGAGGGGCAACAGCTGGCCGAAATCATGCAAAGCACGGGTGCAATGGCGCCGGAAGCTCTTTTGCAAATCGCCCGCCGCATGGGCCAAGGCCTCGCCGCCGCCCATGCCCAAAACGCATTTCACCGAGATATCTCACCAGATAACATCATCTTACCCGGCGGAGACCCAACCAAAGCCAAGCTGATCGATTTTGGCATCGCGCGGGATATTTCGGAAAATGCGCAAACCGTTGTTGGCGGCGGGTTTGCTGGTAAATACCAATATGCCTCACCCGAGCAGCTTAATGGCGATGTGGACGAACGCTCTGATCTTTATAGCCTCGGTGTGACCTTGCTGAATGCCTTTCGCGGGAAATCCAGCCAAGTCGGCTCATCGCTCATGGAGATCGTGCAAACTAAAGCCCAGCGGATCGATACCCGGGATGTGCCCGGCCAGCTTGGTGAGCTGATTTCACGACTGGTTGAGCCTCGGCCCGAAGATCGCTTTCAAAGCGCGAACGAAATGGTGCAATGGCTCGGCGGCGCGCCTGCTGCTGCACCTGTTGCCGCGCCATCATCCGCCCCGACCGAACCGACCATGATAACGCCCCAAAAACCCAACGCACCTTTTCAAGCCCTGCCCGAAGAGCCGGGCGGCGGTGGCCTTGGTAAATTTATGGTGCTGCTTTTGATCGCGGCCCTTGGCGGCGGTGGCTGGTTTTTTGGCCTTGGGCCGGGGCGAGAGCTCGTATTCCCTGCAAAATATGAGGCTGAATCGCCTTACACAATCCGGGTGCGGCATGATGATGGTGCCAACAGTATCACCATTGCAGGCTTTGTGCGCGGGCCGGAAGCGGGCACCGAAATGCTTACCCAGCTTCAATTGGCCTTTAGTGAACTTACCCTAAATGCAGAACTCGAAAATGCCAGCGGCGAACCCAATGATCGCTGGGAACAGATTATCGTCAGCATGGTGAAAGAGGCGAAGCCCCTTAAATCATGGAAAGTGGAGATGATAGACGAGGCCGTGACCCTGACTGGAGAGGCCAGTACCGACGATTCAGCCGGAGCCGTTACTGCTGCTTTTGAAGCAACCGGCAGGCTTGTGGATGTGAATACCAGCGTTTCGCTGACTGTGACGACTCCGCCGCTGCCACTCGCGCCCTTAAATGAGCTCATTGCCACCTATCAAACTTGCGGCCCGATCCGCATTACAGGCGGTGACGGCACCCTGCTGGCGCCAGATGATCGGATCACCGTATCAGGCATTGTCGCGCGTGAAAGCGATGTGGAGGTCTTTGATCTGGTGCTGAATGAAGCCGCCCCCGGGCATGGGATTGACTATAACTTAGGTGTGCTCAACGCGCCGGTGTGCGAGGTTGAAGCCCTTTTACCGACTCCGCAAAACAACGGTATGGAACTGCTCTTTTCATATGGGCAACGCGAAGGGGAACCGGGCGCAAAGCCCTTCCGCGAGGGCGAAAACCCCGTGATAGATGTGCTGCTGCCGGAAAATGCCTCTGGCTTTCTATATGCCTTCTACGTTGATGCCGAGGGGCAGGTTTTTCACTTGCTCCCGCACCTTTCCCGCCAAACCCACACCGTGCCGCCGCTTGGTGAACTGGTGGAGGGTAAGCAAAAGGTGCGGCTCAGCTATCCGATATCAGAGGCCTCGACAGAAAACCTCGGCTTTCGGGTTGTTGGCCCGTTTGGCACCAATATGGTGGTCGCCGTGCTAAGCCAACGGCCCTTGTTTGATGGCTTGCGGCCAAGGGCGGAATCAATTGCCGCGCTACAAGACGCGCTGGCCCCGCAAACTGATTTACTGGTAGACCCAACGACCTTGGTGGTTAGCCGCTACCTTGTAACAGACCCGTGAACGCCCCATATAAAGGGTATTGAAAGCGGTTTATTTGCCGCAAATTGTTTTTTTGGCTATATTGGCCGTGCATATTATTAGGAGATTTGTAATGGGACTTAAGAAAATTACAGCCTTATTGGCATTTTCAGCAATGGTAAGCCCGCTGGCAGTATCTGCCCAAGCGCTAACAGCTGATGAAATATTGGCTTTGCTGCAAGCCCAGCGCACCCAGCTCGCAGCCGGACAGGGCGCCGCCCGTACTTTGGAATTTGTGACCGAGTCCACACCGGAAACCTCAAGCGAGGGCGGCATGGCCTTGGTAACAGAGCAAGCCGGTGCGGCTGTTGCCGCCAGCACTGAAGGCACCTTGATCCCGCAAGAAATGGTCATTGATCTTACCATTTTCTTTGAGTTCGATTCCGCCTTGCTAAAGACCGAATCCAAATCCCAAGTTGATGCCCTGTGCTCTGCGATCCAAGCAAATGAAGCGGCTTTAATGGCAAGCAGTGAAGGCGCGGCCGAAACAGAGCGCGGGTCTTATCAGATTATTGGCCACACCGATGCCTCCGGCTCGGTCGCCTATAACCTATCGCTTTCGCAAGCCCGCGCCGACGAAGTGGTGCGCTATATGGTGCGCGAATGCGGTATTGATGGCAATGTGCTGCAAGCCGTTGGCATGGGCGAAGGGCGGCTGAAAAACCCAAGCGACCCGAGGGCTGACCAAAATCGCCGCGTTGAAATTCAGGTTGTGCTATAGCGCCGCTTAATTAGCTAGCGCGGCGGGCAAAATGGCCATGCCGCGGCTATACTTAGCGATAGAATATATTTCCACCAAACTGCCCGCGCGCTGATAGTGTTGAAAACCAACCCGGTTCCATGCTTGCGGCATGGAAAAACAGCGCTCCGTTGGTTATGTCTTCTTGGCGATCAATCAGAAGCTCAAGCGATATGTTGCGCATTTTGGCTAACTCGGCTGGCTCATTATAACGATCATTAGGGATGGAATCGCAGCGATAGCTGAACTGGCAAGAGCCGTTATAGCGCTGGTCGATCACGCCACACACACTGGCCGGAAAGCGGCTATCTGATGCGCGATTAAGAATAACCTCGCCAACGGCCCGCTCCCCTTCATAGGTCGTGCCGCGCGCCTCATGGTAGAGCGCTTCAGACAGGCAGTCTACATCAGCCGAGGTATAGCCAGAGCTGGAAAGCGTGGCTTCCATTGGTGAGATTTGCGCACAAGCGGTGACAAGCGTAAGCAACAATATAGCAATTTTTGAGCGGACAAACATGGTGTACCTATTAAGTTAATTTGCGCGTATATGGACTGTATACCGTAAAATTGCAAGGTAAGGGCGATTTAGCTGGCAATATGTCGCAAACAGGCGCACTCTGCCGCCCGCGACATTTTGTTGATTTCGGAGTTGCTTTGCCTGATATTACAGATACTGCGCTGCGCGCATATGCCAGCAAACTTGCCGAAGATGCCGGAAATGTGGCCATGAGCTACTTCCGTGGAAAACTTGGGATTGAGGTAAAGGAAGACCTAAGCCCGGTCACCGTTGCCGACAAAGCCGTTGAAGCATTCGTGCGGGAACGGCTCTCGCGAGACTTCCCGGATGACGGCATTTTTGGCGAAGAAGAAGGCGCGAGCGGGCTGGACCGCAACCGCGTTTGGGTGTTGGACCCGATCGACGGCACGCGGTCTTTCCTCTCCGGCTACCCGACCTTTGGATTTTTGCTGGCCATATTGGAGCAGGGTAAGCCTAAAATCGGTGTGGTTGGCATTCCGGCCATGGCGGAGGTTTATACTGGCTTGGGGAAAGAGGCGCAGTGCAATGGCCAGCCCATTGCGGTATCCGGGCAGAAATCGCTGAGCGACGCTATCCTTTATATCCACGAGGCAGAGCATATGCGCCAAGGTGACGAAGCTGTGCTGGAGCAGTTGACCAATTCAGGCGCCACCCGCCGCTTTGCATATGATTGCTATGCGCATGCCTTGCTGGCCGCGGGGCATATTGATGCGGTGGTTGACTATAATCTACAGCCCTATGACTACCTGCCTCTTTGCGCATTGATCGAAGCCGCTGGCGGCGTCATTAGCGATTGGCACGGTCAGCCGCTAACCTTGGAATCAGACGGGCGCGTTATTAGCGCGGCGACTCCAGAATTGCATGCTGAGCTTTTGGAGATAACACGATGACCGCAACAGAATCCCTTATGCGCCTCATAGGCTCGGTAAGCTTGCTTTTATGGGGCCTCTATATGGTGCGCACCGGCGTAACCCGCGCCTTTGGCTCAGAGCTGCACCGGATTGTCGGGCGGGCTGTTTCTAACCGCATTAGCGCCTTTCTCAGCGGCATTGGCGTAACATTGATTGTGCAATCCAGCACGGCACCGCGCTGATCATTTCATCATTTGCCGCGCGGGGCGTTATTGCGCTGCCCGCCGCTTTGGCGGTGATGCTCGGGGCCGATATCGGCACCACGCTCGTGGCGCAGGTGCTCTCGTTTGATCTTTCTTTGATGCCTTACATCCTTGTGCTCGTTGGCCTTATTTTACACGGCCCAAAGCGCAACAGCAAAACCCGCCAGCTGGGCCGCGCGGTGTTTGGCCTTGGCCTAATGCTATTGGCGCTTTCGCTGATTGTGCAAACATCCGAGCCGTTGCGGACATCGGTTATTTTGCAAGACGTGTTTGAATCCATCAGCTCGGAACCTATGATCGCGATCCTGTTAGCGGCTCTCCTGACTTGGGTTTCTCACTCGAGCCTTGCCATTGTATTGCTGGTCATGAGCTTTGCTGTGGGCGGCGTTATCACGATCGACCTTGCTTTCCTTCTGGTGCTCGGCGCCAATCTAGGCGGGGTCATCCCGCCGATCATCGCAACCCTTTCCGAGGGGGACCTCGCGCGGCGGGTAACCTTTGGCAATGCCGGCTTCAAGATTGTTGGCGCGCTGGCATTTTTGCCTTTTCTGGCCTATATGCCGGAGCTTTTAGGGCGTATCTCGGATGACCCCGCGCGGCTGGTTGTGAATTTTCACACGCTGTTCAACTTCACCCTCGCCCTTGTGTTTGTACCCTTAGTGCCTATCGCGGCACGCCTGTGGGAGCGGATTATCCAGCCCAGCACCAGCAGCACGGATGAGGACACCCCGCGCTTTCTGGACGAAAATTCGATCAACACCCCCGTGCTCGCGCTAGCCTGCGCCACGCGCGAAGTGGGCCGAATGGCCGAAACGGTGGATACCATGCTGCGCGGTGTTTCGGAGTGTCTTCAATCGGATGACTATTCAAATGTAGACGAGCTGATTGAGCTCGATGACCGCGTAGACACGCTTTACGACGAGATTAAATCCTATGTAACCCGCGTATCACGGCAGGAAATTGACCAGCCGGAAAGTGACCGCGTGGTCGAGATTCTGATGTTTACCACCAATCTGGAACATATGGGCGACATCATCGAGAGCCTGCTCGGCGCGCTGGTGCGGCGCTCCAAAAAGGAGATCAGCTTTAGTAAGGAAGGGCTGGCAGACCTGCTGGAGCTTAATCAAAAGCTGATTGCAAACCTGACGTTGGCGATTAACATCTTTAACTCCGGCGATGTGGCGCTGGCGCGGCAGCTGATAAAAGACAAAGCGCGGGTAAACAAAATGCAAGGCACCTTTGTGCAAAACCACCTTGAGCGCCTAAAAGACGGGAAAATCGAAAGCGTGGCCACCAGCAGCCTGCACATGGATGTGCTACGCGACCAACGCCGCATTCACTCGCATATTACCGCTGTTGCCTACCCGATTTTGGAGCAAGCGGGCAAGCTGCGCAAATCTCGGCTAAAATAGCGGCGAAAAGTTTTGGTTTTTGTGAAATCGGGGCTTGCGGAGGCCGCAAGCCTGCTCTAAAACGCCCCTTGTCGGGTGATTAGCTCAGTTGGTAGAGCGCTTCGTTTACACCGAAGATGTCGGGAGTTCGAGCCTCTCATCACCCACCATTTACTGCCCTTGGTACCGCCGCACAAAGTTACGCAGCACCCGCGCGGGCGCATGCACATTTGCGGCATGCACCATTTTGGTCAGGCTCTCGGCCTCCTCGGGTGGGAAATAGCCCTTGTGCTTATAAATATTTATCCGCGTTTCAAATTCGGCCGCATCGGCCTCGGGGTGAAACTGTGTGGCGTAGATGTTTTGCTTGTGGCGGATCATCTGAAACGGGCAGGTTGGCGAGCTGATCAGGTGCGCACAGCCCTCGGGGAGGGTTTGCAGCGCCTCCTTATGGCCTACAAACGCATCAAAATGATCGGGGAGGTCGCCGGTCAGTGCATCCGCCCTGCCCGCCTC
>JGI24724J26744_10002014_pt1 | contig 13687 bp, 8 predicted proteins | sample Cruoilmetagenom7_FD_26744 | JGI IMG/M metagenome (IMG submission 26744)
TCATCGGCGCACCGATGTTGAAGTCATCGCCGTCAGCGACCATCAGCACTTCGTCAAACTCAATCGTTTCGCCGGTAGCGACTTCGATTTTCTCGAGTTTGAGGGTTTGACCTTCTTGAACGCGGTACTGCTTACCACCGCTTTTGATAACTGCGTACATGTCGCTCTCCGGACTGTCGTTAGTGCCGTTTATTCAACCGTTAAACAGCGCTCATCGGGAATCGCTCTTATCGACCTGCTGCGAGTGGCGCCCCTTTTGGAGCCATCTGACAGGGAGCATGATGAGTGGGTCGCGGATTATAACGACTATCTTCACTTACCACAAGACCACAGTCCGTTGTCAATTGACACGACCATCTCATTATAAAGGCATATCATAGCGAGACCACAGCCCGTGTCTTGACGCCTAACAGGCAGCCCCATAGCATGACCACCACTATGGGCGGGACTTACCGCCTCAATCTGCCGCGATGAACGTATNCCATGACCGCTAACGTCTCCTCAGCCCAGCCTGACAGCCCAACGCCTTCACCGCTGCACGCCGTGGTGGCCGATGATTTCGCAGCCGTCAACCGGACAATTGTCNAGCAGCTCAACTCTAAAGTGCCACTGGTTGAAACCATCGGCCAGTACATTACTGAAAGCGGCGGCAAGCGCTTGCGCCCTTTACTGGCGNTACTGGCCGCCCGCTCNCTCAACTACANCGGCGACAAACATATACCGCTGGCCACATTNATNGAGTTTATGCACACCTCCACGCTGCTGCACGATGACGTGGTGGATGAATCGCATATGCGCCGTGGCAAGAAAACCGCCAACGACGCCTGGGGCAATGCACCCTCTGTCTTGGTCGGTGACTTTCTCTACGCCCGCTCGTTTCAGATGATGGTCGATGTGGGCTCGATGCGCATTATGGCGATCCTTTCCGGCGCTACCTGCATCATCGCGGAAGGGGAAGTGCTGCAGTTGACCAACATCGGCAACCCCAGCATCTCCGAAGAGGACTACTTCGAGACCATTTTGGGCAAAACCGCCATGCTGTTTGAAGCGGCTTCCCACAGCGGTGCTGTGCTGGCAGAAGCAACGCCGGAACAGGAGCGCGCACTCCAATATTATGGCCGCTACTTAGGTCTCGCCTTTCAGTTGATCGATGACCTGCTGGATTACCAGGGCGACGCCGATGCCATGGGCAAAAACGTTGGCGACGACCTAGCCGAAGGCAAGCCGACACTGCCGCTGATCCATGCCATGGAGCAAGGCACGCCGGAACAGGCCAAACTGATTCGTCAGGTGATTCGCGATGGCGGACTTGAGCAGCTCGACGCCGTACTGGAAATTATTCACGCCACCGGTGCACTCGACTACACCCGCCAGCGCGCCGAAGAGATGGCCGATAAAGCCCTGCAGCAACTGGACGCCCTACCGCCCAGCGCCTACCGCGACAGCATGGCCCAGTTGGCCCGCTTAGCAGTTGATCGCCAAGCATAAAAATTGCTAGATCTCACCGCCGAGGACTTGAAAAAACACCTCTGGCTAAGTATGATCCACCTCCGTTGTTGAGCACAGATAAGCACGGCTCGACAACCTTCGGAATATAGCTCAGCTTGGTAGAGCGCTGCCTTCGGGAGGCAGAGGTCGTAGGTTCGAATCCTGCTATTCCGACCAAAAATTCCAGAAAAAACGGCCACTTAGCTAACGCAGCAAGTGGCCGTTTTTTGTTGTGCTTTTTCTAGGTGACATATAGGTGACAACCGTCTCAAGTTCTTGATCTTACCAGGCCTTCCACACTCTGCCGCACATGCTCTACTACTAAAGGAAGGGGCTGTCGATATACATCCATTCTCACTACCTAGCAAAGTGACGGATAGCTCTGCGATACACTTTCTCCCGCCATGCCCCCTCAGGCAAATTTGTTGTCCCAACAAGCTTTCGCCTGAATTTCTACGTAAGCCAAAATATAGCTTAGGCGTATATTCATAAGCCACCCTATATGTTGTTATATTGCCAACCTGAATCGTTAGCCTAATTTAGCTGTTGCAGCAGCATTCGCACTGCCATGGCTGCACTATTGCTAAATCCTATTATTATTTAAATGTCGACGCGCTGTTTGCTATCGTCATAAATTAGGAAATCTAATGTCTGATCTGCGCACTTCCGACCTAGGCTTTGAGGCCGACCTGTTCAAAGCCGCCGACCGACTGCGCGGCAATCTTGAGCCTTCCGAATATAAGCACGTCGTCCTCGGTCTCGTTTTCCTGAAGTATATCTCCGAAGCTTTCGAGTCTTATCACACCGAGCTTGCCCAAGACGAGTACGCTGATCCCGAAGACCCAGAGGAATACCTCGCTGAAAACATATTTTGGGTGCCGATAGAGGCTCGCTGGACCCATTTACGCAATAGCGCACGCGATCCCAATATTGGTAAGATTATTGATGACGCAATGGAGTCGATCGAGCGAGTCCCCGCTAATGAAAAGCTAAAAGGCGTTCTACCCAAGAATTACGCCCGCCCAACGCTGAACAAAGAAATGTTAGGCGATCTGATAGACCTATTCTCCAAGATCGATATGCGTAAGCAGCAGGAGGACGCACGCGACCTCCTGGGCCGTGTTTATGAATACTTCTTGGCGGGTTTCGCCTCTTCTGAAGGCAAGCGCGGGGGTGAGTTCTTTACTCCACGCTCGGTTGTTCGCACATTGGTTTCCATGCTTGAGCCCAAACAGGGCCGCGTTTATGACCCCTGTTGCGGCTCGGGCGGCATGTTCATCCAGTCTGAAAACTTCATCGAAGATCACGGTGGACAGAGGGATGATATTTCGGTTTATGGGCAGGAGATCAATCACACCACTTGGCGGTTGGCGATGATGAACCTTGCCGTTCAAGGGATCGATGCTGAAATCAGATGGAACAACGAGGGCTCATTTATTCGCGATGAACTCCCCGACCTACGTGCCGATCACATCCTAGCCAATCCCCCCTTCAATATCTCAGATTGGGGCGGTGAACGGCTGACTGAAGATGCCCGCTGGAAATTTGGCAAACCGCCCAAAGGCAACGCGAACTACGCCTGGCTGCAGCATATTTTGCACCATTTGACCCCGCGTGGCACGGCGGGCGTGGTACTAGCTAATGGCTCCATGTCGTCCCAGCAATCGGGAGAGGGCGAAATACGTCGCACGATGATCGAGGCCGACAAGGTCGATTGCATGGTCGCTCTGCCGGGGCAGCTGTTCTACTCTACCCAGATTCCCGCTTGCCTATGGATTCTAGCCAACGATAAATCTGCTAATGGGCATCGGGATCGGCGCGGTGAGGTTCTATTCATCGATGCCCGAAACATGGGCCATATGGTTGACCGCGTGCGACGTGATTTCGATGAGTCCGAGATTGAAAAGATTGCAGATACCTATCACCGCTGGCGAGCGAAAGCGCCAAATGAAACGTATAAAGATGAACCCGGCTTCTGCGCCAGCGCCGACTTGGATACGATCCGTGACAAACATGACTTCATCCTGACGCCTGGTCGCTATGTCGGAGCGGCGGATGTGGAAGATGACGGAGTGCCGTTTAAGGAGCGCATCGTCAGTCTTCGAACAGAACTTGATGCTCAGTTCAAACTTAGTCTTGAACTCACAAACAAAATTCGCACTCAAATTTCTGAGGTCTAACTAATGAGCAGTTGGACAGAAGAACCGCTCGAGCTTTGCCTCGAAGCTCTCATCGACTATCGCGGCAAGAGCCCAAAAAAGTCACCCACCGGAATACCAGTGCTATCAGCAAAGGTGGTTAAAACGTCTGGTTTACTGCGCCCAATAGAACAGACAATCTCACCGCAGCACTACAAAGAATGGATGACTCGTGGCCTTCCGCAGCCCGGTGACGTTGTGATGACAACCGAAGCACCAATGGGGGAGGTCATACAGCTTGACGAAGAGACATCCAAGTTTGCGCTTGGCCAGCGAATCGTTTGCCTTCGAGGGAAGCAAGGAAAGTTGGACAACACCTTCCTCCGTTACTTATTAACCTCGCGAGCCCAACAAGATATTTTGGCCAGCCGTGCTACAGGGACAACCGTACTTGGCATAAGTCAAAAGGCTCTTCGCTCAATGCCTATCCGCTTTCCTAAACTATTAGATGAGCAGAAATCTATAGGAATGTTCCTAGTTACACTCGACACCAAAATCGAGTTGAACCAACGGATGAATGAGACGTTGGAGGCTATGGCACGGGCAGTATTTCAGGATTGGTTCGTCGATTTCGGTCCCACCCGCCGCAAGGCCGCAGGCGAAACCGACCCTGTTGCTATTCTCGGCCGACTCTTCCCTGACTCCGCCACAGCCGCCCCTATCGCAGCTCTCTTTCCCAACGACTTCGGTGACGACGGCCTGCCACAGGGTTGGGAGCTTGAACGTGTCGATCAATATCTCGAACTTGCGTATGGCAAAGCTCTAACAAAGAAAAACCGTGTGGATGGCGATTATCCGGTCTACGGCTCTGGCGGCATTATCGGGACACACAATGCTCCTTTAGCAACTGGCCCTGCTATCATAATCGGACGCAAAGGCACCGTCGGCAGTCTCTACTGGGAAGATCGGAATTCCTACGCAATCGATACTGTTTTCTATGTAATACCGAAAACTCGCCTGAGCTTTTTATATTACCTGCTCCAAACCCTAGGGTTAGGGAACATGAACACCGATGCAGCAGTTCCCGGCTTGAATCGAAATAATGTGTACAGGCTTGAGCGTTCATTTGGATGCGATAATACTCGGAAAGCCTTTGCCGACTTGGTTGATCAGTTCCGAGCATTAATCCGTAGCAATTCCGAAGAAAACCAAACCCTTGCTGCCACCCGAGACCTCCTGCTTCCCAAACTCATGTCCGGCGAAATCCGCCTGAAGAATGCGGAGGGCGTGGCATGAGGGGCTATTTAGAAAATCGTTACAAAGATGCCTTAGATGCTGAAGGGCCTATTTTACTAGGTGGAATTGAATACGACAGTTCTGACGTATTTAAAGTGTATGCACCTAACGATTACGAGGCAAAGTTTACCGAATGGCTTGCTGATCATAAAACGGCTGTGCGGCAAAGGGTATCGGAGGAGTTAGAAAGTAACGGTTGCCTACCACGTTTCAATAGATTGGCAGAAAAGCAACTTAACCAACAGATTTTGCCTTTTGTCGGGGCTGGCATGTCAAAGTCGAGCGGCTTTGTGATGTGGCGGCAGTTCATAGAAGATGTTGCGCGAATCGACCTCGCATTACTGAAAACAGTTAAGCGGCTTATAAATGCAGGAGACTATGAAGGCGCAGCCCAATGCATTTGCGAAACCCAAAATGAAAACCGGCTTGCCGAGCAGATAGAGAATTACTTCGACCGTCAGTATTTCGAGGTGCAAGGGCCTGTACAGTTACTTCCTCTTTTTTTTCAGCTGGGCTGCGTAACAACAAATTTCGACCGTGTACTAGAGAAAATATTTGAAGAGAAGGGGCACGAGTTCGTTACGACTTATGCTGGGCAGCAAATCCTAGACGCGCCGCGAAACTCAGCGAATTCTCAACATGCGCTTTTCAAACTACACGGGCACGCTAACTCGGCAAATGGTCGTATCCTAACTACCAACGAGTACGATCAGGCTTATTCAAATGATGCTGCTCTACCTAGATTGATGGAATTTCTGGCTTCAAATCGTAGCTTCCTGTTCCTCGGTAGCAGCCTGAGCATTGATCGAAATATTAAGGCTCTTCAACAAATCAAAGCCGATGCTCCGCTCAACTACTCCCGGCATTACGCTTTTCTACAAGATCCTGGCAAAGCAAGCCGGGAGAGGCGCGCGGCAGAGCTGGAAAAAGCTGAAATCTATCCAATTTGGTATCCGGTTGAAGACCAGGATGTGGATCACGATAAATGGATAGAGGATTATCTCGTAGCTCTTGAAGGTGGCCCGCTATGATAAACGAAGAAGTTGTTGAGCAGGCCGCACTTGAAATTCTACAAGAGCAGGGGTTTACCTATTTGGGCGCGGAAGTGATCGCACCTGATGGTTCAGCGCCAGAACGTAGTTCAAATGGAGAGGTTCTACTGCTCAGACGGCTCGAGGAGGCCATAGCACGTTTAAACCCGACAATCCCTCTAGATGCTCGCGGTGACGCACTTAGGCAGATAACTGGAGTTCAAACTCACAGCTTGATCGAAGAGAATCTGCGAATCCATAAACTCTTGGTCAATGGCATTGATGTTGAGTTTAATACCGGTGATGGCTCGATTCGAGGTGACAAGGTCTGGCTGGTGGATTATAGCGATCCTCAGGCGAACGATTGGCTGGTTACAAATCAGTTCACCGTGATCGAGGGCAAACACAAGCGACGGCCAGATGTGGTGGTTTTCCTAAATGGCATGCCCGTGGCTGTGATCGAGTTGAAAAGTGCCGCCAGCGAGACGGCAACCATTGAGAATGCTTTTGCACAACTGCAGACCTACAAACAGCAAATCCCTTCGCTGTTTCGAACTAACGCGGTGTTGATCAGCTCTGACGGTTTGCTCGCGCGCATCGGTTCACTTACAGCGACTGAGGAGCGCTTCATGCCATGGCGCTCGGTCACTGGCGAGACCGGAGATTTTACGCCTGCTGGTCCCCAGGAAATGGTCACGCTACTGCAAGGCGTATTCGATCAGGAAAGATTTCTGGCCTTGCTGCGTGATTTCACAGTATTTGGTGATACGGGCGAAGGGTCATTTAAAATCATTGCAGGTTATCATCAGTTTCATGGTGCGCGAAAAGCATTATACAGTGCAATTGAAGCCACCTCACCTGAAGGTGACCGCCGTATTGGAGTAATCTGGCATACACAAGGCTCAGGAAAGTCGTTTCTAATGGCGTTCTTCGCTGGACTATTGGTGCGCAACGCAAAACTCAACAACCCCACGCTTATAGTGTTAACGGATCGCAACGACCTGGATGACCAGTTATTTCAGACATTTGCTCTTACTAAAGATTTAATCCGACAAACGCCTGAACATGCTGAGAGCCGCGAAGAGTTGCGAGAGTTGCTAGCGCGACAATCGGGCGGCGTCATTTTCACAACCATGCAGAAATTCTCGCCTGAGAAAGACGAGGAGAGGTTTCCCACTCTTACCGACCGGCGCAATGTGATTGTCATCGCGGATGAAGCACACCGTAGCCAATATGGTCTCAATGCCAAGGTTAATGTCAAAACAGGCGAGCGAAAATACGGCTACGCCCATTACGTACGCCAAGCCTTACCCAATGCGTCTTTTATTGGTTTCACCGGCACACCAATTGAAGCTGCCGATGTGAACACACCAGCAGTTTTTGGTAATTATGTCGATATCTATGACATTACACGCTCAGTCGAAGATAAAGCAACGGTGCCAATTTACTACGAGAGCCGTGTAGCTAGAATCGAACTGGCAGAGGATGAGAAGCCCAAGATCGACGAAGAAATCGCCGCAATTCTTGAGGATGAAACGTTATCTGATCAGGAAAAGGCTAAAGCTAAATGGAGCACTGTAGAAGCATTAGTTGGGGCTGATAAACGCCTTGAACAGATTGCTTCAGATTTGGTGAAACACTTAGAGGCGCGGACAGAGGCGCTGGGCGGTAAAGCCATGGCCGTATGCATGAGCCGCCGAATTTGTGTAGCCCTCTATGACGCAATTGTTGCCCTCCGTCCTGAATGGCATTCAGATGACGACAAAGCAGGCATTATTAAAGTTGTTATGACGGGCTCTGCCTCTGACCCGGCAAGTTGGCAGAACCATATTGGTAACAAAAAACGCCGTGATGATTTGGCAAAGCGCGCGCGCGATCCTGATGACCCATTAAAACTAGTGATTGTGCGTGATATGTGGCTAACAGGGTTCGATGCACCTTGCATGCACACAATGTATGTAGATAAGCCTATGCGTGGCCATGGCTTAATGCAGGCTATCGCCCGTGTTAATCGGGTATTCCGCGATAAGCCCGCTGGATTGGTAGTTGATTATATTGGCATCGCGCAGAACCTTAAAAATGCCTTAGCGCAATACTCAGATGCAGACCGTGAAAGAACCGGCATCGATGAAGAAAAAGCCATCGCTTTGCTTGCTGAAAAGCTTGATGTTGTACGCGCTATGTTCGCTGGCCACGATTACCAAGCTGGACTTGAGGGTATGGCACAGAAGCGACTCAAAGCGCTAGGGGATGCGATAGATTGGATCGTCGGGCAACAGACAAAAGCCGCTCAACGAAAGACGGCTGAAGCCGACAAGAGAAAAGAGCTTTCGCGTTTTCAAGATGCAACGCTTGAGCTTTCACGGGCCTTCGCTTTGGCTTCATCGAGTGACCTGGCAAGTGAAGTCAAAAACGAAGTTGGTTTCCTTCAGGCAGTTCGCGCGGCTATGGCCAAGACCACCGTCAAGGGTAAGCTATCTTCCCAAGCCAAACAGTTTGCTATCGAACAGCTGGTCAACAAAGCAGTGGCAGATGCAGAGATCGTCGATATCCTCAAGGCTACTGGTATTAAAGCACCAGATATTTCGATCTTATCAGATGAATTCCTACTTGAAGTCCAGTCGATGGAGCGCAAAAACCTCGCGCTTGAAGCACTGAAGAAGCTGTTGAATGGCGAGATTAAAAGCAAGGCCAAACACAATGTGGTGGAAAGCCGTGCTTTCAGCGAACGCCTTGAGCAAGCGGTGATTCGCTATCATGCGAACGCCATTTCTACAGTCGATATGATCCAAACCCTTATAGATCTAGCGAAGGATATGAAGGCGTCAGCCGCAAGAGGCGAAGAGGAAGGCCTGTCTGATGAAGAGCTAGCCTTTTACGATGCGCTTGCCCAAAACCAGCATGCCGTTGAAGCAATGGGCAACGATCAGCTTCGGCTAATTGCACATGAATTGTTGGAGCAGGTTCGAAAGAACGCTACCGTGGATTGGCACAAGAAAGAAAGCGCCCGTGCACGAATGCGGATTTTAGTGAAACGTATCCTGAAAAAATACGGCTACCCGCCCGACCTATCACAACAAGCGGTGCAAACTGTGCTTGAGCAAGCGGAAACGATTCTGCGTGAAATTAACAACTAAATAACAGTTTATGTTCGGTGTACGTAGAGGGGATTACAACTGCACAGATATGAGCACCGAACATACTTTAATCCAGTTTAAATGGCAAGAATCGAGCGATACCGAAACGCCAATTACAGATTGGCATAACATAGCAAGCAAGGCCTTATGTACAAACTCAGCCAAGCTTAAAGATGAGGTTATCAATGATATCATTCTCAAAGGAGTTGGATTAGTTTTAATGTCATGGCAATAAGTATCGCTCGATCATATTCAATCGCCAAACAGCAGACTGAATAGATTAAAAATATTGGCCCTCATTAAAATACAATAAAGTCAACATAGAGACTATAAGATGAATATTTTTCTTACCCATAATAATGTTAAACTTTGAAAGTGCGCCTTCTTATCTAGAAGAAGCAATGGGCCACATAAGACAGCAATCAAGAGGCTGAAGAACCTGAAGCACGTTACTTTTTGAACTAAGAGAAAAAGAGTAACTCGCACCCATTCAGACCATTTTAAAGTCTTTGAAAATTTTACTTGGAAATTTATTTATAATGAAAAAAATACAACCTAAGCCAAAAAAATTCTCTTCTAGGTTCCCATCTTTTCCTGGCCCTGATTTCAAACCTCAAAAATGGTGGTTTTGGACACGCAATAGATATATTTATGTGGATACATTGCCTATTAAAACTCCAGGCCAAACTTTCTATTCAGAGCGCCTTGAGCTGAAGATATCAGAAGTACAAGTAGGAGACATTCTAGTTTGTGTGGGGAAACCCGGTTTCATTACACGTAGAATTCAACGCGCTACCAATGGCCCTTTCACACATGCTGCTATCGTAGGCCCTAATAAAATGGCCCACGAGGCGCGAATAGGTGGAGTTAGGCCGCGTTCAATCGAAGACTTAGTTCAAAATTACGTCTACGTAGTTGTCCTGAGTCATCACTTACTTTCGAGAACTAAAAACCAGAATCAATTGATTTTTTTTCTGGAGAAACAAGACTGGAAGTATAGCATTCACAATGCTTTTCGCTCGGGGAAGGATGGAGGATTACTTCCACAAGCACCAAATTTCAACAAACGACCTACATTTTTAAACTCTAAGAACAAAGCTTTGATATGCTCAAGCTATGTTCGTCTTGCTCTGCATGCTTGTAGGGTCTGGGGGTGGGACGAGACAGGCCCTATAACTACGCCCAACGACATCGCTAACACTCCAGACTTTGCAGTTCGAGGTTTACTATCTACCAGCTGGCCGATCATACCGCACCCTCAAGATAGTACTATCACTTTGCACGATGTCCGAAACTGGAAGAAATGAGCGAGGCAACTCCAATAAGTGCCACAAACAAAAAACTACGTTAATATAACTGCCAGATATCGCAATAGTGACTCACAATTTCTGGCAAGGAGAAATTTATAGACAATACTATTACAGCACTTTTCTTTTTAAAATGGCTGTCCCTCTTATGATATGGCTGGCCTCACTGCACGATATCTTTATTTACATAAGTATTTGCTGTACCTTAATAACACTGGTTAAAAAAGATTCAAAAATTGGCAGTTTTTTACTCAGTGAGTATGCTATAGGCAGTTTGGTTCTGATTAACCTTTTATCCATAGTAAAATTATTAGATAGCCTGCTAACAACCATGCTACTATCAGCATTCCCTTGAAAATGCTTAGCCATCAGCTTCACAACGATTTCTAACCAGGATAGCGATCATCAACCGTTTAACCCATACCAAAGCCGTACTGCTATTTGCCAGCACCATGACCGTAATGTCGGGGGCGATTATCGCGCCTGCGCTGCCGGGAATTAGCCGCCATTTTCCTGACCAGCCACAGGTGTTGATTCAACTNATCCTNACNATNCCTGCGCTGATGATTACNCTGTTCAGCCCACTGATGGGNTATCTGGCTGACCGGTTTGGGCGCAAGAAATTGCTGCTAATGATGCTGGGCATCTATGGTTTTGCCGGGGTCGCGGGCTTTTTCATTGATCGCGTGGATCTGCTATTGAGTTCCCGCGCCCTGATGGGGATTGCGGTGGCCGGTATCCTCAGTATCAGTACTACCCTGGTAGGTGATTATTTTGATAGCACCGAGCGCGCCCGCTTTTTGGGGCTACAAAGCAGTTGCATGGCTTTGGGCGGGGTTATTTTTATTAACCTTGGTGGAATACTTTCCGACTGGAGTTGGCGCGGCCCGTTTCTCCTCTACATAACCGGCGTACTTTTGCTTCCCTATGCCTGGGCGGTTCTTCAAGAACCCAAATCCAGCGGAAGCGTAAACGCTGGTGTCATTGATGCGCCAGTGAAGGTGGATTATGGGCGCACCGGCCTTGCCTACCTCATTGCTATGATCAGCATGGCGATGTTTTATATGTTTCCCGCCCAACTCCCCTTTTTGCTCTCTCAGCAGGGCCAGATCAGTGGCATGGCGATCGGCATCGCGCTTTCGATGGCGGCCCTAACGGCCAGTATCGTGGCGTTTTGCTACGGCTACTACAAACCGTTTCTGTCGGTGATGACGATCTATGTTTTAGGGTTCCTGCTGGCGGCCACTGGCTTTTTGATCGTTGGGTTCACCCAGAGTTACGCCATGGCCATTGTGGGTGCGGCGATTTCCGGTTTAGGTCTAGGTGCGTTTATGCCCAACACTACCACTTGGCTGATGCGAATCACTCCGCAGCGAGTGCGGGGCCGGGTATTTGGTGGTTTTACCTCAACCTTCTTTTTTGGCCAGTTTATCTCCCCGGTGGTGGTCGCCCCCACAGTGGTTTGGCTGGAATCCCTACGTAATGTGTTTACCGCGATGGCGCTCGTTTGCTGTCTTTTAGCCGTCGTCCTGATTATTCTGGGCAAAACGACCCTACAGGCAGATAACAAGCTGTAGGCCGACCTTAATTTGCCATTACCAGCCGCTGCTAAATAAAGCGCGTCCGATCGCATCATAATAAAACGTTTCAAAAAAGCTTGGCGGAGCGTGGATCGAGCAAACGTTGATTGCAATAAGCAGCCGCACCATCGCCGCTACTAAAAAAGCATGGCACTTCTAGTATATCGCTCATACAGTGATAGCTTGTGATAAATCCTTTAAAAATCTTGAAGGAGACGCTGCTTGGATACACTAGAAAGAGTCATGTACGTTGAAGACGATGACGATATCCGTTTAGTCGCATGCATGGCGCTGGAGGATGTCGGCGGCTTAACAGTCAAGGCCTGTAGTTCCGGCGAACAAGCATTAAGAGATGTTGAAGCGTTTGCTCCCCAAATGTTTTTACTTGATGTGATGATGCCGGGCATGGATGGGCCTAGCACGCTATTGGAATTAAGCCGCCAAGGCTATATCACCGAAGCAACAGCGGTGGCCTTCATGACGGCTAAAGTTCATCCTGAAGAGATCGCGCGTTATAAGAAGCTCGGGGCCACAGACGTCATAGCAAAGCCATTTGACCCCATGACGCTCGCTGACGAGGTTCGCTCAATCTGGAAGGCATTTAATGGCCGACTCAACTAACCCCCAAACCTTCGCTGCCCGGCTGGAAAAGCTAGCTGCTGCCTACTCAAAACGTCTTGCTGATGATTTTAGTCATCTCACGATGCTCGCTGGTCAGCTCGAAGAAGACCCGTCGTGTACACAATCCCTTCAGCAATTACATGCCGCCTTGCACTCGCTGGCAGGTTCTGCAGGTACCTTCGGCTTCGTGCAGCTTGGGCGTCAGGCCAGAGAGCAGGAGCTGCAGGTAGCACAAAACCTGGAGCAATCTTGCAATGACAAACAGCCACTGCCTGTTTTTGAATGGATTACAGCGTTACAAAAAGCGCTTAAAACGGATGAAAGCAAAAAATCGGCTATCCGCATAGAGACTTCCAGGGCAGAAAGCGTTGGCGGAGAGCCGGTCATCTGGCTGGTAGAGCGCGATACCATGTTGGCAGAATATATGGTTCAACAACTGCACAGCTTCGGATTTCATATCCGCCATTTGCTTAATGCAGAGGCGCTCGCTCACGACAAAAACTCATCGCCTGATTTGCTCTTAATCGACCATCGTGCCTCCCATCTAGGGGCCCTCAGAGCTGATCCTGTCACCTTCTGGCAACAGCATTTAAAAGACTTTACCTGCCCGGTTCTCTTTATCGGGAGCGAGGAAAGCTTCACGGCGCGCCTCAACGCCTTACGTAGCGGAGGACAGAGCTATTTCGTCAAACCCTTGGATATGATCAATCTGGCCTCCTATATGGCGCAATTGATTAAAACCAAAGATACCGTGCCCGAGCGGGTGATGATTGTCGAAGACGACGAGGAATTGGCTCAGCACCTTCAAGGCGTGTTGGTAGAGGCTGGCATGCACGTGACAGTGCTTGATCGTGCCGATGCGTTATTCGAGGCGATGCATGATGCGAACCCTGAACTGATTTTGATGGATCTCTGGTTGCCTGACGTTACCGGCACAGAGATGGCGGCCCTTTTAAGGCAAGTGGAACAATGGGCTCAGGTGCCCATTGTGTATCTTTCGAGCCACTTCAATTCAGAGCTACGCGACCAGGCATTATTAAAGGGGGGCGATGCGTTTCTGGAAAAGCCCATTGATCCCGACCTTCTCAT
>JGI24724J26744_10002018_pt1 | contig 13674 bp, 13 predicted proteins | sample Cruoilmetagenom7_FD_26744 | JGI IMG/M metagenome (IMG submission 26744)
AATTACAGAAATCTGAAGAAGAATTAAAAATATTGAATAGAGAACTTGAAAAAATAGTTTTTGAAAGAACGAAGGAGTTAAGAGAATCTGAACGAAAATATCGCCATTTATATGAAAATTCTCCATTCAGTATTGCACTCTTAAACATTAAAGGTAAAATTATTGACATTAATTCTACAACTTCTAAATTGTTTGGTTATAAAAAAGAGAATATTATAGGTAAGAATTATTTAAAACTTTCAAACCTTTTTCCTTTAGAAAGAAAACCAGGATTGAGAATGTTTCAAGAGCTAAATCGTAAATGGGACCCAAAAAGTATCACAATAAAACCCCAAACCTTACAAATATTTAACAAAGATAATAAACTATTGTGGATCCAATCTGAATTATCTACTATTAAAATAGGTGGTGAAATAATGATTCAGGCTATAATACAAGATATAACAGAAAAGAAAATTGCAGAAGAGAAATTGAAAGAATCCGAGCGAATCTTAAGGCTGCAAAATATAGAACTAAAAGAATTAGATAGATTAAAAACCGATTTTATTAGCATCGCCGCTCACGACTTAAAAACTCCGTTAATTTCTGTAGGAGGTTATATCAATTTAATTTTACTAAGAGAAAAAGATTTAAAATATGAGATTAAAGAAGATTTAAATCGAGTGTTAAGAAATGTAGACCGCTTGGAAAGTTACATAAATCGGTTATTGGATGTGATGAAAATCGATGCAGGCAAAATCGAAATAGTTAAAAAAGTCGAAAATATTTACGATATAATAACAGATTGTCTTTCTGAAATGGAATATCAAATAAGTCAAAAAAAATTAGCTATAAAATTAAATATCCCTGAGGATCTTGAACTAAAAGTGGATCGATTTAGAATCATACAAGTTTTCTCGAATATTATATCAAATGCAGTGAAATTTTCTCTGAATGAGGGTATAATTAATATTAATGTTTTGGAAGAAAAACAAAATGTTCTTTTTAAAATAAAGGATAACGGAAAGGGGTTAACTTTAAAAGAAATTGAGAAATTATTTGGTAAATTTGTTACAATTGGACAAGCCGCTGAAAGCTATTCTACTTTTGAAAAAGGAAGTGGATTAGGGCTATATATTAGCAAAGGAATAGTTGAAGTGCACGGTGGTAAAATCCGGGTAGAATCGGAAGGAAGGGATAAGGGAGCCGAGATTAGTTTTACTTTACCAAAGCAATAGATTTAAACTCTGTTCAGGTTATTGATTGCTAATAGAGAAAATAATAAATACATAATAAAAAATTATAATAAAGGAAATTATCTCATTTCCCTTGAAATTTTTCATTTATAAGCAATTAGTAATTTAAGTTTCTGTTAACTTTTATAATAGAATGAAATTAAAATAATATAAAAGTCAATTTAGCAAAAGAAAAATAGTTTAATGACGATATTAATAATATCCGAAAAAAATAAAGCTGCTAAGGCAATAGCTGAAGCATTAGGTAGTGTTACGACTATAAACAAAACGAAATTTTTAAAAGTATATCGAGTAATTTCTAAAGATATTTACATTGTTCCTCTTCGAGGACATATTTTAGAGTATAGAAACACCGATCAATTTAAAAGTTGGACGAAATCTAATCCTAGAGAAATAATTACTAATCCAAATTCAATCGAGAAAGCCGCCAAAAGTTATTCTAGGCCATATATTAGCGCATTAAAAGAATACGCTAGATTATGCGACGAATGCGTAATCGGTACCGATGCGGATATTGAAGGATGCAACATCGGGCTTTTTGACGCCTTACCGTTTGTTATTAAAGCTAATAAAACTATTAAAGTACGTCAGCTGTGGTTAAGTTCATTACAAAAAAAAGAGATTATTTCTAAATATTCCAATTTAATAAACCCAAAGTGGAGTTGGGGCGAGTCAAGTGAGACTAGAGCCATTATTGACGCGGTGATTGGATTCTCAAGCACTAGAGAGGTTACAAACACGTTTAGACCTTTATTAAACGAGATTAATACTAAATTTGTGTCAATAGGGAGAGTTCAAACGTCCTTACTATATTTGATATTCTTAAGGGACCAAGAAATAGAGCGATTTCTACCTGAACCATATTGGACAATAGAAGCGAATTTAAGCTATAAAACCCTTATAATAAAAGCCTTCCACGATAAGAATCCTTTTATTAAAGAGAAAGAACTTGAAGCAAAAAATATCCATCATAATATAAAAAACGAAAAAATTGCTGTAATTCTAAGTAATAGTAAAAATACAAATACTATAAACCCTCCGACGCCATTAAATACTTCGAAAGCGCTTGTTTTATTAACTAGGAGATTAAAGATTAGCGCAAATGCGGCCATGAACGCCATGAACGCGCTCTACTTAAATAAAATAATTTCTTATCCTAGGACTGATAGCGATAAATATCAAGCAAGCTTTGACCATACTCAATATTTGGATAAGTTTAAACTTCACACTAACTATGGAGCTTACACTTTACAATTACTAAATAAAAAACGCGTGATACCTACAATTGGGAAAGTTGACGCCGGAGATCATCCTCCCATTACTCCTTTAGAGAGCTTGGAACAAAATAGTTCTAAATTTGAGCATAATATTCAAAGAAGAGTATACGATTTGTTAGCTCGACATTATTTAGCTCTTTTCGGAGAAGAGGCAAAAGAATCGAGGACAATTTTAAAAATATCTATTAAAGAAGAATTATTTACGTCGCGATTGGTTTCGTTAGTCTCAAATGGTTTTTATGAAATTGCGCCTTTTTTAAAGAAAAGCTATCAACCAACATTAGAAATCGAAGCAAAACAACTTCCAATTAAAAATATTCTATTAAACACAAAGAAAACTCAGCCCCCACCTAAATACACTGATACTACTCTTTTGAAATTAATGGAGAGAGAACACTTAGGAACTAAATCGACTCGTCCTACTATAATTAAAATTCTTCTCGATCGTAAATTAATCTTTCGAACTAACAAAAATCATTTTAAAACAACAGAGTGGGGCAAATTTATAATTCAAGAGTTAATAAAGGTGTGGCTACCATTCTTAAAACCTGAATTTACGCGATTTGTTGAAAAATTACTCGAAGACATAAAGGAAAAAAGAAAGACTAAAGAAGAAGTGTTAAGAATTGTAAAAAAAATTTTCCTTGAATTGTTTGATAGGTTTCTTAACAACAAAGATACTATTACTTTAAGATTTGATAGTGTGAAGACTAATTTAAAAACAGCAATGCAACAGAACTTTAAACAAAAAAAATTCCCACTAACTACTGCTCATTGTCCAACCTGTAAAAAATTTCCAATGAAGCTAGTTACAACCTTACAAAAGAAAAGATTTCTCGCATGTTCAAATACAAATTGCAAAACTTACCTCTCCGTTCCTAAAACAGGTAGAATTACTATACTAAAGTCTTCTTTCTGCTCAATATGTGGTTTTAATGTCTTTAAAATCGTGAAAAGAAAGAATGGTAAACCTTTACCTTATTATATTTGTCCAAAATGTTGGAGCGATAGCTTTAAGGATGATTCTGTTAGTGGGTTTTGTTCTAATTGCGAAACTCATAAAATTTTAAATGAACAGTGCCAAAAAAGATAAGCATCAAAAAAAAGAATAAAAAATAAAAAGACTTTACAACTACTAATCTATTTTGAAATTATATTTGTTATAAGCAGCTCGAGTAAGACCTACGTAATTGTCTGAAATCTTATAATACAATTTTCCGTTAACAATTTTAGTTTCTACATAATCGTTTTTTAAAATATGATTTAAAGAATGGATCATCGTCCCTAAAGTAACGGCTCCCATATATTTATGTTGCTTTTTTGCGATCCTTATTAAATCTAATTCCGAATGCCAAACACCATCAATTAACCCGATTAATATTTCTTTTTTGATAGGGGCTTTAATGTCTTTAATTTTGTTAAACAATTGAGAGTAATTTGGTTTGTAATATTTTTTGAGGATTTTTGTTTGTTCAAAACTATTATTTGGAGGACCTAATTCCATATTTAAAAACACCACTTAAGATAATATTATACTAAGAAATAATACCCAAGTAATAGTTTTAATAAATTGTAATACGCTTGTAATACGCTTATCGTAAAAACATAATTAAAAACGAGAAAATTATTTCTTGAACTATCAACTATAAAAGATTCTCTGGGATGCCATCTTTAAAATATTTTGCACGTGTGACCCAATTGCTTTGAAATTCAGGAATGCTAGCCAAGATTGAGCCACCAACCCAAACAGAGAAAGTCCGTTCCCTAGGTGCTATAATTTTAATAACTTGGTTCTTCTTCTTCCTCCGTGCTAATTCAACTTCTAATTCTTTATACATTCTAGATTTGAAATTTGGAAACATAGAAGAACCTCCTGATAAAAAAATATTATTCAATAAGTCTGGTCGGATATCGACATCACACATTTCGATTACGTCCATAATAGCCTCTATTAAAGAATCTTCTTCTAAATCTAATGCTGGATTAAAAAAAAGTTCAGGTACAGCAAATCTTTCTTTACTCAAAGAAATAGTGGAACCATCAGGTAAAGAATACTCTTTTTCATACTGTTCAGCTCTTTTTAGATCTTCTTTATAATCAAGCGAGACGAAGCAAGCTTTTTCTTTGAGGGCTCTTACCAGTTCTTTTCTAATTGAAGAGTCAGATGAAAAACCACTTTCTCCTAATATCTTTTCCATGTATCTTGTTAATGTTCTTCCACCAATATCAAGTATCCTTACGGCATGATCTAACTTATACCCCTCGTAAATTGGCACTATTCTCGTGAGACTATCCCCTATCTCAACCACTAGTCCTGTTTGAAATCCTCCCGCATATAGAGTAAGCATAGAGTCTAAAACGGGATAAAACGCGTTGCACTGGTAGTTTTCTAAAAATAATTCAAATAGTCGTTTTATATCCCCGTATGGAAACAATGGGTGTACGGCGAATAAAACATTGACTAAAGATGGATCTACTCTTAAATTGTAGAAAATATAATCAATAATTTTTTCAAACGAGAGCCAGTCCTGGATTATTCCTTTATTTATTGGGTAAAATACTTTATACAAGCCTATTGATTGGATCTCATCCCCTACATAATATTCATCTTGCTTAATACCTGTGTATTCGTAATCGATTTGCCTATACTTAGGCTTTCCTACTATCGTAAAAAAGATTTGAGTTGGCATATCTTCCCCGGCATATCCTGCTTTTGTCGAGAACTGCCCGACATCCAATACAACAGTAAGATTGCTCATAATTTCTATTATTATATTTAATTAATATAACTTAATTTCTAATTCTCCAATTAACCTATCTATTTTTAGATTAATAAAATCTTCAAAGGAGTATATTCTGTCATAGGAATATAAGCTTCTCCATACTTTGAATTAATTTCATTACCTCGCAAAATTGAAGTATCTTCAGCCCAATCCAAAACTCGTTCCAACACTTCTTTCTGAGATTTATAAACCCGATTAAAAATTGTTTTCTTTTCTACCCAATACTTTTCAATATTAACTATTATAAAGACAGAACCTTCTATATATTGAAATTTACAAGAGGGTGATTCGTAATAATACACTCCTAAAGGCGTCCAGTTTCTCTCGTGTCCTCCATAAGCTTTTCCAGTCGAACAATGATAAATAGCTTCTCTTGTAATTAAAGATAAATTTCTATGAACCCTATGAAAATCCGAAAAGTGGGGTAATAAAATCACTTGAGGTCGGATATCTCTAATAAGATTTGTTACTTCAGAGATTATTTCTTTTTTAACCTCTAAATCAGAATAACCCAATTCGATAACTCTACATTTTAAAGCAGTTCGGACCAAATCAAGTTCTTTCTTTCGTTGTTCTAAGATATCTTCCTTATGGGTCGTTTTAGCGTATCCACCTAACCCACTTGTAGCTACCACTACAATAACTTCAGAACCTAATGCTTGATATTTAAGAATCGTTCCACCACATGAAATAATTTCATCATCAGGGTGACCCGCAAATACCATTAAACGTTTAGGAATAACAATAGGAATTTCTTTTTCAGCTATAAGAAAATCTTTTCTCTCCATAAGTAATGTCTTCTTATTTTAGGATTAAAAATTTTGCGAATTTTAACGGTTAAAATAAAAAATTATAAGAAATATTTCGCTTTTAATCTCCTCTCATTATTTTCTTCAGGCGATTTAACTCTTCTAACATTTCATCGCGTAAAGAACTTAAACCTCCTCCTGCATTAGGGGCTGTTGTTGGAGCTGCAGGTCGAGGAGGGGCCCCTGTTGGAGACGCTGGTCTTTTAGCAAATGAGGGCGCTTGAACAACTCCCGCACTTGGAGTTTGTGGAGGTCCACCAGAGATTGGGGGTAATTTTGGAGCGGGTGGTAGATTAGCGCGCTTAGGAGGACTGCCAGCCATTGGAGCTTTTGGAGGACCACTTGTTGCAGGTCTCTTTGGAGGACCACCAGCTACTGGAGCTTTTGGAGGACCACTTGTTGCAGGTCTCTTTGGAGGACCACCAGCTAATGGAGCTTTTGGAGGACCACCAGCTAATGGAGTTTTTGGAGGACCACCAGCTACTGGAGCTACGCTCGCTGTAGCCGCAACGGGTGCTTGTTGTACAGTTCCTGCACTACCACTCAATAAACTAAATAATGTACTAGCAGCAGCAGTCTTTACATTTCCACTTGCTGGAGCTACTACTTTTTTAGAAGAACTACTAACTGTTTGAACATCTGGTTTTATTGAAACATCTTTCAAATCCTTTAACGCTTTATTTAAACTCTTTATAAAGTCGTTTATACCACCAACTGTATCTTCTAGATCGTCACTTAATGATTGTAGACCTTTTTTCATAAAGTTAACAACGCGTTCGATCTTTTTGTATTCCTTAGAAACCAATGTTCAATCAATTCCTCTAATTTTTCTAATCTATTATAAGTAGAATAATTTATTATTATAGTATTAATTGTAATATATTAATTTATATTTTTATTTTTTTATAATACTTGAATATAGGTATATAGAAAAAAGATAAATGATTGAACTTAATTTTGTTGGTTTTATTTGTTCGATTTTCTTAAACTTATAAAAAAATAATTATTAAAAGTGTCAAATCTTATAATATTATAAATCATATTTCATTTGAGAATTTAATAATTATTTTTCAATATTAATAGGTGTTAATAATTGCCAAAACGTGAGCTTTTTATAAAAAGGGTCTACGAGATTGTAAATGAGTTAAAAATTCCATTGATTGATGAGCGGGTTTACGATAAAGTCAATTTTAGTGGTAGTGTTGCCATAGCGAAAGTTGTGTTTAAATTTGAGGAGGACGAATCTGTAATTCGTGGATTCTTAGGTTTGGCTGAATACTTTCATACTGTGGTCATAAAAGCCAAAGATCAATTCTATATACCACATGCAAATATTCTCTTTCAATTGATCAGCTCATAAATCTTTATTTTTTTACTTTTCTTTATAATTTCTATACTAATAAAATACCTTTAAATCATTTAGTTAGTTTTAACCTGTTAAACCAAAAATGTTAATTATTTTCCAAATAAAATTTTGATTCTTTGATAATTTTAAGAACTTCAGATTCAGAAACATCATACCAGTGTTTATAAGCATCTGCAAACCACCTCGTGTTTCTTATATTTAGGCAAAAAGTTTTAACTTCTACTTTTTCAATACATTGAATCGTGTGTAAAGGCGCTGTAGGAACGCTTACAACGATTTTTTTAGGATTATATTTCTTTATCATTTTAATAGCAGCTAACATCGTAAAACCAGAGGCTAGCCCATCATCAACTATGAAAATGATTTTATTTTTAATCAGGTTTATATATTTTTTTTCAAAATTATAATTCTTTTTATAAAACACCAAACGGTCTTTAATTTCTTGTTGCGTTATTTCGATTGCATATTTTACTTGCTTCTCTGAAAGGTTTAATTGATATAGTAAATCATTGTTTATTAAAACGGTTCCATCTGGTGTAACCGAGCCAAATCCTGCTTCGGTATTATATGGAATTTTTATTTTTCGAACAACTATTAAATCGTAATTTATTTTAAATTTACTGCAAAATCCTTCGACTATCGGAACGCCTCCATTTGGTATAGCAAACGATATAAAACTGTCAGAATTTTTGTTTAGTAGGTTGATAAGCGTTGTATCGTTCTCCAAAATAAAATCAACTAATATTTCTCCAGCTTTGATTCTTGATTCATATGGTACGAATTTCATAGATACTAATATTAAAGAAAAATTTGAATTTATTTATTATACTTGAAGATTGAACAAACTTTTCTATTTCATTAATGTTAAAAAGCCATAACCTATAATCTATTTAGACTTTTTTATCTAAATCATTAAACTTTAGGTAGACTTATTAGGAGTTGTTATTTATGAATTTTCAAGAACTTAAGAGTTCATACTTAAAAGAGACAATCCCTCTGAAAAAAATACAATTAATCGAATCAGTGGCTCTGCATTTTGAAAATGGAGGACTAGAATTTCTATTGTCTCAGTATAAAAGCGAAAGCGATGGAAAAGTAAGAAAAAAAATAATCGATATTGCCGGGAAAAACATAAACGACATTTCCATCCAATTACTAATCAAAGCTCTAACAGATAATAATATTGAGTCAAAAAAAGCATCTGTGATAGCTTTAGGAAAAGCAAAAGCGTCCATAGCATTAATTCCTTTGTTAAACATGCTTCAAAATCCTTCTTTAGAGATTAAAAACATCGTACTTGGTTCTATTATAAGGATTGGGAAAGAAGGGGACTTAGATATAATATTCGATTATATAAACAAAGGAAATATTCATGTTAAAAGATCTATCCCATATATATTAGGAAAAATTGGCAATGGAGAGTGCATTGAGAGATTAAAAGAATTAATAACATACGAAGACCCATTAATTCGTAAAAATTCGATCAAAGGATTAGAAAAATTACTGACATTAAAAGACGCAAAAGTAATTCTAAACGCTTTAAGTGACGAGGATTTACTCGTGAAAAAATCTGCAATCAGAGCGTTAGGTATTATAAAAAGTAAAAGGGCAATTCCATATTTAATTAAATTTCTAAAAGAAAAAAATCCTGATATTCGAAAGTTATCTGTGCGAACATTATTCTCAATTCTTTCAAATCAACCACCTCCATACTATAAAATCTACGAAATTTTAAACGGACGAAATATTATTTCTAGAAGAGAAGCGATAAAATTATTGGGTTTATTGGAGGACAAAAGTTCTATTTATTATCTCGTGAGAGTTTTCAACAGTAAAGATGCGAAATTGAGAAGGTTAGCGCATAAAGCAATTTTAAATATTTATAAAGATACGGTTCCAACTCAAATTATCGAGGGTTTGAACGCGAAAGAATGGAAAATTAGGAGTTTATGCGCAAGAGTTATCGGAGATATTGGTGATGAAAATTATATCAACGAACTTTTCGGTCTACTAAGTGATAATGATGGTAAGGTAAGGGACGCAGCAATTGAGGCGCTATCAAGGTTGGAGAGCGAAAGGGTAATTGAACTCGCAAAAAAATTAACAAACAATTTAAACTGGAAAACAAGAAGAGCAGCAGTTAAACTTTTAATTAAAATTAGTGATGATAAGTCTACCGAATCTTTAATTGGATTAATGGGAGATAAAGATATATTTATTCGAAGTTGGGTAGCGATGTCTTTAGGTAAATTAGAAAATATTAGCGATATAACTCCATTTGTAACGCTATTAAAAGACAAAGACCCTAAGATGCGGATTGCTGCGGCAAAAGCCTTGGGTCAAATAAGAGATAATAAAGCGTTAGAACATCTAGCTAAATCGTTATGGGACGATAATTGGAATGTAAGAAAAGAAATCAAAGTGGCTCTCAGTAAAATCGACTCTAATTGGTTAGAATTAATTTAACAAAACATTGAGTTTAAAATTTATTTATTTTTTTAATTAGTTGCAACTAATTTTCTATTTAAAAAAGTTAGCATTATATATTTTTTTACTAAATTGATTAAATTCTTTATTTAGATTAACATGCCCAAATATGTTTTAAAGAATTATTAAAAAATTTTAAATAATTTCGAATCTTAATTAAGTATTAAGAAATTGAACGAAAAATTATCTTTTAATTCACCTGACGACGATGACGATATATGGAAGCTCGAGATACAAAAAGTAAAATCGTTAAAGAGACTTTTCCATCTGAGTTGGTTTCAATTGTGGGAGATATCTTCGCGGGAATCGTTCTTTCTGTTTTAATAGTCTCTTTTGAGAGCTTTCTAATACTTATTCTAATTATACCTGCTCTACTTTCGCTGAGGGGAAATTTAAGTGGTCCTTTTATAGCAAGGACTTCGAGAGATTTAATTATTGGAGAATTTAAATTAAAATCTTGGTTTGAAAATGTACTAGCAACCTATGCGCTAGCTTTAATAACTGCGATAGCAATTGGAATTCTAAGTATTATTTTAAATCTCTTATTAATTAAACTTTTTATTTTTCATATTGGGTTGCTAATTATTATACCAATAATTTCTATTCTATTAACATTAACAGTTTCAATTCCTTGTTCTACCACTTTAAATTTCTTCGCATTTAAACGCGGTTTGGACCCAAATAACATTGTTAATCCTATAATGACGGCCATTGATGATTTTCTTACAGTAATTAGCTTCTATTTAACAATTATTTTGCTGGGGGTGCCGTAATTTTGGATTATTTCAAAAAAATCTTTAAGGAATCTATAATAATCGTTATTATTAGTTCTATAATGGGTCTTTTTTCAGGAACTCTTTTATCCAATAACGAAAAGATTTTATATACTTTTCCGATTATTTTGTTAGTTTTACCTTCTTTAAATTCTTTAATAGGTGATATTTCAACGGTTTTGATTTCGCGCCTTACTTCTCACTTATATTTAGGTACTTTGTCTCCAAAAATGCAAGTTTCTGATAGATTAAAGCAAGATTTTTATGGTTTACTTATGACAATTTTATTAAGCCTAGTTGCATTAATAAGCTTAGGATACTTACTTGGAAGTGTAACTGGAATAGAAATTGTAAATCCGTTGTTGATAATATCTATTATAATTATTACTATTTTGATTCTTTTTGGTTTGATGTTTGTGTTATTATTTATTAGTTCCATTTTCATATTTAAGAAAGGTAAAGATCCCAATAATTTCTTAATACCAATGGTTACATCTTTAGCAGATTTTTTAACACCTATGTCCATTATAATATTAATCCAAATATTTATTTAAATACCAAAAAAAGAGAGTGAGATATTCAATTAAGCAGCATGAAAAAAAAAGAAAGAAGTTTCAATACAAACCTATATCTCTAAAAGATATTTTGAGAGAGATGAAACAAAAAATTGATCTAATGATTGATCTTGCCTATAGCGCGATTAAATTTGGTAGTAAAGAGATAGCAGACGAAACTTCTAAAATTGAAAAGCGTATCCACGAGTTAACTTTTCTGTTGAATTTACAAATTACTCAAACACAAACTGGGGGGTTTAAAGAAGCTAAGAGGTTGGAGCCAATTGTTGTAATGGGTTATTCAATTGACAAAATGTCGGATGCCCTTGCGGATATTGCCCGCGTTGTTTATATAAATAGTGATATATCTGACTTTACGCAACTCTTATGGCACGAAGTTCCAGAACCAATAGTAAAAATAAACGTCAAAAAGGAGTGCAAACTCATAGGAATAAATCGTCAAGATGTACATTTTAGATCACAACATGGAGTCGACTTAATTGCAATAAAAAGAAACCATAATTGGTTGTTTGATAAAAACAACATAATTAAAAAAGGAGATATCTTAATTATTAAAGGTGAACTTGAACCGATTAAAGAATTGAAGAAATTAACTCTTGATGAGGAAGAGATCTCTTTTCAAATTGACGAGGAAGAAAAAGAACCTGAATTTGATCTTAAAAACCCTGAAATATTTGGAGAAATTCAAGAGCTTAAAAGAGATTATGTATTGATAACAGACATCTCTGAAACAATGATAGAATTAGCACTTGCAGCATTGTTCTTTAACAGCTATGAAGTAGCAGAAGATGTAATCGAAATGGAAGCCTTAATGGACGGACTTAATATAAATTTCGAGAAGAATCTTCTAGATTTTGCACATTTAGTTGATAATCCAAGAGATCTGACGGGAATTATGCGAATTGTGTTTTCATGCGAATTAATAGCCGATGCTGCGGCTCATTTAGCTGAAACCATCTTGGAAGGATTTGAACCACATGTAATTATTCAGAAAGCAATTGAAGAAACATCTGAGATAATAGTTCGAGAAACATTATCTGCAGATTCTTACTTTAAAAACAAAACCTACGATGAATTACAAGAGCAACGATATAAACGAGGGTTCCATATTATTGCTCTAAAAAGAAAAGACAAATGGATATATAGTTTCAAATCAGATTTTAAGTTTGAAGTCGATGATTTGTTAATAGGTCTAGGTCCTAAAGAGAGTGTAGATCAATGGAAAAGATGTGTACATCCAAAAAATACGAAAGGAGAATAAAGTAGGGTGAGAATATGAATTACGATAAAGAACGCGAAAGGTTTTTAAATACAATTCTTGAAATAGCAAATCAGATCATTAAAAATTCTAAAACAATTAACACCACACATGTTTTAAAATTAATTGATTTGATTACTCAAATTAATTCTAACGCTGGAACGATTTTTATTTATGGGGCTGGGCGATCTGGCTTCATAGGACGTTGTTTTGCTCAAAGATTAATGCATTTAGGGGTTAATTCCTGTTTTGTCTCCGATGCGATCACTCATCGTTATAATAAAGAAGATTTACTTATTTTAATAAGTGGAAGCGGTGAAACTACCTCTCCCGTTGCTATAGCGCGAAAAGCAAAGGAAATAGGAGGGAAAGTTGCTTTACTTACAAGTAATCCAGAGAGTACTATAGGAAAAGTATCGGATTTAATCATTAAAGTTGATGGGAAAAGTAAAGATAAAGCGGTTACCCAAAAAACTTTAGCACCTTACACAACTCTATTCGACATCTCAACGCTAACCATATTAGATTCAATTGGAGCCACATTAATGGAATTATTGGGAGTTACTGAAAAAGATATCGACAAACGTCATGCTTCGATTGAATAAATTTTATTATTTTATTAGTGTATTTTATGAGTGAATATATTAAGATAAGGTTTATTTCCGAAGGAAAAGGAAAAGGCGCGTTTGCTAAGAGAGATATTAAAAAGAATACAATAATTGATGTAGCAAATGTAATTTTAATTCCCAACAAGGATTATAAGAAAATTAAAAGAACTGTCCTATATGATTATTGCTATATTTGGCAAGATCCCAAGCGCAAACCAGAGTTTGAAAATGCTATAACGCTCAGTATATCTCAGTTCATTAATCACTCTTTTGAGCCTAATATCAGATATTTATACGATTATAAAATAAAAGCAATAGAGTACTCTGCTATTAGNGAGATTAAAGAAGGGGAGGAACTCACAGTTAATTATAATGGTCTGGTTAACGATAAAAGTCCTGTATGGTTTAANGTTCTTGATTAATGAAAAAAGTAAAAAAAAATTTAATAAAAATTATTAGAAATTTAGGCATGAAGCTTTAAATTTGCTTCTTCAAAAGCATTT
>JGI24724J26744_10002019_pt1 | contig 13673 bp, 16 predicted proteins | sample Cruoilmetagenom7_FD_26744 | JGI IMG/M metagenome (IMG submission 26744)
TGGTGACGCCATCGGCCATGCCAAGGTCGTTCAACTCTTTGATGTCTTCGACTTCGGCGGTATCAATGAAAAACTGCATGCTGGGTTTCCTATGTAATATGTTGCGACTTTTTGCACGTTCTAGCGCAAGGTGGGCGGCTCAGAAAGCCCAAATCGGCGAGGTCACAAATGTCTGATAGCGGGTTTTACGACGAAGGCGCGTTGGTGGCGGTGCTGACGGCGCAACCGATTGACCGGTTGCTAGACTACAAGGCCCCCGAAGGCGGGTGCATGACAGGTGCCTTTGTCGAGGTGCCGTTGGGGCCGCGCAAGGTGATTGGTGTGGTTTGGGGGAAAGGCCGCGGCGGGTTTGATCTGAAAAAGGCGCGGTCGATTATTCGCGTTTTGGATGTGGCCCCGATGCGAGATGAATTGCAGGGGTTTTTGGCCCGCGCTGCCGACTATACCATGACGCCTCTGTCGATGATGTTGCGGCTGGCGACCCGCGCGCCGGGGTTGGGGGATTCCCCCGCCATGCGCAAGGTTTACCGGCTGGGTGCNGGTGAGCCGGAGCGCGCCACGGATGCGCGCCGCCGGGTGATCAAGGCGCTTGGGGATTATGGCGGTTTGTCNTTTACCNTGGGCGAGTTGGCCGAGGTTGCGGGGGTGTCCTCCAGCGTGATCAAGGGTTTGGTCAAGCAGGGTGTGGTGGTCGAGGAGGCCAGCCCGCGCGATTTGCCCTATGCGCTGCTAGACGCGGATTTTAGCGGGGTTGATCTGACGCCGGATCAGGCCGAAGTGGCGGCTGCGATGCGCACATCAGTTGCCAGCGGGGTTTACGGCACAACCTTGCTAAAGGGGGTGACCGGATCGGGCAAGACCGAGGTCTATCTGGAAGCGGTGGCCGAGTGTTTGAAGCAGGGCAGACAAGCGTTGGTGTTGTTGCCCGANATNGCGTTGACGGCGGAGTTTTTGAAACGGGTCGAGGCGCGGTTCGGCGCAAAGCCAGGTGAATGGCATTCGGGCGTGACTATGACCGAACGCCGCCGTTTGTGGAAAATGGCGGGCGAGGGAGCGGTGCAATTGGTGGTCGGGGCACGCTCTGCGCTGTTTTTGCCGTTTCGGGATTTGGGCTTGGTGGTGGTCGATGAGGAACACGACACCTCTTACAAACAGGAAGAGGGCGTGCTGTATAACGCCCGCGACATGGTGGTGCTGCGGGCGTCCCTATGTTCGGCGCAGGTGGTGTTGGCCTCGGCCACACCGTCGCTGGAAACATGGGCCAATGCGGAGGCCGGTAAATACAAACGGCTGGAACTAACGGCGCGTTACGGGGCGGCGGTGATGCCGGAATTGCGCTGTATTGATTTGCGCAGCGAAAACATCCCGATGGGGCGCTGGATTTCGCCAACCTTGCGCGATGCGGTGGCCGCCAGAGTGTCTGTGGGGGAACAGGCTATGCTGTTCATCAACCGGCGTGGCTATGCACCGACCACGGTGTGTCGGGCTTGTGGGCATCAGATTGGCTGTGATCATTGCGATGCGCGGATGGTGGAACACCGGTTTCAAAAGCGACTGATGTGCCACCAATGTGGCGAGACCAAACCGATGCCTGTGGTGTGCCCGTCCTGCGAGGTCGAGGGCAAGTTGGCGGCTGTCGGCCCCGGGGTGGAGCGCTTGGCCGAAGAGGTGACGGCGCTGTTTCCAGATGCCCGCGTGGCGGTGCTATCGTCTGATTTGTTTGGATCAGCGCGGGCGCTGAAAGAGCAGATTGAAAAGATTGCTGCGGGCGCATGTGACATTATCATCGGCACGCAGATGGTGGCCAAGGGGCATAACTTTCCGTTGCTGACATTGGTCGGGGTGATTGATGCTGATCTGGGTTTGCAAGGCTCTGACATGCGCGCGGCTGAACGCACGTTTCAATTGATGCGCCAAGTGTCGGGGCGGGCGGGGCGCGTCGAGAAAAAGGGGTTGGCCCTGTTGCAGACCACGCAGCCCGAGCATCCTGTGATCCGCGCCATTCTGTCGGGGGACGAGGAATCATTTTGGCAAGCCGAGGCACGTGAGCGCGAAGCGGCGGGGGTGCCGCCCTATGGGCGGATGGCGGGGATTATCCTGAGTAGCGAGGATGCCGCCGTGGTGTTTGATCTGGCGGCTGACATGGCGCGACGCGACGGGCCGTTGCGGGCGGTTTCGGCGCAGGTTTATGGGCCAGCGCCAGCACCGATTGCACGGGTCAGAGGGCGGCATCGGGTACGATTGTTGATCAAAGCCGACAAAGGTGTGGGTTTGCAAGCAGCGATCAAGGCTTGGGTCGCGCAGTTTCGGGTGCCAAACAGCGTGCGAGTGGCAGTCGATATTGATCCGCAGAGTTTTTTGTAGGGCATACCGAATGAAATGACGGTGCACTGCACAGGCTAACTGGCTGTCACGGTAATGCCGGGACGCGTCCGGCCCTTATCTGCTAGGCCGCCACAGCCACTCCCCGCTGATCGACCAGATAGTCGGTCGCCATCGCACCGATCCACATCGAAAACAGCGCCAGCCACGCGGTTCCGGCCAAGATTGACGCCCCCGTGACGCCGTTGCCAATCGCACAGCCCCCCGCCAGCATGCCGCCGAAGCCCATCAGCACCGCACCGGTCATTGAGCGGCGCATGTTGGCCTCGTTTTCGAACCCCTGAAAGCGGAATTCGTGCGCCAGCATGGAGGCGATGAACGAGCCAAGGAACACACCGGGCACCAGCCCGACATCGAATTCAAGGATCGAGGTGTTGTCGAGCAGGAACATCAACGTGTTGGCCGACGGGCCGGTGAAGGTGGCGCTTGCCACCGTGACCGGCTCAAAGCTGACTTCGGACAGGGCGAAGGTGAGCAGGTAGCCAACCGCCACCGCAAAGCCGACGCCAGAGGCAAAGACCAGACGCATGATGCTCATCTGGTTGCGCCGCGCTTCGTATAAGGCGACCCCCGCCAGCATCACGCCCAAGGCAAAGCCGCCCCAGTCGGGCAGGCGCAATTCGGTCAGAAGGTTCATGTTGTGGCCGTCCGCAGTGATCCATAACCCCGCCAGCCAGTTGCGAAGCGGGGTGATCCATCCGTGCAGGCTCATTTGTGCGACAACGGCAAAGAGCAGACCGGACACCACGGCGCGCAGGTTGCCTGTGGCGGCCAGCACCAGCAGGCGGCCCGAACAGCCCCGCGCCAGCACCATGCCGACGCCAAAGACTAATCCGCCAATGATGGCCCCCGACCAAGAACCCGGGACCGCCATGATCCGCGCTTCCTCGACCCGCATCATGCCTAACAGGTTCGCGCCTTGCACCCAAAAGAGCGCCGTTGAAAAGGTCAGCAACCAGACGGTCATGCTGGGGCCCATACGCCCGCGGGCAAACTCTATGGTGGCGGCGCGCAAACAAAACCGCGAGCGTTGCGCCGCGATGCCGAAAATAACACCGGTGATCAAACCGAACAGCGCGGCTGTCGGATTTTCACCAATCCGTTCGACAAGGGGCAGAATATCCATTGGGGCCTCGGGGTTTGGGCGTTGCTGGAGACATATTCTAATTTGTGATTATATTCCTTGATATAGATCACAAAAGCAATGCTGGTGTCAGCCAAATAATCGGCCTAAGGGTGGGGCATGAAAACGCACCCAAACAGAGTGACGCTGGATCAGGCGCACAGGTTGCCATTTTGGAGACGGCCGATATTTTTGTTGTTCTTGATGTCGGCAGCGATGCCGGTGGCGTTTTCAACATGGTCGGCATTGTTGAACAACTTTGTCATAGAAGAGGCCGGTTTTACCGGTGTCGAGATCGGCTGGCTGCATTCCGTGCGCGAAATCCCCGGATTTTTAGCTGTCGGAGTGATCGCCTTGATCATTTTTATCCGCGAACAGGTGTTGGGGATTGTGGCGCTGTTGATGCTGGGGGTGGCCACTGCGCTGACCGCGCAATTCCCGTCGCTGGGCGGGATTTTGACCATCACCATGCTGTCATCCATCGGGTTCCATTATTATGAAACCGTGAACCAATCCTTGCAATTGCAGTGGATCGACAGGGACCGCGCGCCGCAAACGCTGGGATGGATCGTGACGGCAGGGTCGGCTGCAACGTTGGTTGCCTATGTGCTGATCGTGATGACGTGGCAGCGTTTTGATCTGGGCTATAATTTTGTCTATATGGTGTCGGGCGGGTTTACCGCCCTTGTGGCGATATTCGCGCTGGTGGCTTATCCGCAATTCGAAGCCCCGCATCCGCAGGTGAAAAAGATGATTCTGCGCAAGCGCTATTGGCTTTATTACGCGCTGCAATTCATGGCGGGCGCGCGCCGCCAAATTTTCATGGTGTTTGCGGGCTTTATGATGGTCGAGAAATTCGGCTTTAAGGTGTATGAAATCACGGCGCTTTATCTGATCAATTTGATTGCCAATATGGTGTTTGCCCCGTTGATGGGGCGTGCGGTTGGCCTGTTTGGCGAGCGTAACACGCTGGTGTTCGAGTATGTCGGGCTGGTCATCGTGTTCTCGCTTTATGGCGGTATATTCTATTTTGGCTGGGGCGTTGTGTTGGCAGCGGCGCTTTATGTGATTGATCATTTGTTCTTCGCGTTGGCGTTTGCATTGAAAACCTATTTCCAGAAAATCGCTGATCCGCAAGATATTGCCCCCACGGCTGCCGTGGCGTTTACCATCAACCACATATCGGCAGTGTTTCTGCCCGCGTTGCTGGGGTATTTGTGGGTCACGTCCCCCGGGGCCGTGTTTGCGATGGCGGCGGGGATGGCGTTGGTGTCGCTGATGTTGGCATTGATGATCCCGCGCCACCCTGAAAAGGGCAACGAGACACGGTTTGCTCGTGGCTATATCGCGGCGGAATAGAGGATGTTTTCGATGTTTCAAAAAGGTCAAATGGTGACGCGCGAAAATGCTCTTGCAGGGCGNGCGGAGGCGATNTCGACGGCTGAGGCGCATTTCCTGAACGACCGTGGGCTGAAGTCCGAGGTGCCCGAGGGCATGGAGCAGGCAATGTTCGGCATGGGCTGCTTTTGGGGCGTCGAGCGGATATTCTGGCAAATTGAGGGGGTTTGGCTGACCATGGTTGGTTACGCTGCTGGCTTTACGCCGAATGCCACCTATCAAGAGGTCTGCGGCGGGCAGACAGGGCATAACGAAGTGGTTCGTGTCATATTTGACCCCAAGGTGGTGTCCTATCAGGCGTTGCTAAAAGTGTTCTGGGAGGGCCATGATCCGACCCAAGGCATGGCGCAGGGCAATGATCGCGGCACCCAGTACCGGTCGGGGATCTATACTTATTCCGAGGCGCAGGCAGAGGCCGCCGATGTAAGCCGTGAGGCGTTTGCGCTAAAGCTGGCAGCGGCGGGCTATGGCGAGATCACGACCGAGATCGAGGCCGCGCCTACGTTTTACTATGCAGAAGACTATCATCAACAGTATCTGGCGAAAAATCCGGATGGCTATTGCGGGATTGGCGGCACCGGGGTGAGTTGCCCGATTGGGGTCGCCTAAGAGTACCTATGCGCTCCGCGCGGAGGTATTTGGGAAAAGAAGAAGGGCAGGTGGCTTGACCCCGTGCCTTGTGCTGCCTAAGCCGCCAATAGATTTACAGCGGAGAGCGTTATGCCCACATTTACAGCCCTGACCACCTTAACCGGACAGAAAAATGCCGAAAGCTTGGGCGAGGCGCTGGAGCGGTTGATCCCCGAGCCCACCGGCGTTGGCGTGTTCGAGGTTGAAGACGGGTCTGGTCTTTGGGAGGTTGGCGCGTATTTCATCGAGGCCCCGGACGAGGCAGGATTGGCGCTGTTTGCGGCGATGTTTGCAGCCAAACCCTTTGTTGTGTCGGAATTGCCCGAAGTTGACTGGGTGGCGCATGTGAAGCGCGAATTGTCACCGGTGCAGGCGGGGCGGTTCTTTGTTTACGGATCACACGATGCGGATCAGGTGCCGGAAGGATCGGTTTCATTGCTGATCGAGGCAGCGATGGCGTTTGGCACCGGACACCACGGCACCACATTGGGCTGCCTAAAGGCGTTGGACAGTTTGGCGAACGAGGGATTTATTGGCAAAAATGTGGTCGACATTGGCTGTGGCACTGCGGTGTTGGCAATGGCGGCAGCGCGGATATGGGAAAATCCGGTGCTGGCCAGCGACATAGACATGCAGGCGGTGGATGTGGCGCGGGCCAATGTGGCGTGTAATGATCTGGAGGAGCGGGTGATCTGTGTCGAGGCCGCGGGCTTTGATGCGCCAGAGTTGAAACAGGCTGCCCCCTTTGATCTGGTCTTTGCCAATATCCTGAAAGGGCCGCTGATTGGGCTGGCCCCTGACATGGCCGATTCGATTGTGACGGGGGGGTATGCGATTCTATCAGGCATTCTGAACGAGCAAGCAGACGAGGTAATCAAGGTTTATGCACAAAATGGATTCAATACGGTGCGTAGGGATGAGATTGTTGAGTGGACAACGCTAATTGTGTGCAAAGACCCTACGTAAACCCTCTGAAATACCTCAAAGTTGTCTTAATCGCCTTATTTNCGCCACATTTTGCGGCGAGATTAGGTCTATGGCGGGGGCCTAGTTGCAAGAGGCTGTTATGGCTATCGATGTAAATATGAAAGATTTTGGCAATCGGGTGAAACGCATCAACAAGCGTCACCGCAAGTTGGCCAGCGGATACGTACCTTCAGTGAACCACGATGGGTTGGTTGTCGCACGGGTTCGCCGTAGCGGTCCACGCTTCCCTTGGAAGGGCGTNGCACTTTGCTTTGTGGCATTCTTTGCATTCAAAGGGTTTTTGTTAAGCCAACTGGGCGAGACAACATACGTTGAGCGTGTGAGTAGCCTNAAATCCGGCACCTATATCGAAAAAGCCGGTGCTTATGCGATGTCGGCTGATCCTGTTACGGTTTGGTTTGCCACGCAAATCCGCACAGTTATACGCTAAGAAAATTTACTCTTTTCAAACGAAAAAAACCGCGCCTGACTGGGTGCGGTTTTTTTCGTTTGTCACGGTGGTGTATTTATAACGTTTCCAGTTACCCTAAATCAGAAAATCAACTTCGGCACCAAGGCAGCGGCAGTAAGCAACTGTATCTTGGCGCCTAATTTGTTTCAGAGATAACTGGAAGCGATTTAACGAAGCTTTTGCTTGCACGAGAAAGCATCGATATCGCCACGGATCAGGCCGATGTCTTCTAGAACGTAATTCGAAAGTTTAGCCAGCTCTTTGCGAGTTTTGCGCGCGGAGTTCCAGCTGTCAAAAGATTGGCTAAGGTCAGTAACAATAGTTGCAAGGCGATACGCACCGTGGGCAATGCCAAAATCGGGTCCGCGTGCACCGTCGACCAATAGACGGGTGTTTTCATATGTTGCCATGATAGTCTTCCTTTTTTGATGATGCAGCGATGCGCTGTGTTTGGGAGTTGTTGTCATTTCCAAATTGCCAATTAGGCAATGACATATGATCAAGCAAGACATGATTATCGCATATCTAATATGCATTTTGCGCATAGCTCGAATGGACGTTAATAGTTTGTTACTATTGGAAAAAATCGACCTGAAAAATGTCGTTTCTAGAATCATTTCTGTCGAAAACTGACCATTTTCAGCTCGAACAGCCATCGCCGAGCCGGTTCGGTAAAATTGTTTCCGTTTGGCAAGTGTTCGCGTTTCGTGCTAGTCGTTGCGCAAAGGCAACAAAAAGCCGGATGGTGCTGGCCAGAGTGCGGCCGGAGTGAGGAGCAGAATGCGCGTTATCGGGATCGATCCGGGGTTGAGAAACCTTGGCTGGGGGGTGATTGATGTCGCCGGCTCGCGACTCAGCCATGTGGGCAATGGCGTTTGTCATTCAATGGGTGATGATCTGGCGGACCGGTTGTTGTCTTTGCATGTCCAGCTGAGCGAGGTTGTTGCGCGGTTTTCCCCCAATGCAGCGGCGGTCGAGCAAACGTTTGTGAACAAGGACGGGGCTGGCACCCTGAAGCTGGGCCAAGCGCGCGGCATCGCGATGCTGGTGCCTGCCCAAGCAGGGCTGAAGGTTGGGGAATACGCACCAAACAAGGTTAAGAAAACGGTTGTCGGTGTAGGCCATGCCGACAAGGGGCAAGTGGCGCATATGGTGCGTTTGCAATTGCCCGGCGTTGATCTGGCCGGACCGGATGCTGCGGACGCGTTGGCGATTGCGATTTGTCATGCACATCATGTGCAATCGGCGGGGCATTACGATGCCGCACTCAGAAAGGCCGATTTAAGGAAGGTGGGCGCATGATTGGCAAGATTTCAGGGCGGTTGGAATACCGCACGGCGGACCATGTGCTGATTGATGTGCGCGGGATTGGCTATATTGTTTATCTGTCGGATCGCACCATGGCGGCGCTGCCTGCGGTGGGCGAGCCGGTGGCACTGTTCACCGAACTGTTGGTGCGCGAGGATAATTTGCAACTGTTCGGTTTCACCACATTGCTGGAAAAGGAATGGCATCGGTTGTTGATGTCGGTTCAGGGTATCGGGGCCAAGGCATCGATGGCGATACTGGGCACATTGGGGGCCGAAGGGGTCGGCCGCGCGATAGCGCTGGGCGATGTGAATGCGATGAAGGCAGCCAAAGGTGTTGGGCCTAAAACTGCACAACGGGTGGTTTTGGAATTGAAGGACAAGGCACCAGAGGTGATGGCGCTGGGTGGCACATTGGTGGCAGCGCAGGGCCAAGTGGCGGAGGATTTCGAGGTTGTCGAGACCGTGGCAGCGGCCCCTGTGGCCTCGGTAACGGAAGCGGCACAATCCGAGGCCTTATCGGCGCTGTCGAACCTTGGTTATGGACCAGGGGATGCTGCTGGCGCTGTGGCGCAGGCCGCTGGTGAAAACCCGGACGCAAGCACCCCGGATTTGATTCGCGCGGCGTTGAAACTGCTGGCACCGAAGGGCTGACAAGATGAACGAACCAGACCCCACATTACGTCCCGAGGCGCGCCCTGAGGACAAGGACCGAGCCTTGCGCCCGCAAGTGTTGGATGAATTTATTGGCCAAGCCGAAGCGCGGGCCAATTTGCGGGTGTTTATCGAGAGCGCCAAGATACGCCGCGAGGCGATGGATCATGTGTTGTTCCACGGCCCTCCTGGTTTGGGCAAAACCACGCTGGCGCAGATCATGGCTCGGGAATTGGGTGTGAATTTTCGCATGACCTCTGGGCCGGTGCTGGCCAAAGCGGGGGATTTGGCGGCGATCCTGACCAATCTTGAATCAGGTGATGTGTTGTTCATTGACGAGATTCATCGGCTAAATCCGGTGGTCGAGGAGATTTTGTATCCGGCGCTGGAAGACTTCGAGCTGGATCTGGTGATCGGCGAGGGGCCAGCGGCGCGCACGGTTCGGATTGAGCTGCAACCCTTTACGCTGGTCGGGGCGACCACGCGGCTGGGCCTGTTGACCACGCCGCTGCGGGATCGCTTTGGTATTCCGGTGCGTTTGCAATTTTACACCGAGGACGAGTTGCACAAAATCGTGGTGCGCGGCGCGCATCTGCTGGGGGTGCAATGCGATGACACCGGTGCGCGCGAGATCGCCAAACGGGCGCGCGGCACGCCGCGGATTGCCGGCCGATTGCTGCGTCGTGTGGTGGATTTTGCGGTGGTCGAGGCCGGTGGCAAGGTGTCGCAAACCTTGGCCGACAATTCGCTGACGCGGCTTGGCGTCGATCATTTGGGGCTGGATGGGGCGGATCGGCGGTATCTGCGCTTGATTGCCGAAAATTACGCGGGCGGGCCTGTTGGCATNGAAACCATGTGCGCGGCGCTNTCGGAAAGCCGGGATTCGCTGGAGGAGGTCATTGAGCCTTACCTGCTGCAACAAGGCCTGATCCAACGCACTCCGCGTGGCCGGATGTTGGCGGCCAAGGCATGGACCCATTTAGGCATGGCAGCGCCGAAATCAGGCACGGATTTGTTTGATTGAGGTTGGGCTGTATAGATTCTATGCATTCGGCGAGGATATTTGTGGAACAATGATGAAATGACACCCGAAGACGTTGAACGACATTTCACTGGCGCGGATGGCGTCTATGCTTTTGCACGGTGGGACCGCCCGATCGTGCCTGTGGTATTTGGGGTGACTGAGGAGACGCTGTCCGTTGTTAAGGGCGCGATCGAGGCCGTAGTGACACTGGCCGGGCATAAAATGGACGAATTGGATGCAGAATTTGGCGCCAACCTGATGATGTTCTTCTTTAAGGACTGGGACGAATTGCTGGATGTACCAAGGCTGGGCGAGATGATCCCTGATTTGACCGGGGTTGTGGCGCGGCTAAAGGCAGGGGATGCCAACCAGTATCGGGCGTTCAGGTTTGATAATAGCGGGGCCATTCAGGCGTGTTTTGCTTTTGTGCGAATGAGCGGTGCGATGGCCGAGATGCAAGCGGATACGTTGGCCTTGGGTCAAGCGGTGCATGCGATATTACGCTGGAGCGAGGCTGCGTTTGCTAAAACCTCGCCGCTGGCGGTATTGCCGGATACCGGTGCGNTGATTTTACGCCCCGAGATTGCGGCGTTGATCGAGGCGGCCTATGATCCCGTCATGCCGCTGGCTGCCGCAGACAAATCTCACGCGCTGCGGTTGTTTGCACGGATGGGGGCGCGTTATGACACATAGGTTGGATATACGGGTCTATTATGAAGATACCGACATGGCCGGTATTGTCTATTATGCGAATTATCTGAAATATATTGAGCGGGCGCGGTCGGACTGGGTGCGGGGCCTTGGCATTGATCAACGTGCCATGAAAGATGAAGGTCAGGTTTTCGTGGTGCGGCGGGTTGAGGCGGATTATCTGGCCTCGGCGCATCTGGACGACGAGTTGGTTGTGGAAACCGAGGTCATGCAAGTGACGGGCGCACGGCTGATTATGGATCAGGCAGTGAAACGTGGTGGTGAGACGCTGTTCCATGCGATTGTCACCGTTGTTGTGGTCACGGATAGTGGTCAAGTGGCCCGAATGCCGGCAAATATCCGCCAGTTGTTGCATTAATCGCCCAATTTTCGCCGCTCGGGCAGCGTAGTGACGTGCAATTGATAGCTTTCCCCTGAAATACCCCTTATATCTGCTGTTAATTCAGAGCTGCCGTTAGAGTGGCCAAACAAAAAGAGCAGGTATATGGAAACTGAGACCCTTGCGATGGCGCAGGAGATTGATTTCTCCTTTTTGGCGCTTTTCTTGCGTGCAACCCTTACAGTAAAATTGGTGATGTTGCTTTTGATGGTGGCGTCATTCTGGTCATGGTCGATCATTATCACCAAACTGATCAGNTACCGCAAAACGCGGGCCGAGGCAGATGTGTTTGACCGNGACTTTTGGTCCGGCGAACCCTTGGACGAACTGTTTGATAAAATCGGCTCGGCTCCGGATGGCCCAGCCGAGAAGATATTTGCTGCCGGTATGATGGAGTGGCGACGCAGCCACCGCGAAGATGGCGGATTGATTGCGGGCGCGCAGGCACGGATTGACCGCTCCATGGATGTGGCTATTGCCAAAGAGGCCGAAAAGCTGAACAGCGGCATGTCGTTAATCGCCACGGTCGGGTCAACCGCGCCGTTTGTCGGTCTGTTTGGTACGGTTTGGGGCATCATGAATGCCTTNATCGAGATTGCACAACAACAAAGCACCAATCTGGCCGTGGTTGCGCCGGGTATTGCCGAGGCTTTGTTGGCGACCGGTCTGGGCCTGTTGGCGGCGATCCCTGCGGTGGTCTTTTATAATAAACTGTCCTCAGACAGCGATCGGATCATATCGGGATACGAGGCCTTTGCAGACGAGTTTGCCACCATCCTAAGCCGCCAGTTGGACAGCTGATATGGCAAGCGTCATTCAGAAGAACCAAAGTGGGCGTCGTCGTCGGCGGCGGCGTGGTGGCCATGCCAGCGCGATGAGCGAGATCAACATCACGCCGTTCGTGGATGTGATGTTGGTGTTGTTGATCATCTTTATGGTGGCGGCCCCGTTGGTGACAGTCGGGGTTCCGGTAGAGTTGCCGGAAACAGCCGCTAGTGCGTTGCCAAGCCAGCAAGAAGAACCGCTGACCATCACGCTGACGGCGGGCGGGCTGATCATGGTGCAGGAAACCGAAATTGGCATGGATCAGTTGATTCCGAAATTGCGTGCCATTGCAGCGGAACGCGACAGCGATATGATATTCCTGCGGGCCGACGGGGCGCTGCCTTATGACAGTTTTGCCAAGGTCATGGGGGCGTTGAATGCGGGCGGGTTTTCCAACATCGGTCTGGTTACAGACTCCGGTGGCCCCACATTAGACGGTAACGGCGGCTAATCTGATGGCAACGGGCCACTACATATCTGGGATCGGGCATGGCGCCCTGTTGGCTTGGGCCTTGATTGGCGGGCTGTTTTCGCGTGTGCCGGATGACGCGATTGAAGTGGCCGAGGTGTCGATTATTTCGTCTGAGGAATTTGCCGCGCTGAGTGCGCCGCAACCCGCGCCCGAGGTTGAGGAGAACATCCCCACACCGCCGCAGCCCGAGATTGAGGACGCGCCCGCGCCACCCGTGGCCGAGGCCCCGCCCGAGGTGCCAAAGCCGCCTGCTGAGGAAACCCCACCACCCGTAGATGTCGCCCCTGATGTGGTCGAGGCCCCGCCGCCGATCCCTGATGTTGTGGAAACACCGCCAGAGGTGGTGCAACCGCCTGTTGATAATACCCCTGTGGTTTTGGCTCCGCCTGCCACAACATCCTCGCCGCGCCCGGCCCCGCGTGTGGCCCCGACGCCAGTCCAAGCGCCGCCAGCTGATGCCGAGGTGGCCGAGGAGGCACAGGAAGCGGCGACACCTGAGGCAGATACGTCGACCCCGAGCGAGGTGGATGAGACAACCGCCCCCGAAGAAACCACCGACGTCATTGTGACCGAAGCGGACAAGCCAGCAAGCTCGGCACCGACCATATCGTCGCGCCCCTCGGCCCGCCCCAAACGGCCAACGCCAGTGGAAACCGCTGCGTCAGCAAACGACAGCACCCCAGACACGTCAGCAGATACAACGATTGATGATACGTTACGAGCGCTCCAGGCGGAAAGCTCGGCCCCCACTGGCCCGTCGCTGACGGGTGGCGAGAAGGATGCGTTTTTGGTTGATGTGCGGCGCTGCTGGAACGTGGGTGCGTTGTCCACCGCGGCGTTGCAATCCAAAGTCGTAGTTCGGTTCGAGTTATCCCGTGATGGCAAGCCCGACATTGGTTCGATCCGGATGACAGGTTTTGAAGGTGGCAGCGAATCCGTCGCCAAACAGTCCTATGAAACAGCGCGCCGTGCCATCATTCGTTGCGGCGCAACTGGCTACAAATTGCCGATTGAAAAATACGAGCAGTGGAAAATCGTTAACATTACCTTTAACCCTGAGAATATGAGGCTGAAATGATCATATCCCGCGTTATACCCCTGATGCTGCTGGCGTTGCTGGCCATTGCNGTCGTGCCAACCCGAGGCATGGCTGAATTGAANTTGGANCTGAGGGACGGGGTGATTGAACCGCTGCCCTTTGCGGTGCCGGATTTCGTGGCAGAAAACGNGGCGGGTTCCGAGTTTGCCAATCGGATCGCTCGCGTGGTGGCCGAGGATTTGGCTGGCACAGGGTTGTTTCGTGAAATCCCCAAAAATGCGTTCATTTCCA
>JGI24724J26744_10002020_pt1 | contig 13669 bp, 11 predicted proteins | sample Cruoilmetagenom7_FD_26744 | JGI IMG/M metagenome (IMG submission 26744)
TGAACTGCTACAAAGAAGAAAACGAGCCTAAGCCTGAAATCTTCCGTGTTGATCGTGAAGCCGAGAAGGTCGCCGTTGATCGTGTTCAAAAATTACGCGCTGATCGCGACGCCGACAAATACGACAAGGCTATGGCTAAGCTTAAGGTTGTTGCCGAAGAGTTTGCCGACAAAGACGTTAGCGAAATTGGTGATGGTAGTCTGATTGACGCCGCTGTTGATGCCGCGCGCGCCGATGCAACAACGGGCGAAATGATGAGTATCCTTACAACCGCACTTGGATGGAAAACACCCCATGAGTATTGATCAACAATCCGATTCACGAATCCGCGTTCTGCTGGCTAAGCCGACACACGACTGTCATGACCGTGGCGTTCGTCTGGTTGCCCGAAAAATGCGGGATGCCGGCTTTGAAGTCATTTTCTGCGACTTTCTGGTTCCCAGCGAAATCATCACCAACGTGGTCGAGGAAGATGTCGATGTGTTGGGGGTCTCCTGTTCAGCGGGGGGGCATATGCCGATTTTTGAGGATCTGGTTGCAGCCTTCAAGGAACTGAAGCTGGACGATCTGTTTTTGATCGGCGGCGGTGTCATTCCCGAAGATGATGTGACTGAACTAAAGGGAATGGGCGTCAAGGCCGTCTTTGGGCCGGGCACCTCGCCCGAAGATGCCATTGCGATGATCAAACAGGAATTTGCCGCTTAGGAGCGTGAAAAAATGAGCGAAAAAACCGCGAGTTTCAAGAAAGTAGCCATTCTGGGTGGCGGTGGGCTTATGGGTCATGGCATTGCGCTGTCCTGTTTGCAACGCAGCGATGCCGAGGTGACCATCATATCGCGGCGCGATGAAACTGTGAAACACGGCATGGACCTGATTGAAAACGGTCAATACGGCCTTGGGGTTGCGGTGAAACGTGGCAAGCTGAGCGAAGAGGGGCGCGATGATATCCGCGCCCGTCTGACGGGCACCACGGATTATGCCGAGGGTCTGGCCGGGGCCGATCTGGTTTTTGAAACCATTCCCGAAGTCGTCGATTTGAAGCACAAGGCGCTGCTAGAGGCGGAAAAACACGCCTCTGAGGATGCCGTCATTGCCTCAAACACATCTTCGATCATGATCGCCGAACTGTCCGCACCTTTGAAAAACCCCGGTCGGGTGGTTGGCACACACTGGTTTTACCCAGCCAACATCATGCCGCTGGTCGAGGTTGGACGCAGCGAGTTGACCAACAAGGAGGCGCTGGATTCAGTTGTCGCCTATCTGCGCCAGATTGGCAAAAAGCCGGTTGTCGTCAAAGACGCACCCGGCTTTTTCATGACGCGGTTTGTGAATAACTATCTGGCCGAGGCTATCCGGCTGGTCGAGCTTGGCATCGCCGGGCCTGCTGAAATTGACGAAATGTGCAAAAATGGCTTGGGCTGGCCGATGGGTGTGTTTGACTTTCTGGATGACACCGCCAGCTTTGATTCATTTTATCACGCACAAGAGTATTTGTTCGAAACCTGCGGCGAACGTTACGCAGTGCCACCATTGGCACGCAAAGTATTCAAATCGGGTTACAAAGGTGATCCTGCATTAAAACCAGGTAGCCGTGGAGGGTGGTACGATTTTCTGGGCATAGAGAAGCCCAAAAAATAATCAGGGTTCATAGAGCTATATAGTCCGGCGGCAGAAATTTGATGCCTTCATCATCAGAGGTGAGGCCATCATCTGCCGCAAGAGACATCAACATGAGCGCCTGAACCTACAGAACATTTTACCAATTAGGGAGGGTTAAGATGTCCGGTTCAGTAAAGATCGGTGAAACGATATTATCAGTTGAGGATATGAGCCTCAATTTTGGTGGTGTTCACGCACTAAAAAGCGTCAGCTTTGACGTTAAAAAGGGTGAGTTATTTTCGATTATCGGGCCCAACGGGGCGGGTAAAACGTCAATGCTTAACTGTATTTCCGGGCGGTATAATCCACAAGGCGGAGAAATCCGTTACAAAGATCACGACATAACCAGCCTTAGCCCCAATCACCGTGCTGATCTGGGGATCGGGCGCACCTTTCAGAATTTGGCGTTGTTCGGGCATATGTCTGTGCTGGAAAATATTCTGGTCGGGCGNCACCACCTGATGAAAAATAATTTTCTAACTGGTTCACTGTTTTGGTTTGGCGGTGCTCAGGCCGAGGAGCTGGAACACCGGCGCGCCTGTGAGGACATCATTGATTTTCTCGAGATCAGCCATATTCGCAAGGCCCCTGCCGGCAAGCTTGCCTATGGGTTGCGCAAACGGGTGGAGCTGGCCCGTGCCGTGGCGCTAAAGCCGGATTTGATCCTGCTGGACGAACCAATGGCTGGCATGAACCTTGAGGAAAAGACTGATATGGCGCGCTATATCGTCGATCTAAATCAGGAATGGGGCATGACGGTGGTGATGATTGAACACGACATGGGTGTTGTCATGGATATTTCCGACCGGATTATCGTGCTCGATTTCGGTATGAAAATCGCCGAGGGGCTGCCTGAGGAGGTCATTAATGACCCGCATGTAAGGCAGGCCTATCTTGGAGATGATGATGACGTTGTAAAGGTGGGTGCATAATGACCGCAAAGACCACTGATTACTGCGATATTTCTGTCCATAACACGGTGCCCAAAGTGGTGCGCTATAATGCGAAGAAATTCCCCGATGAAGTCGCGNTACGCGAAAAAGATTTTGGTATCTGGGTCGAGCACACTTGGGCAGATTATTATGATGCTGTCCGCTGGCTGGGCCTTGGTATGCGCGAAATGGGGTTAAAGCGCGGCGATGTTCTGGGGCTGCTCGGCGAAAGTCGGCCTGAATGGATCTGGGGGAAAATCGGGGCCCATGCGATTGGCGCTATTTCACTAGGTATCTATCAGGATTCCATCGGNGAGGAAATCAGCTATCTGATCAATTATTCCGAGGCCCGTTTCATTCTGGCCGAGGACGAGGAACAGGTTGATAAAATCCTCGAGCTGTTTGACGAGTTGAAAGCCGTNGAGAAAGTAATCTACTGCGACCCGCGCGGGATGCGCAAATATGATGACGACCGTCTGGTCTCGATTGAAGACGTATACCGGATGGGTAAGAACATAGAGGCAAAGCACCCGGACCTGTTTGATCGTGAACTGGATTCCTGCCAGCCCGAGGATGTGGCGACTTTTCTTGCAACCTCCGGCACCACCGGACGACCTAAACTGTCGATGATGCAAGGCGGGCCGTTTCTTCAGCACGCTTATGAGTTTCTAAAATACGAGCCGAAATACCCCGGTGACAATTATGTGGCGGTGCTGCCGCTGCCTTGGGTGATCGAGCAGAAGTTCGTGATATTTCAAGCGCCTATCGCCCGTGTGATNGTGAATATGGTCGAAGAGCAGGAATCCATGATGGAGGATTTGCGCGAAATCGGCCCGCATTCTATCCTGTTGGCCCCCCGCGCCTGGGAAACCATTGCGGCNGATGTCCGTTCCAGAATGATGGATTCGTCACGCTTCAAGAATATGATGTTCAATCTGGGTATGAAACTGGGCGGCAGAGCGTTGGACAAAGGCCGCAAATCATGGCTGGCGGAGCTGATTTTATTCCGGGCTTTGCGCGACAGATTGGGCTTTACCTATCTGCGTTCAGCCACCACTGGCGGGGCCGCTATGGGGCCGGATACGTTCCGGTTTTTCCTCGCCATGCAGGTGCCGTTGCGCCAGCTTTATGGTCAAACCGAACTTGGCGGTGCCTATACAATTCACGAATATGGCGATGTGGATTTCAATACCGTGGGCAAGGCATTTTCCAATTCCGAAATCCGCATTGAAGGCAAGGACGCCAATGGTGTCGGCGAAATCGTCGCCAAAACCGCCGGCATGTTTTCCGGTTATTTCAAGAATGAAAAAGCCACCAACGAAGACGTGCGCGATGGCTGGATGTTTACCGGTGATGCAGGCTATTTTGACGACAAAGACCATCTGGTAGTCATTGACCGCATTAAGGATATCGCGGTGACATCGGGCGGCGACAATTTCTCGCCTATGTTTATCGAAAACAAGCTGAAGTTTTCGCAATACATCGCCGAGGCGGTTATTCTGGGCCATGAAAAACCCTATCTGGCTGCCATCATCTGTCTGCGTTATTCAACGGTCGCCAAATGGGCCGAACAACGCGGCATTGCCTTTACCAATTATGCCAATCTGGCCAGTCGCCCGCAGATCTATGATCTGATCCGTGACGAGATGATCGAGGTTAANAAAAGCCTTCAGGATGCGCATAAAATCCAGAAATTCATCCTGCTTTACAAGGAACTGGATGCGGATGACGGCGAGCTGACACGGACCCGAAAGGTGCGTCGTAGCGTGGTCAATGAAAAATACGATGACATCATCAGTATGGTCTATTCGGACGACAATGTTGTTCATGTGGATACAACTATCGCGTTTCAGGACGGCACAAAGTCACGCATCGTAACCGATTTGAAAATTGAAAAACTGTCGGGCGGATTAGAAAACACATGATCTAATCAAGGACGGATCAACGAAAGGGAGCTGTTATGAATACCGAACTCTTAACGCAGTTACTAGTAAACGGCGTCATCATCGGCACGCTTTACGGGGTTGTGGCGATGTGTTTCACGCTGATCTACAAGTCCACAAAGATCATCAATTTTGCGCAAGGTGAATTCCTGCTGATCGGGGCTTGGGTGTGTTGGTGGATTTTGAACCAGTTCAGCATCCCGTTTTTCTTTGCCTTTTTACTGTGCCTTGGCTTCATGATGGTTTTGGGAATTTTGTTGCAGGTTCTGGTTCTTAAACCGATGATAGGACAACCGATCATATCGATCATCATGGTAACAATCGGGCTTTCCATTTTCTTTCAGGCGACCATGAAATGGATATTTGGCGTGGCGCCTCAGCCGTTTCCAAAAGTGTTTGAAACCAAGTCGGTTGAAATTCTGGGCCTCAATGTGCAAAGCGCATATATCATGAGCTTGATAATATCTGTTGTGNTCATGCTCGGATTTGCGTGGTTTTTCAAATATTCCCGAATGGGTCTGGCGATGCGCGCCACGGCGTTTGATCAACAAGTCGCCCAATCCATGGGGATTTCAGTGAAACGGGTGTTTGCCATGTCATGGGCCATTTCGGCGATGGTTTCGGCAATGGCCGGTATTGTTGTGGGCATGGTCAACGGCGTGTCACCTGGGCTTAGCCACTTTGGTATCAAGGTTTTTCCAGCCATTATTCTGGGGGGGCTCGACTCGATCGTCGGGGCCATCGCCGGTGGCCTGATTATCGGTATTCTGGAAAACCTGGCCGAATTTGTTGACGGTCAATACCTCAATTGGGGGAATATGTACAACATCGCACCGTTCTACGTTCTGATCATTATTCTGATGATCCGGCCTTACGGTTTGTTCGGCACCAAAGACATCGAGAGGATATAGACCAATGTCCGGTTCACAAATGCACCCATGCGGTGATTTCCGCACCAGCTACAAAGCGGATACGACAATTTTTTCGACGAAATGGACCCGTAATTTTATGGTCCTTGGCATCATTGGCTGCTTATTTGTCCCGCTGGTGTTTGACCTCTATGTCCTCAATCTGTTTATCCAGATNGCCTATCTGGGCATCGCAGCGCTGGGGTTGAATATTCTGGTCGGGTTTACGGGCCAGATCTCCTTGGGCCACTCGGCGTTTTTCGGGGTAGGGGCTTTTGCTTCGGCCTATATGAACAGCAATTGGGGCATTCCGGTGTTTTTTGCTATTCCGCTTGCGGGTCTGTGGACCACTGCGGTNGGGATGATNGTCGGCATTCCNGCGGGGCGGATCAAGGGGCTGTATCTGGCGATTGCAACTCTGGCCAGCCAGATCATTATTCAGGATTTCTTTTCCCGTGCCGAATGGTTTACCGGTGGTGCCTACGGAGCAATGGCAGAACCGGTCAGTATCTTTGGCTATGNAATGGACACAGATGAGCGGTTTTTCTATATCGCGCTGTTTTATCTGGTGGTGATGTATGTGCTGGGCACCAACCTGATGCGCACCCGTGACGGGCGAGCGTTTATCGCGGTGCGCGATCACTATCTTTCAGCCGAAATCATGGGTGTGAACCTGACCAAATACCGGATTATGTCTTTCGGGGTTTCCTCGTTCTATGCCGGTGTTGGCGGGGCATTGTTTGGGCATTATCTGGGTTTTGTTTCTGTCGAAAGCTTCGATTTGCTGCTGTCGATCCAGTTCCTCAGCATGATTATCATTGGCGGCTTGGGCTCGGTTTCCGGTGCCCTACTGGGCACGATATTTATGGTGCTCCTGCCCGAGGTAATGGAGTTCGGGGTTTCCATTCTGGCAACGACCAGTTGGGGAAATATTCCGGCGATTACCGGCGGTCTGGCCTACATCAAGGAAATGTCGATCGGTCTTGCCATCGTATTGTTCCTGATTTTCGAACCAGAAGGGCTGGCGCACCGCTGGACCCTGATCAGATCCTACTGGAAGCTTTATCCATTCTCGTATTGAGAACGGATGGCTCTTCCCAAAAACAAAAAACGACCTCAATCCAACAAAGGAGAAGTAACTATGAATAAATCTCTAAAAGGGCTTTTTCTGGGCCTTTCCACAGCCATGATCGCCCAAGCGGCATCAGCAGAAGAATACATTCAAGTCGGAAATCTGGTTGATTTCACCGGCTCATCCTCGACCGTTGGCAAGCCCTATGGTCAGGGCAAAATGGATGCCATGAACTATATCAACGAAAACGGCGGCATCAACGGCAAGCTTCTGGACTTTGAAACTTTCGATGCGTCCTATGTCGTGCCACGCGCCATTGCGACGTATAAAAAATGGGTATCCAGGAAAAAGGTTGTCTTTATTCAAGGCTGGGGCACGTCCGATACCGAAGCTCTGATCAGTTTTGTAGCCAAGGATCAGGTGCCATATATGTCGGCCTCCTATTCTGGCCATTTGACGGATCCAAAAGGATTGGGACCGGACACCAAAAAAGGTGCGCCCTATAACTTTTTCTTTGGCCCGTCCTATTCTGACGGATCGCGCGCACTGATCCAGTGGGCTGCTAAAGACTGGGCCGACAAAGGCGGCGAAGGTCAGCCGAAATACGTGTTCATGGGCGACAATCATCCGTTTCCCAACGCACCACGCGCAGCCTCGCTTTCTTATGCAAAAGAACTTGGATTCGAAGTATTGCCGGATATCCAGTATGGCCTCGCGCCCGGTGACTTTAAGGCGCAATGTCTGACACTCAAGGAATCGGGTGCGAACTATGCGTTCTTGGCCAACACTTCGGGTTCGTCGATTTCGATGCTGAATTCCTGCGATACCGTTGGTGTTGATGTCCAGTTCATGTCCAACATCTGGGGCTATGGNGAAGACGTCATGGCCGCCTCGGGCACCGCTGCGGATGGTGTTGTCTGGGTGATGGGCGCCGCTAAATGGGGCGATGATGTTCCCGGCATGGAAACCGTCAAGGCCGTGTCTGCGATGTCTGATGCCAAAGGGGGAAAATACCGTGCTGTGCACTATCTTCGTGGCGTTTGCTCGGTTTTCTTCATGAAAGAAGCCATGGAATGGGCGGATGAAAACGGCGGGTTGACAGGGCCGAACATCAAAGAAGGCTTTTACCAGAGACAAGACTGGGTCCCAGCCGGAATGGAGGGTGTTTGCCCGAAAGCCACTTGGACCGAAGATGACCATCGCGGCAACACGCTGGTCTTTATCTACCGAGGTCTGGTGACTGGTGAAACCAGCGGCAGCAATGTTGGCGAGCTGATGGCTGCAGGCACTATTGGTATGGTCAAGGTAGGCGAGTCCGATATCCCTCGTAGACCTGAATGGCTGGGCCAATAATCCCGATATAAATGAAGGCGGCCGGCCCATATATCGGCCGCCTTCAACACTCTTATTATGCGCCCCATCACGGGCACCACAGAGGAATACGATAATGTCAAATGCAACAGAACAACCGCTATTGTCAGTGAATAATATCGAAGTTGTTTATAACGATGTTATTCTGGTTCTTCACGGCGTCAGCATCGAAGTTCCACAAGGTTCACTGGTGGCGCTTTTGGGGCCAAACGGAGCGGGTAAATCTACNATATTAAAATCTATTTCCGGCCTTCTGCTGACGGAAGACGGCGAAGTGACACGTGGCGATATACAGTTTGCCGGCAAAAAAATAAGCAACATAGACCCGGAGAAAATTGTCCGTAAAGGGATTTTCCAAGTCATGGAAGGTCGCCGTATTGTCGAGGATATGACCGTTCTTGAAAACCTGCGTTTGGGCGCGTTTACACGGCGCGACAATGAAGTGAAGCAAGACATCGAAATGGTCTATGATTATTTCCCACGTCTGAAAGAACGTAACGGTTTAGCTGGCTATCTGTCCGGCGGCGAGCAGCAAATGCTGGCAATCGGTCGGGCAATGATGGCGCGGCCAAAGATGATGTTACTGGATGAACCCTCAATGGGGCTGTCGCCACTTTTGGTGAAAGAAGTGTTTTCAATCATTCGCAATCTTAACAAGGAATTGGGAATTACCATACTTCTGGTCGAACAGAATGCCCGTTTGGCACTGAATATTGCTGACTATGGCTACATTCTGGAGTCCGGCAAGGTTATGCTGGACGGCACGGCTGACGAGTTGATGAACAACGAGGACGTAAAAGCGTTTTATCTGGGTGGTGGTGGCGAAGAGCGACAGTCGTTCAAAAATCTGAAATCCTATAAACGCCGCAAACGCTGGATCTGATTTATCAGCAATAACGGGAATGATTTGAACACGACCGATTTAAAATCGGCCGTGTTTTTTCATGGGATCAGCTGCCGGTAAACGTGGCCTTGCGCCGCTCGATAAAGGCGTTGATACCTTCGCCGAAATCCTCATCTGCAACGGATGCGCAGAAACTATCCTGCTCGGACTTTAGATGTTCTACCAGTGGTGTGTCCTGCGCCTGATTGATCAAACGCTTGGTGCGGCCCAGGGCGCGGGTCGGGGATTTTGCCAGTCGTGCGGCGATTTTGGCAGTTTCCGCCTGCAAATCGTCAACGGGAACAACCCAGTTGACAAGGCCCAGATCTTTGGCTGCCTGAGCGTCAACACTTTCCGCCAACATTGCCAGTTCCATCGCCTTGCGGATGCCAACGATCCGGGTCAGGGAATGTGACCCGCCACCATCCGGTGTGGTGCCAATGCGAATGTAAGCCATTGAAAGGGCCGCATTATCCGCTGCGATTGCCAGATCACAAGCCAACATCAGACTTAGCCCGAAACCGGCGGCGGCACCCTGAACGCTTGCAATAACCGGCTTGTCCATAGTCATCAGCTTTTCAACCGATCCATGCACCCCATCAAACACCCCGTTCAGATGGTCCTGCGCAACCGATACGCCCTGATCACGCCAGTCTTTGAACATCATCAAATCGCCGCCAGCCATGAAATGGTCGCTTGAACTGCAAATCACCACACAGCGCACAGCCGGATCATCGGCGGCGTTGTCAACGGCGCTAACCAAACCTTCGACCAAATCCATATTTAGGGCATTCAGCGCCTTTGGGCGATTCAATGTGATAGTGGCGACTGCGTCTTTGACATCGTACAATACAGCATCGTTGCTCATGATCTAATTCCTTGGGTTTTTGTGTCTATTTCGCCAGCATCAACCGCCATATTTGCGGCCAACCGCGACGCCTGTTCCAATCCAAGATCACCGCGCAGCACTTGTTCGCTTAACTGGTTGATCTGTTGTTCGTTTACCGATTTCAGCCAGACCTTTAGAAAATGCGTGGCTGTGGTGGTGATGACTTTACGCATCCGGTTGATAGCGGCATTTTTGCGCTCGGCCTCATCGAGAGTTTCAAAATGGGTACCAGCAATATCGGCCAGCTCTGCAAACCCCTCGCCGGTTGTTGAAATCGTCTTGACGATCGGCACTTTCCAGGCGCGCACGGGGCCAAACGAAATTGCGTCCTTCAGTTGGCGGTAGGTGCTGTCCACATGCGGCATGTCGGCTTTGTTCACCACCATGATATCGGCGATCTCCAGAATGCCGGCCTTAACGGCCTGAATTTCATCGCCTAGCCCCGGTGCGCTGACCACGACAACAGTATCGGCGATCTCCATGATTTCGACCTCGGATTGGCCGGTGCCGACGGTTTCGATGATCACAACATCCATACCGGCCGCATCCATAATATCGACAACATGCGCTGTGGCCTTTGACAACCCGCCTAGATGCCCGCGCGCAGCAAGCGAGCGGACAAAAACGCCGTCGTCCGCGCCATGTTCACTCATGCGGATGCGATCGCCCAGAATGGCGCCGCCGCTGAACGGGCTAGAAGGGTCAATGGCAATGACGCCAACCTTGTGCTCGCGTTTGCGCAGTTCCGTTACATAGGAATTCACCAATGTTGATTTACCCGCGCCCGGGGCACCGGTGATGCCGATCACATGCGCACCACTCAGCTTACCGTTTATGGCGCGAAATACAGACGGGGCATCGGCCCGGTTGCTTTCGACCGCTGTGATCGCGCGGGCCAAAGCAACGCGATTCCCTTCGGCCAGCGCGGTTTCGTAATACTCGCTGGAATAGCCTTTTTTCTTCATTGACCGTCAGTCCCCATCTTTTCTAAGTTGTGTTGCAAGAAACCCGACATACTTGCGGGCAATCGCCTCGGGGGTTTCGCGGCCCGGCTTATACCAGCTAAAGGCCCAATTCATCGCGCCGATAAGCATAAGCCGCAAATCACGCCGGTCAGTGCCGACTGGCAAGTCCAGATCATCCAGAAGTTGTGAGAAAATAGCCTCGTATGCATCACGGTGAAATACAATCTGATCCTTTTCATCAATACCATACTGCTTGGGTGTTTCGCTCATCACGGCCTGAAAAAATACATCCCCCTCCAACAGAACCTTAAGGTGAGAGACACAAGCCGCTTCAAGCCGCTCCCACGCGCCTTCAACACCCTCAAGCGAAACCTCGAGCCGTTCCTTGATGTTGGCCAGGCCCACTTTGTGCACTTCGACGAACAATGTCGACTTTGAATCAAAGTGGTAATAAATCGAGCCGGGTTTCATATTTGCTTCGGCTGCGATGGCGCGCATGGAGGCAGCGGCAAAGCCTTTCTCCAGAAAATGCTTCGCGGCAGCCTGTAACAGCTGTTCGCGCCTATTTGTTGCGGTTCTGATTTTGACCGGAGTTGCAGGGCGGGTCGGGGACTTACTCATAAAAGGGGCTGCTCCTAATGCAATAAAACTGGTTCGTAGCCCCCCTGTTCTTGCTGAATTCAGGCGCTGAAAAGGTACTACCAAACCCCTATTCTCGGGCTTTTGCGGATGTATGTCCATAGTCAACTCGTTTTCGCTCCCGCACTCGAGGGTGCAATTTTCGCGTTGTTTGCTTCCTTTTCGGTGGGTATGGGCTTGACGATAAACAGCGTGTCATTTTGTGAAACAAGCTGGCCATCACCAACGTTAATGCGCGTGATCCGGTAACGGGTGGTGTCAGAAAAGGCCGGGTGGCTGGAATTGTTCAGGGACCGCAGGTTAACCGTGGAAAAAACCTTCATCGCTTCCAAAAGGCACAGGGGGTGATCCAGGTCGATTTCGGCACCGACTGGTGCAAAGGGGTCTTCTGACGGCGAAGATGCGGTGTAGAAAATTCCCGAAAGGGGGGAAGGCACCCTGATTTCGCCGGTGTCGGGGATCAAAAGGTCATCCAGTCCGGTTTCGGAATTGTCCTGGCCGGCAGCCTCAGCGATATCATTGATCACCTGATCGACATCAATGCGGTCAAGGAAATCGGGGAAAAATGTCTGGTCATAGTCGCCCGAAAGGAACACCTTGTCCTTAAGGATTTTCCGGATCATCGGTATGTTCGTCGAAATTCCGGTGATTTCTACCTGACCAAGATAGTGGGCCAGTATACGGGCGGTGTCCTGACGGTCTTTGCCACGGGCGATGATCTGAATGATCAGACTGTCATAGAACGGTGTAACTTCAAGACCGCTGCCCGCAATTGAAATCACCTCGATGTTATCGGCCTCGGGCACCAAGCAATGGCTGATGATACCGGGACTTGGAACCACCTGAACACCATCGTCCTGACGCACCAGTTTTTCGGCGTTTATCCGCACTTCCATAGCGTAACCTGATGTATCCAGCGTTAAATCGCCGATGCTTTCACCAGCGGCGATGGCAAATTGCTGGCGCACGATGTCCACGCCTGTCACGGCCTCAGTGACTGGATGCTCGACCTGCAAGCGAGAGTTGCCTTCCATGAAATAGACGGCCTGTTTGGTAAGGTCGAAGATGAACTCGATGGTTCCGGCACCGATATATNGCACATAATCGGCTAACTTATGGGTATAATCGTGAACCTGCTGCTCCAGCGCGTCTGAGAGCAAAGTCGAGCCGCTTTCTTCAACCAGTTTCTGGTTTTGCCGCTGTATCGTGCAATCGCGAATGCCCAGCACCTTGGTATTGCCTAAACTGTCNCGNAGGAATTGNACCTCGACATGNCGAAAGGACTGGATACATTTCTCAAGATAAATCTCGCCGTTGCCAAAGGCAGATTTTGCCTCGCGGACCACCTGCGGGAACATCTTGCGCAATTCTTGCGAATCCTTGACCTTGTGGATGCCCTTGCCGCCACCGCCATGCACNGCCTTTAGCAACACCGGATAGCCGACCTGTTTGGCGATTCTTCCTGCATCAATGGATTTCGGGATTGGGCCGTGGCTGCCGGGGATCACCGGAACACCACAGGCAATCGCCGCGTTGATGGCGTTTGATTTGTTGCCCAAAGCCTCGGTCGCCTCGATGTTGGGACCGACGAAGTTGATGTTATTGTGCGCACAAAGCCGCGCGAAATCCGGATTTTCGGACAAAAACCCGATACCGGGGTGCAGCGCGTCAACACCCTTGAGCCGCGCAACCTCGATAACCGAATTTGCGTTCAGATAGCTTTCGGTCGGGGTGTTGCCGCCGATGCAGACCAGATTGTCATTTGGGCCAAGACTTTTGGCAGGGGCCGCCTTCATGTCGGGGTCCGAGGCAATGAGAGTAACGTTCAACCCGTGTTCACGCGCCTTCAGGATCAGTTTCATCGCGGTGCATCCGCGTGCATAGACCAGTAATTTGTCGATTGGGCGGAATATTTTTTCCTTATCGGTCGCCACTATCCCAACGTCTATGGTTTTGACAACCACGGGGTCGGTGCCCGAAAGCTCTTTTTCCAGTACGATTTCGATGGTTTGATCGGGCAGCGGAATATTGCTATCCAGTGCCTGTAACTGCTTGTCTAGATCGGCGATGAACGGATGCGATACCTGTCCCTGCATGGCCCCAGCATTCGCGGCCAGATAGTTCGACAGGGTCGCAGTTACTGGCAGGTAGGACGGCACGACGATCTGCCCGGCAAAGGGCATGTTGGTGCCCGAAACATAGTAGGTCTGCACCAGAGGATGGGTGACAAAACTAGCCTGCGCGCCACCTGTGCAGTCGCCAAAGCCAAAGATGATGACCGCAAGTTCGTCATCCGCAATGAACCGTGTCAGGCGTTCATTGACCACGGCCATTGAAAACAGCGCCGCCGCGCCCTCTTTGGTCTGCATCCCACCCGATGAGATAAAGCAAACTACCGGTAATTTACG
>JGI24724J26744_10002021_pt1 | contig 13668 bp, 11 predicted proteins | sample Cruoilmetagenom7_FD_26744 | JGI IMG/M metagenome (IMG submission 26744)
CATTCGCCATCTTTTTTTCCTAAATGCTTATGATGCATTTTATGGGCTCTTCTTATTCCTTTTGCATACCAATTATTAGCATTTCTGAATAATTTAAAACGTTGATGAATGAATATATCATGTACCATAAAATAAGTAAATCCATAAGCAAAAATTCCTAAACCTATTGGTAAACCTGCCCAGAAATTAAAATATTGCCAGCTTATAAAACAACCAATACTTACTAATGCATAAAATAAAAAGAAATAGTCATTTCGTTCCCACCAACTTTTGTGCTCTTTATGGTGGTGATCTTTGTGAAGATTCCACAAAAAACCATGCATCACGTATTTATGAGTAAACCAAGCCATAAACTCCATTCCACAATACGTTCCTAAAAAAAACAATATCCAAATAATTGCATCCATTTAATTGACCATATTAAGTTGATATTTCACATAACTACGAGTTAAAATATAAAGCTTTTTATGATTAGGAACTCGAACTCTCGTATTTTTTATTTCAAAAGCTGGAACTTTATTTATTTTTTTCAATAACCTTTTATAGTATCTATATGCCATAAAAACACCAAACTTAGCTTCTACGGGCAATTTAATAATTCCTTGATATCCTTTATTTAAATCACTTTCAATATCAAGAATGATCAGTTTTTTAGAGTTTTCATCTAAAGCATCTAAATTCGTGTTTGGAAAATAAGTTCTATTTAATTCTTCATAAACTTCCTTAAGGTCTCTTAAAAAGTTTATTTTCTGAAAAGCAGATCCTAAATGCATTGCATAATCCTTTAATTCATTAAATTTAGTGTCATTTCCTTTTACAAAAACTTGTAAGCACATTAAACCAACTACATCTGCAGATCCATAAATGTATTCTTTGTATTCAGCTTCAGTATTATAGTTTTGTTTCGATAAATCTAACTCCATACTTTTCATAAAAGAATCTATTAAATGCCGTTCAATTCCATATTTATGAACGGTATGTTGAAAAGCATTTAACACTGGATTAATACTTATTCTTTCAATAAGTGCTAGGTCTATTTCTTTTTTTAAGCGATTGAACAAAGTTATTTTATCATAGTCATGAAAACTATCTACAATCTCATCAGCTAATCTAACAAAACCATAAATATTATAGATATCTTGACGTATAGAGGTATGAAGCATTTTCGTAGCTAATGAAAAGGAAGTACTATACGCTTTTGTAATAGATTTACTTGTACTAAACGATATGTTGTCAAAAATAGATTTCATGATTGCGATGCTTTTTTTATTAAACCTGCGGCTAATTTTCCTGAAATTAATGAAGGAGGTACTCCCGGTCCAGGAACTGTAAGTTGTCCAGTGAAATATAAGTTGTCCACCTTTTTGCTTTTTAGTTTTGGACGTAAGAAGGCTGTTTGTAATAAAGTATTTGCTAAGCCATAAGCATTGCCTTTATAGGAGTTGTAATCTTGTTTAAAATCATTAATACAATACGATTTTTTAAAAAGAATGCTGCTTTTTACTTCTTGTTGCGTAATTTTCTCAAAACGATTTATTATTTTCTGAAAGTATTCTTCTCGTACTTCTGGAATATCATCTAATCCTGGTGCAATAGGGATTAAAAAAATTCCTGCTTCATTACCATTAGGAGCAACATTGGCATCTGTTTTTGAAGGAAAGCTTGCATAAAAAAGTGGCTCAGAAGGCCAAACTTCAGTATCGTAAATTTCTTTTGAATGTAATTCAAAATCAACATCAAAGAAAAGTGTATGATGATTTATGTTTTCTAATTTTTTTGAAAATCCGACATAAAAAAGTAGGGCTGAGGGAGCAAAGGTTTTTTTCTTCCAGTATTTATTTGAATATTGTCTATATTTTTTCTGAAGAAGTGACTCTGTATGATGATAATCGGCTCCACTTAACACAAAATCTGAATTTACTATAGTATCATTTATCACTAAGCCAACTGCTTTGCTATTTTCAACAGTAATTTCTTGAACTTCTTGATTTGTTTTAATTGTGACGCCTAACTCGAGAGCTAAATCCCTCATTCCTTCAATAACAGAGTACATGCCATTTTTTGGATGAAAAGTGCCTAAGCCAAAATCAGCATAATTCATAAAGCTATAAAACGCAGGTGTGTTAGAAGGTTTTGCACCAAGAAATAATACAGGGAATTCTAAAATTGAAATTAGACGAGGATTATTAAATTCTTTTCTAACTTCCTTGCTAATGGTGCTAAAGAACTGATTTATTTTTTTAGCGGTAGCTGGAGTTATAAGTTCTAAAATTGAAACCCCTGGACGATACACTAGGTCTTTAATGGCTATTTCATAGTTTGATAGCGCTTCATCCATGAATAGTTTCAATTTAATAGAACTCCCTTTTTCTTCCTTTTCAAAAGCTTTTAATATTTTTTCTAAAGAATCTTCAATAGAGATAAAATCATTTGTTCCAAAAAATACTCTATAAGCAGGATTTAGTTTAATTAATTCATAATAAGTTGTAGTTTTCTTATTAAAATCTGCGAAAAAGCGTTCAAAAACATCAGGCATCCAATACCATGTNGGGCCCATATCAAATGTAAATCCTTGCTTTTTAAATTGTCTAGCACGGCCACCAATTGATTTGTTTTTTTCATAGATTGTTACTTTATATCCATCTTTTGCTAAATATGAAGCGGCTGCTAAAGAAGCAAACCCTGAGCCAATAATAGAGATAGTTTTATTCATTTTGTTTAACATATATATAAAAACATTAAACAAAACAAAATTTCAATGTAATTTTGTGATTATTTTAGCTTTTCTATTTTTTGAATTAAATCTTTTAAACTTAAAATAAATTGAATATCAAATGATGTGTTTGGCGGTAAAATATTTTGGATTTTACTCCCTAATAACCATAAATCAGAATTAGATGAATCGTTAATTTCAATTTCAAACCTATCAATATATTCTGTTACACTTTCCTTATCTGGTTTTACAGTAAAATAAGATATAAAAGTCACGTTATTATGATGTCTTGTTATATATTTTAAACTGTTTAGTGGAATATTTGGCCCTAAATAAATCGTTTTAAAACCAGATTTTAATAGCTCGTAATTTGCATAAAGTATTCCTATTTCATGGATTTCTTCGTAGGGTAGATATAGAGTAAAAACAGGAGCTACTCTTTTTTTATAATCTTGAACTTTTTCAGTTTCAATAATAACCTTTTGTTTTATTAATTCTGAAATAAAGCGTTCATGCGAAGGGTCTATAGTTCCTGTTTGCCATAGGGAACCTACTTCATTTAAAAGTGGTAGGAAAACGTCAAAAAATACTTCTCTAAACGACTTATATTCAATAAGATCTCGGTATGTCGCAGAAAACAATTGGTAGTCAAAATCGAACATGGCAGTTTTAAATAACTTAATCGCATGCTCTTCTTTATTGCTTTCTGATTTTTCTTTAATGATTTCTAAAATATCAACTTCATCTAGCTGCGCTATTTTAGATATTTTAAAACCATTATTGTAAAGAAAAGTTACATTAAGTAGTTTCTTTAGGTTTTCTAAATCGTAGTTTCTAATGTTTGTGTCGGATCTATTAGGTTCTAAAAGATTATATCTTTTTTCCCAAATTCTAATTGTATGTGCTTTTACACCACTTAGATTTTCAAGATCTTTTATACTAAATTGTGTTTTTACAACCATGCTTTATTATATAATAAAGCTGAAAATTAGTAAAAAGAATCTAATTTATGTTATAAATGTTTAATAAACATTGTGAATAAGTAAACAAAAAATTACTTACCTCCTTTTGCTTGAAGATCAGCGATACATAAAGCATCAAATTCTGGAACTGTAGTTTTATTACGTAAGCTTCTAAAATTTGTGCTTTCAAAATACATTAAACAATTTTCAACAACACAATGATTTGAATGAGCAGTATCTTCATGTCCTGTAGGGTGAATATCATCATTCGATAAATTCACTAAACCTAAGATATGACCAAACTCATGTTGTGTAGTGGTTGCTTCTAATACTAACAAATCACTACCTTGATTAGCTTCTAATTCAGTTAATGTTTTTTCAAAAACAACTATAGATGTGTTTCTATATGCAGTTCCTAAAGTTACTGATGTACTTGTGTCATTATTAGAGTTACCGTTTGCAAAATAAATATAAACAGCAATGTTATCTCCAGTAGTATATGCTGTTCTGTGGGTAGATTCTAAGTTTCTAATTTCATCAAGAGTTAATGATGAGTCTAACGGAGTACTTATTTCTGTTTGAATAAAGTTAATTCCACCAGGTTTATTTAAACGGTTTGATAATAAGGCTCTAAAAAGATTTAAAGTTTCTTCTTTTGGTTTAAAATCACCAGTAAAAGCAAACTCTACTGTCATACTTTTATAAATGTCATCAGATAATATATCTTCAGCAGATGCTCCTAAAACTTTTAAATTTTCAGCGTGTGGGTCATTAATCGCTTCACCAGAATCATCGCTTTTACATGAAAAAAATAATATGGATAAGGTAAAAACAAGTATTAATTTTGAAGATATATTTTTCATCTAGTATTTTTTTTAACAAACATAAACTTTAATTTTCAATCTAAAAATAAGTTGACAAAAAAAAGATTAGTCCAAATTGGTAAGTCGAGCTAAATAATCAAAGTTTTCTCCATCTTTAATAATATTGAAATCTAAACCGCTAGCCAGACATGCATTTTCAAATAAATTTGGGTCTAAATAGAGCCAATCAAATGATTCACTTTTTTCACCTTTATAACTCATTGTAAATTCTAATTCGCCATAATATCGGTCTGCAGGGACTATGATACCACCTTCTTCTCCTGTATCGTACATATAACGTAAATCGCTCGAATCTATTAGAATTTGACCTTCTGGTAGTAATAATGCTTTTAATTTCTGAAGGTATTCAGCAACATGGATCAGCTTTTTAAAAATCCCTGTACCATTCATTAATAGTAAGATAGTATCAAATTTTTCATTTCCTAAAGCAAGTAATTCTATGTTTCTTACATCTTTTATACCTCTTTCTTTACATACGTTTACAGCACCTTCAGATATATCGATTGCAGTAATATCAAATCCTTTTTTCTGAAGATGAATTGAATGAATACCAGCTCCACAACCGACATCTAGTACACGTCCCTTCGATTTTTGTAAAGCTTTCTTTTCAATAGGATTCATTTCAGAAAAACTTCTAAATAAATAGGGAAGTGGCATTTCATCTTCTTCACTGATATTGGTTTCAGTGATAATATCTTCGGAATAGTTTCCGTGGTGATAATCTAATAATGCTATTCCTAATATATCTTTCATCTGTTTATAAAATTTTATTAATTCGGACAGATAGAACATCTAAATCCATTTCTATATGATTTGAATACTTATATAAACGTTTCATCAAATTGAATTACTTTTGAAGCATGATGGAAAATATACTTAATCAGCTTCCTAAAAAGGCCAAAGATAAACATAAGGAGAACAAAAAGTTTTTTGTAAAGCTAAAAAATAAGCCGCCAAGGCATTTAGATGCTTTAATGGAAGAAGTACATGAAACAGAATTTGAAAAAACAGATTGCCTTACTTGTGGAAATTGTTGTAAAACAACACCAGCTTGGGTAACTGATAAGGATGTTGCTCGATTGGCAAAACATTTCAGAATTAAAGAACAAAAGTTCATTGAAACCTATCTTAAGGTTGATGATGATAATGAGTTTATACTAAAAACAGTGCCTTGCATTTTTTTAGGGCATGATAATGAATGTAGTATTTATGATGTACGCCCTAAATCGTGTAGAGAATTTCCGCATACCAATCGAAAAAAATTCTATAAGATCTCTGAAACAACACTTCAAAACGTTGCTATTTGCCCAGCAGCTTTCAATATTGTTGAAGAAATGAAAAAACGCCTTCCTGTTCAATATTCGGGTGGAGGATGGAAACCGCCAGAGAAATTTAGAAAAGGAGGAGGTTAATTATACAATAAATATTGACTTCGCATTCGATCATAAATTTCCAGATCTTTTAACCAAGTAGCTCTAATATCACGAAAGGTATAGCCTTTTTCTATTTGTTCTTGTAGCTTTTTTGTTCCCGCTAATTTGGTGAAGAATTTATTAAAGAAATCAGGCTTTTTACCATAACCAACATAGGCTTCAATCAACCATTCAAGATTTAATGTACTATATTTTCTTGACTTTCTTAAATCTATACCATTGCATAACTCCCCTTTAAACTTAGGGTATTTAGCTCCTTCATTGGCTTTAGGTGTAAATGTATATGGAAAGTGTTTTTTAGGTAATTGCGGAGCTCCAAAAATCTGAAATTGCATATCAGTTCCTCTTCCAGCACTTACTATAGTGCCTTCGAAAAAACAAAGACTTGGATACAAGTTAATTGAAATGTCATTTGGTAAGTTAGGTGATGGTTTTATTGGTAATGAATATTCGGTGTCATGATTATAATTAACCATTTCTATCACTTTTATATCACACTTAATATTATTAGCCAACCAACCTTGTCTGTTAATCATTTGTGCATATTCTCCGATTGTCATTCCGTGTACCACAGGAACAGGATGCATGCCCACAAAGCTTTTGTGTTCAACTTCTAATATTGGCCCATCGATATAATGACCATTCGGATTGGGACGATCCAAAACTATGATTGGAATGTTTTGCTCAGCACAAGCTTCCATCATATAATGTATGGTAGATATATAGGTGTAAAAACGCGCACCCACATCTTGAATGTCAAAAATCATAATATCGATTCCTTCTAAATGTTTTGCTGAAGGTTTTTTGTTTTTTCCATAAAGTGAGAGAATTGGTAAACCTGTTTTTGTGTCAATTCCATCTTTAACAATTTCACCAGCATCAGCTTTTCCTCGGAATCCATGTTCAGGAGCAAATACCTTTATAAGCGATACATTTTGTTCAACTAGGAAATCAACAAGGTGTATGTTTTTTTCTGAAAGCATTGAAGTCTGATTCGCTACTACACCTACTTTTTTGTTCTTTAAAAGAGGAAGGTATAAGTCAGATTGATCTGCACCAACTTTTAAAGAAGTGTCAACAATAATTGAATCTTGTTTTATTTGAATTTGAGATTCTTGATTTTTTGCTTTCGTTTCTGAACTAGAACCACAGGAAAAAGCCATAAAAAGAAATAATAAAAATGTACTTTTGAAAAAAGATAAACTCATAGTAGGTAAGTGAATTTCGAATATTTCATCGCTAAGCGAATTATTTCTGCTAAAGACTATAAAAGTAGTATTTCGGCACCAATAATAAAAATTGCAATCACAGCAATTGCAATTGGTATTATAATGATGCTTATAACAATTGCGACTGGAGTAGGGCTCGAAAGAAAAATAAAAGAAAAAGTGTCTGCTTTTAATGGTGATATTATTCTGTCTAATTACGACACTAATTTCTCTAGCGATTCGCAGATTCCTATTTCGAGAGAACAAGATTTTTATCCAAATTTTACTTCCGTAGAAGAGATAAAACATATTCAAGTTACAGCATCAAAAGGCGGTATAATTAGAACTGCAACCGATTTTGAAGGTGTGGTCGTAAAAGGAGTGAGTGACGATTATAATTGGCAATATTTTGAAGAATTTTTAGTAGAAGGGAGGCTGCCAGATTATACAGCTAAATTAAATGAGGATATTTTAATCTCTTCCTTTCTAGCCAATCGATTGAACTTAAAACTAAATGATAAAGTAATCACTTATTTTCTTCGAGATGATAGTAAAAAACCGCCTAGGAGTAGAGGTTTTAATATCGTTGGGATTTATAATAGCGGTTTTCAGCAGTTTGATGAGCAGTTTGTTATAAGTGATATTCGACACATACAACGATTAAATAAATGGAAAGAAAATGAGATTGGTTCCTTCGAACTTTTTATAGATGATTTTTCTGAAATAGATGTGATTGGCAATAAAGTATATGAAGAAACAGGAAGTTTAATCGATGTGCAAACCATAAAAGATAAGTACTATTCTATTTTTGAATGGACAGAATTATTCGATTTTAATATAGCTTTAATCATTGGAATTATGATTTTAGTAGCAGGAATTAATATGATAACAGCATTGTTAGTATTGATCCTAGAACGCACCCAAATGATAGGAATATTAAAAGCATTAGGAGCCAGTGATTGGAATGTTCGAAAAGTATTTTTGTACAATGCAATGTATCTAATTGTTGTCGGACTTTTTTGGGGAAATCTAATTGGATTAGGGATACTGTTTGCTCAAAAGTATTTAAAATTATTTCCTTTAAATCCAAGTTCTTATTATGTGAGTGAAGCTCCTGTTTATATTGACCTTGGCTATATTTTAATACTCAATGTAGGTACATTCATTATGTGTTTACTCATGTTATTAATACCTTCTTTTATTATATCTAAAATTTCCCCAGTTAAAGCAATACGATACGAATAGTTTCCTTTTCTTAAACTTACCGTTCATAGATTTAGAACGACACTTACTCGTTTCACTATTTAGTTATTACATAGATTATCTAATTTTTGCTTCAAATTATTTAATTATGAAAACGAATTTTTTAAGCCAATTTATATTTTTCACACTTTTGTTAACTACAGCTACTTCTGTTTTTTCTCAGAATGAAAAAAATCATTGGTATTTTGGTCAAAGTGCATATATCAATTTTAACACTCCAACACCTTCAGTAGGTGGAGGAAGTTTAAATACTGGAGAAGGCTGTGCTACTGTTTCAGATGGAAATGGTAATTTAATTTTTTATACAGATGGGATAAATGTGTACGACAATACAGGTGTATTAATGCCTAATGGTACTGGGTTAAAAGGAGATCCTAGTAGTACACATTCTGCATTGGTTGTTCCAAATCCTTGTGACAGCAATTTGTTTTATATTTTCACAACAGCTGCAGTTGGTCAAGATGGGATGTATGTTTATACAGTAGATTTAAGTTTAAATGGCGGATTAGGAGATGTAATTTCTAATTCAGAAACATTACTTTTAATAGATGCTACTGAAAAAATTGCAGCAGTTAAACATGTCAATGGTGCTGATTTTTGGATTACAACAACAAGAGAAACAACAGGTTTTGTTGAAGTTTATTCTTGGTTAGTAGATCAAACAGGAGTTTCTGTATCTCCAAATATTTTTAGCTCAACACACCCTGCACTACACCAGCCTCAAGGAAATTATAATGATGAAGCTAATTACCCTGGTCAAATAAAATTTAATTCAACAGGAACTCTATTAGCTGCAGCACAACTATATATCGATCAAGAAATAGATATTTTTTCTTTTGATACAACAACTGGTTTTGCAACAAGTTTTATTACAGCAAAAGCTATACAAGGAGGACCTTATGGAATAGAGTTCTCACCCAATGGAGATTATCTATATACTACTAGTTATTTTTTAACTTCAGTATATCAACTAGATATTACCACATTGCCCTCAATACCAGTGCCTGTTCAATTAAATAATGTTAATGGAAGTCGTGGAGGTGCTTTACAATTATCGCCAGATGGTCAAAAGATTTATGCAGCTCAGATGAATATGCAAGCTATAGGTGCAATTAGTAATATAAATTCTAATGCTGCATCTTATGTAAATAACGATATTAACCTTTTTTCAGGAACGCTAAGTTTGTTAGGGCTTCCAACTTTTGTGTCAGGAACACAAAGTTTGGGAGGGCAATGTTTAAATTTAGAATATAGTGGAAATGTAGTACCTGACTTAGCAACTCAAACAACTGTAGATGAATTGACAGATGTTGGTTTACAAGGGAAAGATAAAGAATTTGGAGATTTTGATAATGATGGAGATATCGATGTTTTATATACAAAACTAGATGCAGCATCTAACTCGCCTAGATTACATGTATTAATAAATACAGCAGGTCAAGGAAATGATCCTGTTTATAGTGTGCCAGGAATTGACTTAGGAGTTAATTTTAGCTTTTCATATAGATTTGTAGATTGGGATAATGACGGATGGAATGATGTTGTGCTTCATGGTTTTAATGGAGGAATTTATCTATGTATTAACGATACTAGTGGAGGACTTAATCCTCCTACGATGATGATGAATGGAAGTGTGGATTATCCATATGAAGATCAACAGTTAATTTCTGTTGGTGATTTAAATCAGGATAATTTACCAGACCTTCTAATTAGTGGGCAAGGGTCAATTTTTGGAACAGCATATTTCGAGAATAACGGATCGAATACTTATCCATATTTCACCTTAGCAAGTCCTCAAACATATACAAGTGGAACAATTAATAACATCTTTATAGATGAAGTTTTTGACAGTTTACCCTGCCCAGAAATATACGATGCCGACTGTGATGGAGATAATGATATATTTATTTCAGACCCATTTTATGGCCCTCCAAATTGGGGTGGAGGAAGAATGTTTTATCATGAAAATCAAGGCGGAGTAACAACAGGAACAATTCCGAACATAAATCAAATAGGGGTATTAGATCAATATGGTTTTGAAGAAATATTAGGAAATGATTTAGCATGCGATTGGGTAATTACAAGAATAGTCGATTTTAAAGGAGATGATTGTCCAACAGCTATAGCTTACAACCCTTGTAATGATGCTTTTTATTATTACGATCAAGATTGTTCTTGTGGAGGAATTTTAAGTGTTACTGAAAACAACATAAATGAAAAAGTGATAAAATTATATCCAAATCCTGCTGAATCTTTTATTATGATCGAAACTGAAAATCATTCAAATATTGATAGTGTTGCTATTTATTCTTTCTTAGGAAAAGAACTAAAACAAATCAATACTGTTTCAGAACCTATTAATATTTCTATGTTACCTTCAGGAATTTATTTTATTAAAATTTCTTCGGAAGGAAAAACCATCACTAAAAAGATTATCAAGAATTAGTGATTTGTTCATATTGCTAATTAACCCGATCGAGCACTCTTAGGAGTGCTCTTTTGTTTTATAAAGTGTCAATTACCGTTCATGGAATGAAACCTACATCACATGAAGTACTCATTTTATAGAAACGTATATTCATAGATATTTGAAGAAATATTTAAATTATGAAAAAAATTACCACATTATTATTTCTAATAAGTATATCATTAATTCAAGCACAAACCTATGTGCCCGATGATAACTTTGAACAAGCTTTAATCGACTTGGGTTTTGATTCTGGGCCTCTAGATGATTATGTACCAACAGCAAACATAAATACAGTAACAGATTTAAATCTTTGGAATAAATACATTTATGATTTAACTGGAATTGAGGATTTTACAGCTTTAGAAACTTTAGAATGTGGTGCAAATTATCTAGCAAGCCTTGATGTAAGTCAAAATACCGCATTAACAACATTAAAATGTAGAGGGAATGATTTATCAATTTTAGATGTATCTCAAAATACAGCCCTTTTATATTTAGATTGCCAAGATAATAGTATTACGAGTTTAGATCTTAGTAATAACATCGCTTTGACCTATTTAAATTGTAATACAAACCAAATGAATACGCTAGATATTAGTCAAAATGTTGCTTTAGAACAATTGCATTGTCACATTAACCACTTAATAAATTTAGATCTAAGTTTGTTAAATTCATTAACCATATTAAATTGTTTCGCAAATAATTTGACTGGGATTGATGTGAGTCAGAATACTAATTTAACATCACTTAGTGTAGGTTATAATCAATTAACAACATTAGATGTAGATAATAATTTAGCGTTGTCTTATTTAAGTAGTTTTCACAATCAGTTATCAAATGTAGATGTATCTCAAAATACGGCATTGACTTATATATCCTGTGCAGAAAATATGATAAATAGTTTAGATGTTAGTAATAATACTAACTTAACCACCCTATATACTCAATATAACCAAATAACTAATCTTGACTTATCACATAACGCTTCCTTAGTTGATTTAAGATGTAATGACAACCAATTAACAGCATTAAATGTGAAAAATGGAAATAATATCAACGTTACAGGATTCCATGCCTATAATAATCCAAATCTTACTTGTATTCAAGTAGATGATGCGGTGTATAGTACAACAAACTGGACGAATATCGATCCGCAAACTAGCTTTAGTGAGGATTGTGCTTTAGGTATAAATGATTTTTCAGAATCACAAGTTAGTTTTTATCCTAATCCAGCTTCAGAGCTTGTCAATATAATTTCAGAAGAGCCAATTGCTAATTATTCAATTATAGATGTGCAGGGTAGAATAATTCTTTCAGAAAAAAGCATTGAAAATAATATTATTCCTATTTCAGAGCTAAAAAACGGAATCTATTTCATTCAATTAAGTGACTATAATAACAAAAGTATAATTCAAAAAATAATCAAAAACTAATATGAAAAGTATTCAATTTATTTCTCTTTTATTACTTGCCTTAATTTTTACTTCATGTAGCGGCGATGACGATTCTCCTTCTAGAAGTACTGAGTCCATAACAATAACAATTGATAATGATCCTCCTATGAGTTTTTCAGAAAATATAGATGCGGTCATGGTGCTATTACCTCCGCAATCTGGTTTTAGTAATTATTTTACTATTGATTCTGAAAATACATCTGGCGATACCTTTCATTTTAGTTTGCCACCAACAACTGAAGATACCTACTCGATTCCTATGAATACAACCATAGATTTTCCCATTCCTTTGAGTCATTTTTTCACCTATCAAGGAAGCTTGATTGATGATGCGAATCCAGGAAACGCTGTGTATCTTCAATTAACTCAATTTGATGCTGTTGGAGGACAAGTAAAGGTGCAAATAACAGGTGTTTATTATGATGCTGGGAATGTATTGCATAACATTTCTATCTCTATTGATGTAACAAGAGATTTGTAGTATTAATTGTTGGTTTATTATTACTACACTAATTCGAGTAGGAGGGATTTGTGGGGAAACCCTCCTACAAGAATTTAATAACAATTCATCTCAATTATAATATTTCTCTTATTTTTAAAAAGTGATTAAACAAATCCTTTATATTTTTCTTTTTTTTATCTGTGCAGTTTCTATTGCCCAAGAGCCTATTCGTTTTACAACAAAACAAGGCTTGCCTAGTAATCACATTTACGATATACAACAAGATAAGGAAGGTTTTATGTGGTTTGCTACTAATAGAGGAGTCGTAAAGTTTGATGGGACCACTTTTAAAACTTTTACCAGTAAAGATGGTTTGCCAAATAATGATACTTGGCGATTGGAGCCTGATTTGCAAGGTAGAATGTGGTATTATGCTAAAAGTAAATACCAAGGCTATATTAAAAATGATAGTGTTTATAAATTTATTACGCAAGATAGTGTTGTTTTAAGCCCTAAACAATGGAGTAAAAGCAAGACGTCTATTGGTTTTTATTCAGACCATGGTAGTGTGATGTTAGAGGATAATATGTTTATGATTAAAGATGTGCATTCTGAAATTGTTGTTGATGAAATTGTGTCTAAGTATAATTATAGTGCAATTGCAGATGGATTCTCTTATAACCCTATTAAAAAAGAATATGTCGCAGTTTTAAAGGGAGAAATTTTATTTTTTGATAATCATCTTATTTTAAAGGATCGTATTATTCATAAAACTCCAAGGTTTAAAACTGATGGACTTATTAGGTTTAGCGGCACTTTGTATCAAGACACTTTTTTTT
>JGI24724J26744_10002027_pt1 | contig 13625 bp, 15 predicted proteins | sample Cruoilmetagenom7_FD_26744 | JGI IMG/M metagenome (IMG submission 26744)
GTCCCTATTTGGCATTGCTCCCGGTGGGGCTTGCCGTGCCAGAACTGTTGCCAGCCCCGCGGTGGGCTCTTACCCCACCGTTTCNCCCTTACCTCTTGGCTGTTCCGGCAAGCCGGACCAAGGGGCGGTTTCTTTTCTGTGGCGCTTTCCGTCGGGTTGCCCCGCCCGGGCGTTACCCGGCACCGTTCCTTCTTGGAGTCCGGACTTTCCTCCCCGGTGCTTTTGCAAGCACCGAAGCGGCCATCCAGCCTTCCGCGCCTGCCCGCCCTAGACCCCGCCGCGCGGCGCGTCAATGGGCGCGGGCAGGGCGGCAAGGTCTGCGGGGGTGAGAGGGCCACAGCCCCACGGCCTGAACCGCATCCGCACGGCGCTCAGGAGCGTGTCATCGTCGCAAGGCGCGGTGAAACCGACCACTTGCGCGGCAGCGCGAAAGGTTTCGGCAGTAACGCTGTCGGGCAGCGGGCCAGTACCCGCAGGCTGCGCAAGTCTAAGCCGCGCCAGCCGTGCCCAATCGAATCGGGGTCCGGGGTCAACCTTGCGGCCCGGAGCCAGGCAGGAATGGCCGATCACCCCTTCGGGCGGGATGTCGTGGCGGTGCATGATTTCGGGAAGCAGGGCTTCGAGCGCCTGCATCTGCGGCTCAGAAAATGGATGATCGCCACGGTTGTCCAACTCAATGCCGATGGAACGCGAGTTGATATCGTCCAACCCCGCCCATTCACCTCGACCAGCATGCCACGCGCGTTGGTCTTCTTCGACCATCTGAATGATCTCTCCGCGACCCGAGATCAGGTAGTGCGCAGAAACCTCGGCGGAAGGGTCGCAAAGCCGCTCCAGCGCCGCTTGGGCGCTGGTCATGGCCGTGTAATGCAGAACGATAAGCCGGGGGCGCAGCCCGCCGCGTCGCGGGCCGCAGTTGGGCGAAGGGTGCACCGTCACGTCAGGCGCGGCGGTCATCTATCAGCCCTGTGCAGCCCGGCGGAAGGGGGTCGGATCCCAGTCACAGGCAAAGCCATCGCCGTCTGGGTCCATGCCTTCACGGTCCTTCTCAGGGCCGCCCGCAGCAAGGAAAGCGATCTGGGCTTGGTCGGCATGGCTGTACTGCGAACAGGCCCGTTCGAACTTGCGGGCTTTGTTGAAGCCGATCCGGCTATAGATCTGCTGGCCCACAGGCTGATTGCTTTGCAGCGCATAGGCCACAATGTTCGGACCGCTGGCAGTACGTTCAGGCAGGGCTTCGGGCTGGATCACTTCATATTGCGCACGGTTAGAGGCAACGCGCGCGGCGTCATCTTGAATGCTGCGCTGGCCGGAAACCGCGTCAAAGTTGTTCTCGTTCGAGATGCCGACGGCGTTGACCGCCGTAGGGGGCGGGTTCGATGGGCTGGCGTTGATCGTGGCAGCGCCAGCGGTGCTAGCGCCGCCCGGACGGGTGGCGGCCAGAACGCGGGCGGTTTCAGCTGCTGTGGCCTCGGCCGAGCCATCCGCCGGGGCAGGCGTTGTAGCCGCGATGGCGCTGTCGATGCTGTCATTGGCCAATGCGGCGTCACGTGCGCGCTGTTCGGCCTCAAAGGTGCCATCGCCAAAGCCGACGCCACGCCCGCTGTTGATGCTCCCGGAATCGGGAATCGCAGGTTGGCAGGCTGCCAAAAGACCGCCCGCCGTCAGTGCTAGAAGTGTCCGTGTGATCATCTGACCCGCTCTTGCCTGTTAAATAACGCCCGTGGGCTTACCACCATTTTTCAGGTTTGGCTACAAAGCCGGCCGCCCGCTCCAGCGCATAGGCGGAGGACAGCAGTTCGGCCTCTTCCCACGGACGCCCGATCAGCTGCAGCCCCAGCGGCAAGCCTGTGGCGCTTTGACCTGTCGGCAGCGCGATACCCGGCAAACCGGCAAGGTTCACCGTGACGGTGAAAATGTCGTTGAGGTACATCGCCACCGGATCTGCGTCCTTCATCTCACCCAGACCAAAGGCCGCCGAGGGCGTGGCCGGGGTCAGGATGCTGTCGATGCCTTGGGCGAAGACGTTTTCGAAGTCTTTCTTGATCAGCGTGCGCACCTTGCGGGCGCGGTTGTAGTACGCGTCATAGAAGCCAGCGGAGAGCACATAGGTGCCCACCATCACGCGGCGCTGCACCTCATGACCGAAACCTTCGGCGCGGGTTTTCTCGTACATCTCGGTGATGCCGTCGCCGTGGTCGAGTTTGGCGCGGTGGCCAAAGCGCACACCATCATAGCGCGCGAGGTTCGAGGACGCCTCGGCAGGGGCGATGACGTAATAGGCGGGGAGGGCGTATTTCGTGTGCGGCAGCGAGATGTCGACGATCTCGGCCCCGGCGTCCTTCATCATGGCGATGCCGTCTTGCCAGAGCTTCTCGATCTCCTCGGGCATGCCGTCCATGCGGTATTCGCGCGGGATGCCGATTTTCTTGCTGCGGATGTCACCAGTGAGGGCCGCCTCAAAGTCCGGCACGGCCAAGTCGGCACTGGTGCTGTCTTTGGCGTCATGGCCACACATGGCCTCCAACATGATCGCCGCGTCGCGCACCGTCTTAGTCATCGGCCCGGCTTGGTCGAGCGAGGACGCGAAGGCGACGATGCCCCAACGCGAGCAACGGCCATAGGTCGGCTTGATCCCCACAGTGCCGGTGAAGGCCGCAGGTTGGCGGATTGAGCCGCCGGTGTCGGTGCCGGTCGCGGCAAGGCACAAATCAGCCGCCACGGCAGCGGCAGAGCCGCCCGAGGAGCCGCCCGGTGTCAGTTGGGCGGTGTCGCCCTCGCGGCGCCACGGGTTCACCGCGTTGCCGTAGACAGACGTTTCATTAGACGAGCCCATGGCGAATTCGTCCATGTTGAGTTTGCCCAGCATCACAGCGCCGCTGTCTTTCAGCTTCTGGCTGACGGTGCTCTCATATTCGGGCAGGAACCCTTCGAGGATGCGGCTGCCCGCTTGGCTCGGCACGCCTTTGGTACAGAAAAGGTCTTTGATGCCGATGGGCAGGCCGCACATGGCGGGCGCGTCGCCTTGTTTGATGCGGGCGTCGGCAGCAGCGGCTTGTTCCATCGCGATCTCTGGCGTGCGGTGGACGAACGCGTTGAGCGCGCCTGCGCCGTCGATGGCTTTAAGGCAGGCTTCGGTCAGCGCGGCGGATGTCGTTTCACCCTTGCGCAGGGCATCGCGGGCATCGGCAAGGCTCAGTCTGTTCAGATCGTCGCTCATTATTCCACCACCTTCGGCACGGCAAAGAACCCTTCACGGGCATCGGGCGCATTCTTAAGGACCGCGTCCTGCTGGTCGCCATCGGTGACCACGTCCTCACGCCGTTTCAGACGCTGCGGGGTCACGGAGGTCATCGGTTCCACGCCCTCAACGTCCACTTCGGACAGCTGTTCGATAAAGCCGAGGATGTTGTTGAATTCCTCCGCCAGCGCCGGAAGCGCGTCGGGTTCAACCTTGATCCGGGCCAGTTTTGCCACCCGTGCAGCGGTGTTTTCGTCGATCGACATGAACATCTCCATCTCTTTGAGGCTCCTCTACCGTTTGGGGGCGGGCCTCGCAAGGGTTTGAGAGGTTCGGAACGGAGCCGGTCAGTGCCAGACCGAGGGACGGCGCTTGATCGCTGGGCAATGGGGCAGTTTGTGGTTGCTGTGTTAGTGCGCGGTGGCAGGACGGCGCGCGGGTTGCAAAAGCGCCAGCCCGTTGGGCCGGTCTGGCGCCCGGCGGGCATGCGCCCTTGATTCCGGGCGGGTTCGATGCGGAGACGTTTACTTGATTCTGCGCCTCTTCGCGTCAAATCTGACCTAAAGCCCGCATCACTCAGGAGACCTCCATGAACATCATCTGGCTCGGCCACGGCTCATTCCGCATTGAAATCGAAGATCAAGTTGTGCTGATCGACCCTTGGCTCACCGGCAACCCGATGCTCGACGCGGCGCATCACGAAAAGGCCATCGAGGGCGCCACGCAGATCCTTGTCACCCACGGCCACTTCGACCACACCCAAGACATCGCTGATGTCGCCAAACGCACCAATGCCCCGGTCGCTGGAATGGTCGAGCTTATGGGCTGGCTCGACGGGCAGGGGGTTGAGAACACCACCGGCTTTAACAAAGGCGGCACGATCCGCGCGGGCAATGTGGCGATAACCATGGTGCCTGCGTCGCATTCTTCCTCAGTCGAAGGCGACAACGGGCTGATCTACACGGGCATGGAGACGGGGTTCATGATCGCGGGCGAGGGCCATACGATCTACCACTCCGGTGACACGGCGATTATGGCGGATATGGATTGGATGGGCGATTACCACAAACCCGACATCGGCATTCTGTCTGCAGGCGGGCATTTCACCATGGATATGGCGCAGGCGGCCTATGCCGCGAAACGCTATTTTAACTTCAAGACGGTTATTCCCTGCCACTACCGCACGTTCGATGCGCTAGAGCAATCGGCGCAGGTGTTGGTCGATGGCCTGCCCGGCGTCGATGTGGTGGAGCCGCAGGTGATGCAGCCGATCAAATTCTGACGCGCTCCCCTTCGCCTTGCGCTGCAAGACGGAACGGGGGATACCTGAACACCAACTGCCGGGGAACCGCCATGCCTGCCAAATTGACTGTCGCGATCTTGTTGCTGACGCTGGGGGCCTGCGCCCCGCTGGACCGGGCAGAGCTCACTGGCAGCGTCGGCTTCACTGGCGTCGGCGGTGACCGCCCCGTCATCTTCCCGGCACATGTTCTGGTGTACCAGCCGCAATAGACGTAAGGCGGCCTAGATGCCCAGAGAAGGTCACTACATCAACCGCAGCAATTGGCTGCGCGCCGCCGTTTTGGGGGCCAACGATGGTATTGTCTCTTCCGCCAGTTTGCTGGTGGGGGTGAGTGCCGCCGGGATGGCGCATGGGAATGTGCTGCTAACGGGGCTTGCGGGGCTCACCGCCGGGGCGCTGTCGATGGCGGCGGGGGAATATGTTTCCGTCTCCGCACAGGCCGATGTTGAACTGGCTGATCTGGAGCGCGAGCGCGTGGCCCTGATCGAAGACCCAGATTACGAGCTTAGCGAATTGGCCGAAGGGTTGGAGAACCGCGGCGTTGAGAGTGACCTCGCGCTGGAAGTGGCGGCGCAGATGACCGACCATGACGCGCTTGGCGCCCATGCGCGCGAGGAGTTGGGGATGTTCGGCCTTGCCGGGCAGGCCGATCCGTTGCAAGCGGCGGGCGCATCGGCGGTGGCCTTTGCGCTTGGCGGTGGGCTGCCATTGCTCGCGGCGCTTTTGGGACCTTCGGGCGTGCGCGGACTGTCTGTCGCGCTGGTGGCGATGCTGGCGCTTGTGATGTTGGGGGCGGGAGGGGCCCACCTGGGCGGCGCGCCCAAATGGCCAGCGATCCGGCGCGTTGTTTTCTGGGGCGGTTTGGCTATGGCGGTCACAGCCGGGGTTGGCCATCTCTTTGGTGCAATTGGTTAACAAGTCAGCCTTGAATACGTAACCTTACCAAAGAAAGGGCCGGCCCCTTTCGGAACCGGCCCATTCTCATCAAATTTAAAACGCTTATTCGCGGTTACCGAAAAGCGACAGCAACATCATGAACATGTTGATGAAGTTCAGATAGAGGTTCAGCGCGCCCATGATGGCGGCTTTGCCCAGCCATTCTGTGTCGCCGTGCTGCGCATGGGCCAGATATTCGGTCTTGATGCGCTGTGTGTCATAGGCGGTCAGACCCGCGAAGATCAGCACACCGATTGCGGAAATGGCGAACATCAGCGCCGAAGACGCGAGGAAGATGTTCACGATGGACGCCACGACCAGACCAATCACACCCATGATGAGGAAGCTGCCCCAACCGGAGATGTCTTTCTTGGTGGTGTAGCCCCAAAGCGACAGGCCCGCGAAGGCGATCGATGTGATCAGGAAGATCTGCGCGATCGAGTAGCCGGTGAAGACCAAGAAGATCGAGCTGATCGAAATGCCCATGACGGCGGCGAACGCGTAGAACACGACCTGCGCCGTGGCAGCGGACATTTTGTTGATCATCGCGCTAAAGCCAAAGACAAAGGCCAGCGGAGCGAACATCACCACCCATTTCAGCGGCGATGCGTACAGAGCATAGCCCAATTGGGTCAGGTATTTGTCTTGGCTCAGCTGAGCGACTGCGGCGGAGGGATCGGTGGTGACCGACAGGCCCGAAATAGCCCAAGCCGCAGCGAAGGTGATGAGCATGCCAATCGACATGGTGCCATACACCTTGTTCATATGCGCACGCAGCCCCGCATCAATCGCGGAAGCGCGCGACCCGGCAGAAGTGCGAATTGTATTGACGTCAGCCATTTAGAGACTCCCATTGGCAAAATTGCGTGCCGGAAGCGAGCCGACACGTTCTTGGGGTTAAATATCGGGTCTGACGGCGCAAATTTCAAGTGCCTTGCGGCCTGATTCCATGGCGAAAATTGTAGGTTTCTTGGGAGCCTTGGGGAGGGGGGAAACGGGGGTGATATTGCGTCTCTATGCTACTTACTGCCCCCCAGAATGCCGTCATCAGCGGAAAACCACCTGTGTTTGCTGCGCGACGAACGACAGGGGTGGTAGGTGATCAGAACCCATTTGAAGCAAAAATGTGGCATTTAAAGGATCTGCTCGGAACTGATTGATATTTTTCGCGTTCACCCAGTGGTTGCCGATCGGGAAACCGATACAGCCAAGAAAAATTGGCGGTTTCTTACATGCCCGGCAATGGGGAAAGGGAGCGAAGGACCACCTGAGGTTGCGATTAGACCGGCTAGATTTTTACCATCACGTAAAACTTCTTTGCCGAACTTCACGCAACCGCTATGATAGGGGGGAGACATTTGGCGCAACCAATGCGGTATTGCGCGGGGTGACGGCGCAATTCGTTCTTGTTTGGAAACGAGATAGGCACGGTGGCATGTGCCCCTATAAGGAATAGGCAAGATGGTACATGTAGTAGACGTGCACGTCGGTAAACGCATCCGGCAACGACGGTGGCTGACCGGAATGACCCAGCAAAAGCTGGCAGAACTGGTTGGCATAAAGTTTCAACAAATCCAGAAGTACGAGACGGGCGCGAACCGCGTGAGTGCGTCGCGGCTGTGGGATATCGCGGATGCGCTCGGCGTGCCGGTGTCCTTCTTCTTTGAGGGGATAAAAGACGACCAAGCGGAGGGCACCGCGCCATTAGATGGGCTGCCTGCCGATTTGATGGCCGACAAAGAAGCGATGGAATTGGTGCGCTCTTACTATGCGATCCCGGAAAATCAGCGACGTAGGTTGTTTGAATTGGCCCGTGTGTTGAGTGACGTGGCCTAAAAGCAAGGCCTTAAGGACGGCGCCTAAACCTGCGTCGGCAGTCCTTTCAACATACTGGTAGGCTTGCGCAAACAAGCGCAAGCTGTCAGGTCTTTCTTATGATGAACACCTCTGATTTCGATCCTGACATTCGCCGCGTTGCCCATCTGATGGCGGATGCCGCGCGGCACGTCATCCTGCCCTATTTCCGCAGCATTGATCTACAAGCTGACAACAAGCTCGGCGCAGGCTTTGACCCCGTGACAGAGGCCGACCGTGCTGCCGAACGGGCGATGCGCGACGTATTGGCGACAGAGCGGCCCGCAGACGCTATTTTAGGCGAAGAGTATGGCGCACACCCCGGCTCATCAGGGCTGACTTGGGTGCTTGATCCCATTGACGGCACACGCGGATTTCTCAGCGGCACGCCGACTTGGGGGGTGCTGATTGCGGTGTCCGATGCCTCGGGGCCTTTTTATGGCATCATTGATCAGCCCTATATCGGTGAGCGGTTTGAAGGGGCGCCGAACGGTGCGCTGATGATCGGCCCGCACGGTCAGCGGACGCTCAAGACCCGCGCACCGCGTGATCTGCGTCAAGCCATCGTCTTCACCACATTCCCCGAAGTGGGCAGCACCGAAGAGGCCAGCGCCTTTCGCGCCGTTGCCTCGCAGTCGCTGCTGACCCGCTATGGTATGGATTGCTACGCCTATGCGTTGGTTGCCGCCGGGCAAGTCGATCTGGTGATTGAGGCGGGGTTAAACGCCTACGACATTCAGGCCCCCATCGCGGTGATCCAAGCGGCAGGCGGTATCGTGACTGATTGGCGGGGCAATCCGGTGCATGAAGGGGGCAGGGCGCTGGCGGCGGCCAATCCCGAAATTCACGCGCAGGCGTTGGAGATCCTTTCGGCCTATTGATCAAATTGTCGGGGCACCGCGGATTGACCGACGCGGCAGCGATGCGATAAATGGGAAAAAGGCCGGTTCTCTCGCCCGTTTTCCATCGGTCCAGCACACTTTTCATGAGACGGGCATAATGAAAAGTGTGACCTATGACCGAGACGCTCATCCGCGGTGCGGATTTTGTTATTACAATGGACGATACCCGACAGGAGCTTGGGGGCACGGACCTGCTGCTGCGCGACGGGATGATTGCTGAGGTCGGGCAGGGTTTGCTGACCAGTGGTGAGATCGTCGAGGCTAAAGGCTGCGTCGTCACGCCGGGCCTCGTGAACACCCACCATCATTTGTACCAAAGCATGACCCGCGCCGTGCCGGGCGCACAGGATGCGCTGCTCTTTGGCTGGCTTCAGCGGCTTTACCCGATTTGGGCGCGTATGGGGCCTGAGCATATGTTCGTCTCGGCGCAGATTGGTCTGGCAGAGCTGGCGCTCTCTGGCTGCAGCCTGAGTTCGGATCACCTTTACCTCTACCCCAACGGCGTGCGGTTGGAGGATACGATCCACGCCGCCGCCGAATTGGGCCTACGGTTTCACCCCACGCGCGGATCGATGAGCATCGGCGAGAGCGACGGCGGTCTGCCGCCGGATGCGCTGGTCGAACGTGAAGCCGCAATTTTGGAGGATTGCATCCGCGTGGTCGACGCCTTCCATGACCCTGCCGAAGGGTCGATGTGCCGTGTCGGGCTGGCGCCATGCTCTCCCTTCTCCGTCAGCCGCGAATTGATGCGCGACACGGCGCTGCTGGCCCGCGACAAAGGTGTGATGCTGCACACCCATCTGGCAGAGAATGCCGAAGATGTGGCCTATTCGCTTGAGAAATTCGGCTGCCGCCCCGGTGAATATGCCGAAAGCCTTGGTTGGCTGGGCGATGACGTTTGGCATGCCCATTGTGTGCAGTTGGACGGTGCCGAGATTGATCTCTTTGCCCGGACCCGCACCGGGGTCGCGCATTGCCCCTGTTCCAATTGCCGCCTCGGGTCGGGCATCGCGCCGGTACGGGCGATGCTGGACGCGGGCGTGCCACTGGGTTTGGGCGTCGATGGATCGGCCAGCAACGACGGTGGCAATCTCGCCGCCGAGGCGCGGCAGGCGATGTTGTTGCAGCGCGTGGCACGCGGCGCAGATGCGATGAGCCCGCGTGCGGCGCTGGAACTGGCGACGCGGGGCGGGGCGGATGTGCTGGGGCGGCCCGATTGCGGGCGACTGATGCCCGGCAAGCGCGCCGATGTCGCGATCTGGGATGTTTCGGGCGTGCAAAGTGCGGGCAGTTGGGACCCGGCTGCGCTGCTTCTTGCCGGCCCGACGGCGGTGCGTGACCTTTTCGTTGAAGGTCGCCAAGTGGTGCGCGATGGTCAAATCACCACGATTGACTTGGCCGCACAGGTGGCGCGGCAGAACGCATTGGCGAAAGGCTTGGCTGAATGAGGCCATTTTTTCTATCGATACTGATGTTGGCAGCGATGCCAGCATGGGCCGACCCGATGGGGTTGGAGCGCGTAAATGCGTTGCGGGATGTGCAGGGGCTAAAACCGTTGATCTATGATGGCCGCTTGGCGCAGGCGGCTCAAACACATGCCACCGATATGGCAGAGCATGACTATTTCAGCCACAGAGGCCGCGATGGCACAGATGTAGGCCGTCGTGCCGCGATGGCGGGTTATCAATGGTGTTTTGTCGCTGAGAATATCGCCAAAGGGCAGCAGTCCTTGGATGAGGTCATGACCGGCTGGACCAATTCGCCGGGGCATTACCGCAATATGGTCGACAGCCGCGCCGAAGAGATGGGGCTGGTGCGGGCCGATAGTGAGGTCTGGGTCATGGTGCTGGGCGCGCCCTGTTGACATGACCTAATCACGGGTGGCGCGTTACGCCGTGCCACCCCGACGCGCACCCGCGACCCAAACATCTGCAATCGAGCGATCATCGCCCATCATGATGGTGGCGAAAAGGCTTTCCCAGATATCCTTGGCCGCTGCGTGACGCTGCGCGATCGCGGGGGTGGAATCCAGTGAAAGCACGGTGATATCCGCCTCCATCCCAGCGGCCAGACAGCCCACGTGATCCTGCAGATGCAGGCTGCGGGCCGAGCCTGCGGTGGCGAGCCAGATCAGCTGCGCCGCGTGCAGTGGCGTGCCGCGCAACTGGCCGACCTCATAGGCCGCCGCCATGGTGCGCAGCATCGAAAACGACGAGCCGCCCCCGGTATCTGTCGCCAGTGCCAGCGGGATGCCCCGCGCGGCGAGGCCGGTCATGTCAAACAGCCCGGAACCGATGAAAGTGTTGGAGGTGGGGCAATGCACCAGCGCGCCGCCTGTCTCGGCCAGCCGGTCGATCTCACGCGGCTCTAGGTGGATCGCATGGCCGTAGAGCCCGCGTTCGCCGAGTAGCCCGTGGGCCTCATAGGTATCAAGATAGTCGCGGGCCTGCGGAAACAGTCCGCGGACCCATTCGATCTCGTCAGTTTGTTCGCTGAGGTGGGTTTGCATCAGACAGGTCGGATGCTCCGCCCAAAGCGCACCGAGTGCTGAGAGCTGCTCAGGCGTCGAGGTGGGAGAGAAACGCGGCGTGATTGCATAGCTCGCGCGGCCCTTGCCGTGCCAGCGCTCGATCAGCGCTTTGCTGTCATCATAGGCCGATTGCACCGTGTCGCGCAGACCCTCAGGGGCGTTGCGGTCCATGCAGGTCTTGCCCGCGACGATCCGCTGGCCGCGCGTCTCTGCAGCCCGAAACAGCGCATTGGCGCTATGGGGATGGATCGTGCAGTAAGACGCGACCGTGGTGGTGCCATGGGCCAGCGTCAGGTCAAGATAGCGCGCGGCGATCTCACCCGCATAGGCCGGATCAGATAGGCGCATCTCTTCGGGGAAGGTATAGGTGTTGAGCCAGTCGATCAGCCGCTTGCCCCATGACGCGATGATCGCGGTCTGTGGGTAATGCACATGGGCGTCGACAAAACCGGGGCAAATCAGAGCATCGGGATAATCTGTCACCTCGGCCTGCGGATGTGCGGCACGCAAGCGTTCGCCATTCTCAACGGCAGTGATGCGGCCCTCTTCGATCAGCACACCGCCTTCGGTGTCGATCTTTACGGCATCCTCCCACGCGCTTTGCATCGGGTTGCCAGAATAGGTGAGCGTCGCGCCCAAAAGGAGTCGTTGATTTGTCATGCCAGTGGTTTAGGTGAGGGCGAGACGGGGAACAATACCGAAGCGTCGTAGGTGCCGTTGTGCCCCTGATGCCGCTCGCCTATTGTCGCCTCCAACAAGGGCACAGGCACGGAGAGCAGCGGATGTCAGAGCAGATCGAAGAGCTGGATCCGGCGGTAGCCTCTGAAGAGAGTGCCGAAGCCTATATGCTGGACCGCAAGGCCGTCGCCGCGATCCTTGAAACCGTGCAGGCCGGGGATCAGGCGCATCTGACCCAGTTGATGGAACCGCTGCACGCGGCGGACATCGCTGACCTTTTGGAGCAGATAGGCGAGGACGACCGCGCCGCGTTGATCCGGCTTTATGGGCAGGAATTCGACGGCGAGATCCTGTCGGAACTCGACGAATCGATCCGCGAAGAAGTCATCTCGATCCTGACGCCGCAGGTGTTGACCCAAGCGGTGCGCGAGCTTGACAGCGATGATGTGGTCGACCTGATCGAAGATCTGGAAGATGCGCAGCAGGAAACCATCCTCGACGCGTTGGAAGAAACTGACCGGGTCGCCGTTGAGCAGGCGCTGAACTGGCCGGAGTATTCCGCCGGTCGTCTGATGCAGCGCGAGGTTGTGATGGCGCCCGAGCACTGGACAGTGGGCCAAGCGATCGACCATCTGCGTGCCACCAAGGAAGAAGACCTTCCAGATCAATTTTACCACATCGTCATGGTCGATCCGCGCCTGCATCCGGTGGGCAATGTGACGTTGGGCAAGCTTATGCGCTCGCGCCGCGATACACGGCTGGCGGATATTCTTGAGGAAACGTTCCAGATTATCCCCGCGATGCGCGATGAGGGCGATGTGGCCTATGCGTTTAACCAGTACCACTTGATCTCGGCCCCCGTGGTCGATGAAGAGGGGCGGCTGATTGGCGTTATCACCATTGATGATGCCATGGCGGTGCTGGATGAAGAACACGAAGAAGATATTTTGCGTCTGGCGGGTGTGGGCGAAGGCTCGCTTTCTGACCGTGTGACGGAAACGACAAAACAACGTCTGCCGTGGCTTGCAGTGAACCTCGTGACGGCGATTGCGGCATCGATGGTGATCTCACAATTCGAAGCAGCCATCACGCAGATCGTGGCACTGGCTGTGCTGATGCCGATCGTGGCGTCGATGGGCGGCAATGCGGGCACACAGAGCTTGACTGTCGCGGTGCGCGCCATCGCGACGAAAGACCTCACCGGCTCCAACGTCTGGCGGGTGATCCGGCGGGAGGTTCTAGTGGGCTTGGTAAATGGGGTGATCTTCGCGGTGATCATGGGGATCGTCGGCGTGGTCTGGTTCGGCTCTCCGGCGCTGGGCTATGTGATCGCCACGGCGATGGTGATCAATCTTGTCGTGGCGGGGCTTGCGGGTACTGGCATTCCGATCCTGCTCGAACGGTTCGGGATTGATCCGGCGCTGGCTTCGGGGGCCTTTGTGACCACGGTAACGGATGTGGTCGGCTTTTTCGCCTTCCTCGGGCTTGCGGCGCTGGTGCTGCTTTGAGCGACGCTGCGGCGCGAAAGGCAGCGGCCCGCAAGGCTGCCTTTGCCCGCCGCAAACCCTTGTTTGATCAGGCGAATGCCGCGCAGGGGGGGTATCTCTCGGAGGTGCTGGCAGGCTACCGTGGCGTGCCGCTTTCGGGGTTCATGCCGATCCGGACCGAGATTGACCCCCGCCCGGCCATGGCCGAGGCCTGCGCCCACGGCCCGGTCGGCGTGCCGGTGATCATGTGGCCCGACCACCCGCTCTCCTTCTCGCGCTGGACGCCGGAGACGCCGATGGTCGCGGGCAGCTTCGGCGCGATGATCCCAGAACATAACGATTTTTTCGAGCCCGAGATCGTGATCGTACCGCTGCTGGCCTTCAATCGCGCAGGGGCGCGGCTGGGCTATGGCGGCGGGTTTTATGACCGGACACTGGCGATGCTGCGCGGGCGGAGGGCTACCATGGCGATTGGTTTCGCCTTTGCCGGGCAGGAATGCGATGACATTCCGCTTGAGGAAACCGATGAGCCGCTTGATCTGATCGTGACAGAGGCTGGCGTGATCGAAGTGACGCAACGCTAACCCGCCCACGCGGAATAAGGGTTGCCGCCAAGCCGCGCGCGTCCTAGTCCATAAGTTATGAAGATTTTGTTTCTTGGCGATGTGATGGGCCGGGCCGGACGGCGGGCGAT
>JGI24724J26744_10002030_pt1 | contig 13617 bp, 19 predicted proteins | sample Cruoilmetagenom7_FD_26744 | JGI IMG/M metagenome (IMG submission 26744)
CGCGGGGCATCTGAACCCGATTTCGTTACAGTGCCCCCACACAACCACCCGACCGGCAAAACATTGCCCACGCCCCGGAATTGGCAAGACCGCAGTGAAGAGTGCAGATTGCTGTGATTTTTTCACATTTATATTCAACAACTTAGTTAATTTTTGGTCCAGTTTCTGTTTTTTGGGGAACCAGATAAATTCCAATTGCACCCCCCAGAAAAACAGTCATTTTCTGTAACATTCCGTCACGCGGGCGTGCCCCACGAGACTGTGAATAGAACCGAGGGCATTCATCGACTAGATATTTGCAGGTCGCCAAACGCGGCACAAAATTAGTAAATGACAACAAAGGGAAGCCTCAATGTCTTATCAAGTAAAAACCCTCGCAGTTGCCGGCGCTGTCGCCGCTGCAATGACCGCTTATGCAACAACGGGCGTTCACGCTCAGGCCAAAGAAAAATGCTATGGCGTTTCAATGGCTGGCAAAAATGACTGCGCCGCCGGCCCAGGCACAACCTGTGCAGGCACTTCAAAAGTTGATTATCAGGGCAACGCATGGACATTGGTTCCAGCCGGTTCCTGCGCGTCCACCGATCTGCCAAAAATGACCGATGGAACAGCACGTATGGGTTCGCTCGAAGCACTAGACCGCGACATCCCTGCGTAAAAAACCTTTGCGCCTCCGGGTTTGACCGGGGGCGCACTGCCGACAGGAGCCAGCCGATGCTTGATGGCAATCGACGTGAATTTGACCATCTGCCTAACCGACCCGGCGTTGGCTATAAGCCCCAGCATTATTCCGACATTTTGGAAAATCCGGGGGCGGTTGAATGGCTGGAAATTCACGCTGAAAACTACATGGGTGACGGTGGCCGTCCGATTGCGCAACTGCGGTCTCTGGCCGATCAATTNCCGATCTCGGTGCATGGCGTCGGCCTGTCAATTGGTGGCGAGGGCGCCCTGGACGCGGACCATCTGGCGCGGCTGAAACACCTGCTGGGTTGGCTGAACCCGGCCAGTTTTTCCGAACATCTGGCATGGTCCACCCATGGCAGCCATTTTTTGAACGACCTGCTGCCCCTGCCCTATACCGATGCCACGCTGACCCGCGTGGCCGACCATATTTCGCAGGTGCAGGATGTGGTTGGGCGGCAACTNCTGCTGGAAAACCCATCNACATATCTGNCGTTTGACGCGTCCGAAATGGACGAGGTCGAGTTCCTGCGCGANATCGTCGCGCGCACCGGNTGCGGGTTGCTGCTGGATGTAAACAACGTGTTTGTGTCCGCCACCAATCAAAAGACCGACCCGATTACTTATCTGAATGATTTCCCGATGGACGCTGTGGGTGAACTGCACCTTGGCGGCCATGACAGCGACACAGATGATCACGGCGCACCGCTGCTGATCGACAGCCACGGCTGCGAAGTCGTTGATCCGGTCTGGGCGCTTTACGCGCATACGATTGAACTGGCCGGGCCGCGACCGACGCTGATCGAATGGGACAACGACGTGCCCGACTGGGCCACGCTATCGCGCCAAGCCGATCGTGCCGACGCCATTTTGACACCGGCCGCGCAATGAGCATTGAGCAAACTGAATTCGCCACCGCGCTGCTGGACCCGAACAAGGCAATCCCGTCTGGTTTGTCTGATCCGGATGGTCGCCCCGCAGGACGCCGGTTTTCGGTCTATCGCAACAACGTCGCCGTCAGCCTGACCGAAGCACTAAAAGCCGCCTTTCCGGTTATCTGCAAACTGGTTGGGGATGAATTTTTTGAAGCGATGGCAGGGGTTTACCTGCGCGCGCACCCGCCAAAATCACCCGTGCTGATGTTTTACGGCGTAGACATGCCGGAATTCCTTGCCGGGTTTGAACCGGTGGCGCATCTGGGCTATTTGCCCGATATCGCCCGGCTGGAATTTGCCCTGCGCCAATCTTATCACGCCGCCGATGCCGCACCCATTAACCCTGAACTGCTGCAAGATATGCCCACGGACCAACTTATGGGTTCGACACTGCATCTGGCACCTTCGGCACGCCTGTTGCAATCTCAATGGCCTATTCACGCTCTCTGGTTGGCCAATACAATCGACAACGCGCCCAAGGTTCAGATGGAAGCCCAGGATNTNCTGATTACCCGGCCCGAATTTGATCCGCAGCCGATGCTGCTTGGCACCGGGGCCGCGGCCTTTGTCGAGGCGCTTGGCAAAGGGCGGAGTTTTGGCGACGCGCTGAAATCGGCAGGCAAAGGATTTGATCTGTCAGCGGCGCTGGCGGTTTTGCTGACCGGCGGCGTAATTACAAAAATATCCAAAGGGGACTGACACGTGAACACATTGGTATCATTGCATAATTCAATATTCTCGCAGATCGAGCGCATGCAGGGTTGGCTGGTTCCAACGCTTGCCCGACTGGTGTTCGCCGGGGTTCTTCTGATCTATTTCTGGAACTCAGCGATCACCAAACTTGGCGATGGGTTGTTTGGTATATTCAACCCGTCCGACGGGGCCTATGCCCAGATATTTCCCCGCGCTCTGGAAGCCGCAGGATATGATTCCAGCCAGCTTGGCGCCTTTCACTGGTTGGTGGCAACGGCGGGAACAGTGTCAGAATTCGTGCTGCCCGCCCTGATTATACTAGGCCTGCTGACCCGGCTGGCAGCCCTTGGGATGATCGGCTTTGTCATCATGCAAAGCCTGACCGACATTATTGGCCATAGCGCAGGGGCCGAAACAATCGGCAGCTGGTTTGACCGATTTTCGGATGCGCATATCGTCGATCAGCGCGCTTTTTGGGTGTTCTTGCTGATCGTTCTGGTGGTGCGCGGCGCCGGGCCGCTGTCGCTTGACCGGGTATTTAGCCGTCAGGCTTCGTCCGGCTGAACCGCCGCCAATGCCAGAACGCCACCAAGGCCACACATCGCAATCGGGAACATGGTGGCAAAGTTAAAGCCAAAGCCCCAATACATGCCAACCGAGGACACCAGCAACAACACGCCGCCCACCCGGGCACGTGCGCGTGCCATCGCGCCACCAGCGATTGCCAGCAAAGGCGCAAACAGGCTCATCGTGCGGATCAGTTGCAGGTTATCCACCTGCTCGATCAGGTCCGGCACCTCGCCAAAAGTTTCGATTAACTGGGTATAGCCATAACTAAAAAAGCCCACGATCATGCCGACAATTCCGCCGATGATGCCAAGGGTCAGCGCTGCGTTTCTCATCTAATTCCTCCTGCTCGTCGCAGTCACATAGGGATTATTGCGCCACTATCCAAGCAGTTTGGCACGCACATCCGCCCCCCAACCAAGATAAAGCGCGCCCTGATCCACAATCACCGGGCGCTTCATCAACGTCGGGTGTGCTGCCAACAACGCCGCCGGATCCTGGCTGCGCTCGGCCTCGCTTAGGTTTCGCCACGTCGTTGATCGCTTGTTCACCAAATCATCGCCAAATGCTGCCATAAACTGCGTGATCTGCGCCGCAGACACCCCGTCATCGCGCACATCTTTTACCAGCGGATCCTGCCCCGATTGCCGCAATTCGCGGATCGCCTTACGGCAAGTGTCGCATGTTTTCAGCCCGTATATTTCCATCTTACCCTCTGTTTGTTAGCGACTTGCCGCCAAATTCGGCCGGATTTTCACGTTTTTCTTGCTTTTTTTTCAATTCGACACAACTCTTTCGCCGTGACAACCAATATTCTATGACGACCGCGCCTTCTTTTTGGGGCAGCCGAAGACTTAGAAAACAATGGCTGCACCGCATCCTGCTGCAATAATGCGGGCAGGAATTGACAGAGGAGACACGGGAAAATGGCTACTGGCACCGTGAAATGGTTTAACACCACCAAGGGGTTTGGCTTCATTCAACCTGATGATGGCGGCAAGGACGTTTTCGTTCATATTTCTGCCGTTGAGCAAGCAGGGATGACTGGCCTCGCCGACGATCAAAAAATTGAATACGAAATGGTCGCCGGTCGCGACGGGCGCGAATCCGCCGGTGACCTGAAGGCACTATAAGACCTGATAACAGCTGAAATTATGATCCGCGGCCCCGCGTCGCGGGTCAGAACCTGTGCAAAATCCAATTGCGGCCTCAATTTAGTCAAGGAATTCAGATGTAGGTAATCAACCGCATCTTGGAGCTGACTATGGCCTTAAACGACACCCACTTTAAATCCGTGCCCACCCCCGTTGAAACAACGGCGCCGCCCGAAACCTTGGAAACGACGAGCGCATTGCCGATGACCGTCTTGGTTGTTGTGGCGGTCGTAATGCTGCTCGGTTTGATCTGGACGGCGCGCCGGGGCATCGTCGCAAAAGCATAGCTTGCCTAGCGGCAGGCATTGTCCTGCTGCGCTGCGCCCGGAAAAGGCCGTGATTTACGCAAAACACGCCGCCATATCAATTTTCCGCGCTTAAGTCGGGTCGTTCAGTTCCGCCTGAAATTCCCGCCATTCCCCCTTGCTCATGCCGGATGTTTCCTGTGTCACATCCTCGCCCTTCAGCATCCGGCGCAGGCAATCCATCGCCTTGCCTGACAGGTTAACACCGCCCATGCGGTAATCTTCAAATGCACTGTAAGCCGCCGGAACCCAGTCGGCGACAACGCGCGCAATCGCGTCTGCATAAACGCGGATTTCGTATTGCGCGTGGGCGTCCGCACGCAGGCGCAGAAAGTGAAACAGGTTGTGCAGATCAACCTTCCAGTACCATTGGGTATAGATATTTGCAGGCAGGTTCATCCGGGCAAGTTCGCGCGCCAGCCCTTGTTTTTCGCCGCCATCCTGATCGACCTCGCCAATCATTTCCTCGTAATGATCATAGGCGCGCCCCGCGTCGCCCTTCAGAATTTCCAGCACCCGAGCAGATTCAGCACCCGTCAGCGCCACACCCCGGCCCTGATTGTTGATCGTAGATTGCGCGGCCAGTTGGTCTGCCTCTGGAATATAGAACTCTCGATCCAAAATCGAATATCGGGCCGAGTATTCGTTCACATTGGCCGTGCGATGGCGGATCCACTGGCGGGCCACAAAAACCGGCAATTTGACGTGCAGCTTAATCTCGCACATCTCAAACGGGGTCGAGTGCCAGTGGCGCATCAGATAGCGGATCAGCCCGGCGTCGTTTTGCACCGACTTGGTGCCTTTGCCATAGCTGACGCGGGCCGCCTGACAGATCGCCGCGTCGTCGCCCATATAGTCGATGACCCGGATAAACCCGTGATCCAGAACGTCATGCGCGCGATAAAGATGGCCTTCCATACCTTCGGAAACGGCACGAAGGGTTGGACGCGGATTGGCGCGCAATTCTTCGATTTCGGCCAATTGTTCGGGGGAAAGCGGCATGGGGCGAATCCTTGGGTTACTATGCTAAGGCCACACTATATCTATGGGTAGTGCATCGTGGCAACGCAGGATACGGGGTTTTCGCCGCACTTTGGCAGAAAACCTATCAGGCAAAGGGGCGTCGCGATTGCACTAAGGCCAGCAGGCTGGCAAGAAGGGCGCAAAGCGAATTGAGCGCAGTTTGGGCAATGCAACGGCCCCTCGGACAAAGGCAAGTGACCATGGGTCTGGCAATCCGGATCATATTAATCTTGGCAATGACGTTTGGCGTCACGGCAACGGCGCGCGCTAACGACACTATTGCACCCTACACAGCCGCGCTTTCACAGGCCGCTTACGAGATTTCGATTGGCAATTTTCCCGCAGCCGTCAGATCAGGCCGGGCGGCATTTGCGCTTGCCCGCACCGACAATGAACAGGTCGGCGCGGCCCGGTTGGTCGCATCAGCGCATTTCAGGGCCGGTCATTATAGCCGCGCCGAATGGTGGTTGCGCCGTGCATTGCACAACGCCGACGACAGCGCTTTGCCAATTCTGGGGCAGGAATTCAGCGCCGTGCGTCAGAAAAACCCGTTGCGTCTGCGGCTGAGTTTTTCATTGGCGCCCAGTGGCAATATCAACAACGGATCCGCCAGCGAAATGGTCACCATCTGGGACTTGCCATTTGTGCTGAACCCGGATGCGCGGGCATTGTCGGGCATCGAGATGGCGCTTGGCGTCGATGCAACCTACAACATTGCGCGGGGGCGCGATTTTGCCACCGATCTTGGGGCAATCTTGTTTGGGCGCACCTATGAGCTGTCCCCCGGCGCCCGCAAAACCGCACCCGGTGTCAGCGGCAGCGACTATGGGTTCGCGGTAGCCGAAGTCTCAATCAGGCATGCACGCCGTTTCCCCGGCACCTCAGGGCCCAGCGTATTTGCTCTGCACATTGGGAAAAACTGGTATGGCGGGGAACCTTACACCAGCTATCAGCGCATAAATTTCAGCCAGGAATTTCGCCCTGATAACGCCATTTCATGGCAGGTTTTTTCATCATTGGAGCATCAGATTTCAATCCGCGATGCCAACACACCATCGCAGATATTTACGCTTGGATCCTCCTTCAGCCGAAAACTGGAAAACGGTGATAGCCTACAGGTGTCATTGCAGGGCCAACAGACGACCTCTACCGATCCGGGCAAAGAATATTCCGCCGTAAAAACCGGATTACGCTATGGATTTGCTCGCCCGGTTCTGGGCACCGGGCTATCTTTGAGCGCAAGTATAGAAGGGCGCGACTATGATTATTCGGTTTATGACCTGTCCGGACGTCAGGATTTGTCGCTGAGCGCGGGCGCGACCATGGTCTTTGCCAACACCAGTTTTTTCGGCTTTTCACCGTCGTTAAGCATTGAGACCAGCACAACCCGTTCCAACATCGATTTGTTTGATCGCCGCTCGGTTGCGGTTCGCATGGGCGTTCAGTCAAATTTTTGACCCCGATTAAGGCCAGTTTTTGCGTATATCGGCGGTGCAATATCTGATAGTATCGCACGCAATCGCAATGCAGAGTTCTTAGGAGACGTTCGATGGAAATCAAATACCTTCACACAATGGTACGGGTGCTGGACCTGGAAAAATCCATCAAGTTTTTTGAGCTTCTGGGCCTGAAAGAAACCCGCCGGATTGACAACGAAGGCGGCCGGTTCACGCTTTTGTTCATGGCCCCCGACGGGCAGGAAGAATGCCCTGTCGAGCTTACTTATAATTGGGATGGCGACGAAGGCTGCCCGCCGACGGGCGGCATTTCGGCCATCTTGCCTATGGTGTCGGTAATATCTACGACATGTGCCAGCGCTTGATGGACGCAGGCGTCACAATCAATCGCCCGCCCCACGACGGGCGTATGGCCTTCGTGCGCTCGCCCGACAATATATCCGTCGAACTGCTGCAAATCGGTGATCCGCTGCCTTCGGCCGAACCTTGGGCCAGCATGGAAAACACCGGCCACTGGTGATAGCTGTCGCAGGCCACATTGCGCAAAATGGGTGGATTGATTGACAACAAAGGGTTTCAAAACCGGGCCGATACTGGCGCTGATCTTTGCCCTAATAGCCCTGCCCGGCACGGGTTGGGCCACCTGTCGGCAGGCCTTGTCGATCGGTCTGGATATTTCGGGCTCTGTCGATGCGACCGAATATCGCCTGCAGGTCGACGGTCTTGCCGGGGCCCTGCTTAGTAACGATGTTCAACAGGCATTCATGGCCATGCCAGGCGCCCCGGTCAGATTGCATATTTTTGAATGGGGCGGAATGGGAACGCAGCGCGATCTGGTGGGCTGGATTGACATCACCGATGCCGCCACCCTGCAAGATATCGCCAACACCTTACAGGCAACTACGCGTCGGCCACGCCAGATTCAGACGGCCCTTGGCGTAGCCATGCTCTATGGGGCTGGGGCGTTAAACCGCCAAAGAGACTGCTGGCGGCGCACGCTTGATCTGACCGGTGACGGAAAATCAAACCAAGGGCCCCGTCCGCGTGAAGTGCACGACCTGCCGGAAATGTCGGATATAACCATCAATGCACTGGTAATCGGGGGCGCAGCAGGTGGCAGTGATGCCCTGTCTGGTCTGACCGCATATTTCGGTGCCGAGGTCGTGCGCGGCCCCGATGCGTTCATTGAAACAGCTCTGGGTTTTGCGGCGTTTCAGGATGCCATGGAACGTAAACTGCTGAAAGAACTACAGACATTTGCAATCGGCAACATGAAAACCCAAAATCAGTAAATATAGCGGATCTGATCCGTCCAGTACCGCTCTACCCGGCGCAGGGATGTGTTGATGTCTTCAATGCCTGCGCTGTTGATCACACCTTTGCCTTCCAGCCCGTCCGCATGGCGTTCAAACAATTTTGCCACCGTATCACGCACATGGCGCCCTTTCTCGGTCAGGCGCACCCGAACAGACCGGCGGTCAATTTCGCATCGCTCATGATGCATATAGCCCATTTCCACCAATTTCTTCAGATTGTAGCTGACGTTACTGCCCTGATAATAACCACGCGATTTCAATTCGCCTGCGGTCACTTCATTTTCACCGACATTGAACAACAACAGCGCCTGAACTGCGTTTATTTCCAAAATGCCGACCCGTTCAAATTCATCTTTGATCACATCCAGCAATAGCCGGTGCAACCGTTCAACCAGTGAAAGGGATTCCAGATACAGGGCCATGAAACTGGTGTCAGTTTGTGGCCCGACCGGGGAAAGCATGCTCATTATAAATCTCCGCCTGTTGCCTGCAAAAGCCACATTGAAAGAGATTCACCAACATTCGGTTAAACCAAGAAAAATCAGCGATAAATAGTTGATACCNCCATCCCGGCGCNNAAAANGCCAGAAATCGGGCACCAACCGCACGAAGTGCCAGACAAAATAATGTGCGCCAGCACATTGCCGTCTGACATCGGGCCGCCTGGCGTCGATTCCTCAGTTCGTCAGACGGCCAGAAAATCCAGCCACAACTTTTTCAACCAGTGCCAGATATTCGGCCGGGGTCGCGCGTTGCCCGCTCATCCACTGGTAAATGTCATGGTCATTTTCTTCCAGCAGCCGGTCATACACATCCAGTTCAACGGCCTCTAGGTCGCCCAACCGGGTATCGGAAAACGGACCAAGGATCAGATCCATTTCCTTGGTTCCGCGCCGCCATGATCGCATCTGCATCCGCTTTAGGCGGTGTTCACGTGTTTCATCGCCCATTATGTCACCGCCATCGCTGCACGCAGGCGTTTTTCCAACCGCCCGATCTGGTCGCTTAACGCCGTTGCCTGCGCCCGCATCTGGCGCATTTCAATCAACAGCAGATTGATATCCTGTGGCACCACCGCGTCACCATCCGGGTCCGACGGTCCATCGCCTTCGCCGGTTAGCAACCAGCGCATCGAAACATTCAAAATACCCGCCAGCATTTGCAGCTTGTTGGCACGCGGCTCGGCGGTGTCTTCTTCCCAGCCGCGCAGGGTTTTTTCTTTTATCCCCAACCGGCGCGCCAAATCGCTTTGGCCAAGGCCAACTGCATCGCGCGCCGCGGCAACTCTGTCGCCAAATGTTGCCGCCTCGTCTGAATAATAGCCACTTCTTTGTGTGGTTTCGCTCACGTGCCCGCCTTTCGCGCTTGATCGCCCGCCTTTGGCGCTTGATCGGATGTGCGCACCACCCTAAAACAACCGGGTTTGACATTCAAACCGGAGTTCACCCAATGCCATTTCTGTCGGACACGCTTGCGCGCGTCAAACCATCCCTTACCATCGCTGTCAGCACCAAAGCCGGCGAGCTTAAGGCGGCGGGCAAAGACGTCATTGGGCTGGGTGCGGGNGAGCCGGATTTTGACACACCTGACAATATCAAGGCAGCCGCCAAAGCAGCGATTGATGCGGGCAAGACCAAATACACCCCTGTCGACGGGATCCCGGAACTAAANNCCGCCATCGTCGACAAATTTCAGCGCGAAAACGGGCTGAGCTATACCACCCAACAAATCAGTGTTGCCTCTGGTGGCAAGCAAATCCTGTTCAACGCCTTTATGGCCACGCTTAATCCGGGTGACGAGGTGATCATCCCCGCCCCCTATTGGGTCAGCTACCCTGATATGGTTTTGCTGGGCGGTGGCACACCGGTGCCCCTTGAGGCCACGCTGGAAAACAACTTTAAAATCACGCCCGAGCAACTGGAAGCGGCGATCACGCCAAACACCAAATGGTTCCTTTTCAATTCGCCCTCCAACCCGACCGGCGCGGGCTATTCGCACGATGAACTAAAAGGTCTGACGGATGTTTTGATGCGCCATCCCCATGTCTGGGTGATGAGCGACGATATGTATGAACATCTGGTCTTTGACGATTTTGAATTCTGCACCCCGGCGCAGGTCGAGCCGGGCCTTTATGAACGCACCCTGACTTGCAACGGCGTGTCCAAGGCTTACGCAATGACTGGCTGGCGGATTGGCTATGCCGCCGGACCGGTCGAATTGATAAAAGCGATGGCGAAAATCCAGTCGCAATCCACGTCCAACCCCAGCTCGATCAGCCAGTGGGCCGCACTAGAGGCGCTGACCGGGCCGCAGGATTTTCTGGCCAGCAACGCCAAACTGTTTCAAAGCCGGCGCGATCTGGTGGTCTCGATGCTCAATCAGGCCAGCGGCATTCAATGCCCCCGCCCGGAAGGTGCCTTTTATGTTTACCCATCCATTCGTGGCTGCATTGGTAAAACCAGCGAAGGCGGAACAAAAATAACCAATGACGAATCCTTCGCCACCGCTTTGCTCGAAGAAACCGGCGTTGCGGTTGTATTCGGCGCAGCCTTCGGGCTTTCCCCAAACTTCCGCATCAGTTACGCTACGTCAGATCAGGCCCTAACAGAGGCCTGTTCAAGAATACAGAGGTTTTGCGCCGCGTTGAAATAGGTCACATAAATGACGAATGAACTGCCGGACTACTACTTTCGTGTGCGCGAAAACGGCGCGTTTGTCTTTCGCGTGGACACAGAAAATCGGCAACGTCGCATCGAGATGGATCAGATCGCCGTTCTCAACATCAAAAACGGCGAGATCAAACCCCATGGGGATCGCGATCTATCCGAACAGGATATGGCCGCAATCACAGATTGGATGGCCGAGCGTAAGGCCCTGCTGGCAGCCCGCGACATGGATGATATCCACCGGGCGGTGGATTACCTGAACCTGACCACCCATTGGGCCAATTCGCGCGCGACTCACCAACAGCTTGACGAAATCACAAATGATCTGCTGATGGCGATGCACGACCTGCGCTCGGTTCTGGTGCGCAAAAAGGCCGACCAGCTGACAAAGGGCCGCAAAGACTAGCNCCTGTTATTGGACGCAAGCACAGGGGCNCAGGGGCACAGGGCACAGGGCACAGGGCACAGGGCAAAAATCCAGTTCGTTGGGGTTTTCACCAAATCCTAGGTTGGCGGACTTGGATCAGCCCGCACCAATCCGCACCGACCGCCCCCAGAACCGAACCCCCATCAGCACCGCCGCAACTGCCAGCCCGATGACCAGCCCGCCCCAAACGCCGTTGGCGCCAAATCCAAAGATAAAGCCCAGCAGATAGCTGGCCGGCATTGCCACCGCCCAATAGCTGAAGGCCGCCATATACATCGGCACTTTGGTGTCCTGCACCCCGCGCAGCAGACCAAGGATCATCACCTGCCCGCCATCGGCCAGTTGAAAAAACGCAGCAAACAGCAAAAGCGTCGCGGCAACCGGAATGATATCAGGGCGGCGCGGGTCTGCCGGATCAACGAACAGACCGGTAAGTTGCTCGGGGAAGGCGAAAAACACAACCATCGTTGCCAGCGCGAACAAGCCGGACATTGCGATCGCCACGATCCCGCCACGGCGCAACTCCGCCTCGTCGCGCTTTCCATATGCTTGCCCGGCCCGGATCGTGGCCGCATTGGACAGCCCCAGATGAACCATAAACGTAACCGAAGCGATCTGGATCGCGATCCCATGCGCAGCCAACTCATTTGTGCCCAGCCAACCCATCAGGATCGCGGCGGCCGAAAACAACCCAATCTCGGCAAAGTTGGTCAGCCCGATCGGCAGGCCCAGCCGGAACACCCGCGAGAACCCGGCCCAGTCGGGCCGCCACAAGCGTTTGAAAATTCCGTGCTGCGGCTCGGCCCATGCCGCATAAAAACAGAGCAACACAAAGGTGAATACATTCACCGAGATCGAAGCATAGGCCGCCCCGTGCAGCCCCAATTCCGGCGCGCCCCAATGGCCGAAAATCAGTGCATAGTTCATCGCCGCGTTCAGCCCCACGGCGGCAACGGTTGTCCATAAGACCACTTGCGTGCGTTCCAATGCGGCAAGATAGCTTTTGATAACCATCACCCCAAGGGCGGGGAAAATGCTCCACCCGGCGATATTCAGATAGATGCCCGACAGTTCAGAAATGGCNGGGCTTTGTCCGATGCTCAGCAAAATCGGCTCGGCCAGCAGGATCAGCGGCAACACCAGCACACCGAAGAACACCGACAACCATAGCGCCATACGGGTTGTCCGGCGCACTTCAACCTCATCACCCGACGTTGCGGCCGAGGCAACAATCGGCATCAGTGCGATACCAAAACCGGCCCCGAAAATGAAAATGGTGAACCAATAGGCCCCCGCCAGAACGACNGCCGCCAACTCGTCGACGCTGTGCCAGCCCAGCATGATGGTATCGGTCATATGAATGGCAAATTGCGCCAGATGGCTGCCCACCAGCGGCAATCCCAATGCCAGCACTGCCCACGCGTGCTGCCTGTGTGTCAGCTGATCTGCCATTGGTCCCGCTTAGCACATTCGGGCGTTTGGACAAGGGGATTGGCTCAGTCCGCGCGCGCCGCCCCGTCCAGCGCNGGAAACGCCCGGCTGGAACAGTTCTGGCGCGGACAAATCCGGCAACTTACCCCGACTGGCGTGACCCGGCTTGGCTCTGCCAGATCATAGCCATCCGAATAGACCAGCCGACGCGCCTGATCCAGATCACAGCCCAGCCCGATCGACATATGTTTCACATCCCCATTGTGACGGTTTTCACCCTTCATCAATGTCCGCGCGATGCAGAAAAATTTGCCACCCTCGGGCATTTGCGACACCTGAATGGTGATCCGCCCCGGCTGCATGAACGCCTCATAGACATTCCAGCGCGGGCAAGCGCCGCCGTGGCGCGGGATTTGAATGCCAGAGTTTGAGAACCGCTTTGATACGTTGCCAGCAATATCGGTGCGGATCAGATGAAACGCCACCCCGCTGGCACCCGGACGTTGCAGGGTGGTCAGCCGGTGACAGATTTGTTCGAAACTGACATTAAAGCGCAGCGACAGGCGATCAACGTCATAGCGGCTGTCCTCGGCCGCCTTCAGGAACGGGCGGTATGGCATCAGGATCGCACCGGCCACATAGCTGGCAAGGGCGGACGCCCCAAGCCGCTCGACGCTTTGATGCGAAAACTGCGCACTTTCGACCAAAGTCGTGATTTCAAACCGCGCCGCCTGCTCGCCAATCACCTTGGCGATTGCAAAAAGACGGCTGGGTATCGGCAAAATGTCAGACACAGTCAGAACCGCGCGATCAGGTTCAAATACCGTCGCGCGATCATCCAGCGGGCCGACCGAAACCGAAATTCCAAAAACGTTCAGCAGATAGCCGCTTAGCCGGTTTACCTCTGGTGCGCCGTGCCCCAAATCGCCAATCACCCGCGCGGCGACATCCTCGAGCGG
>JGI24724J26744_10002031_pt1 | contig 13614 bp, 13 predicted proteins | sample Cruoilmetagenom7_FD_26744 | JGI IMG/M metagenome (IMG submission 26744)
TGGCGCAGGCTTTCCAAAATCCGGGTCATCCCATCACCTCAATCTTGGTGCGTGTTTTCAGGATCAAACCGGTCTCGCAGGCACCATCGGCCAGATCTGGCGCCTCGCAGGTATGGGCGCCGTTTATCAGCACCTGACTCAAGGCGTCGCAAGCGATCCCCGGAACGGAAAACTGACGCACGCGCGGGCGACCCGGGGGTAAGGTGCCGAAATCAAAAAGGGTCAGTCGGTCAACCTGTCCCGCGCTGTCAAACAGGACGGTTTCATAGACCACCTTTTCAATCTGGCTGGCGTGCCCGTTCGNCACCAGAAAGGTCAGCGTACAGCCCCCCTCATTGGATTTCACAGCATTCAATTCAATCGTGACAGCCACGCCCAGCTCTTTGTCCTGTGCCAGGGNTCCGGTGGCAAAGGCGAGGNTGGCANTGATCGCCACAGCCGCCAATCGGNTCGTCTTCATCTGCATATTCCTTATCTGCTGGCACCGCGCCTGTTTATGTCAGAAGCGCTGCGTTTTACATTTCAAATTTGGGCCCGTGACCCAACGAGCCGCCCGACAAAAATCGCCCATAACGGTCAGAGGCGGTTGGCGACGGCGCTACATCAGGCACCCCGGAGGTGTGTGGATCAGTTCATGCGCTCACCTGTTCCGGTACAGAAAGGCCAGCCTTTGGCTGGTGCCGTCTGGAGGACGCGGGAAGGGCGCCGCGCTTCTGACCTGAGCGCTGGCGGCGCGTCCGATATCCCCCGACCCTGTGCTGTTAAGTATATTGACCCAGGCCACCGTGCCGTCGGGNTTGATCTCAAAGGACACCTGAGCCGTTCCATGNGCCGAAGGNTAGACGACCGGGGCACGATTAAGCTGAACCAGGACCCGACCAACGTAATTGGTCGTGCTCGANTTGCCAGGATTGCGGGCCCCGCTAAATCCAGTCGTTCCAGATCGGGCACCGCCGCTGCGAGAGGCAAACGGATCAACGCCGGTACGTTTATAGGCGGTCAGAGGCGACTCGATAGCGCCGGTCGAACGCCGTGTTCGCGTGCTTCGCGGCTGCGTGCCATTGGGTTGGCCTGCTGCCACGGATGGCCGTTCTTTCGGAGGGCGCAGTGACCTTGTCACAGCCAAGCGTGATAGATTTTCGCTGTCCTCGGCGCTCAGAACCTCGGGGTCATCTGGCGCGGAGGTAACCGTTATCTCCGGCTGCACAGGCTCCAGCACTTCGGGTTCAGGGATGATTGCGGCGCTTGGTGACGGGGTGGGTGCGGGAACAACAGGCGAAACAGTCTCGGTGGCTGACACGGGCGCCACCTCGCTGGCCTGAGCATCAGTTGCATCCGGTGCCCCCTCCGCTGCGTCGGGTTCGGTCTCGGGTTCAACCGGTTGCGATATCGCCAGATCGGCCAGATCATCATCTTCACCACCCGAGCGCTCTGCCGTTTCGGGCGCGGGGACATCGCTTTCGGACGGCTCAGCGGTGTCTGGTTCAAGTACCTCGACCTCCCCNGTGTCAGGTGAGATGACGTTCTGGGGATTGTCAGACGCCACCAGCGCTTGGGAGGTTGGGGTTTCTTCGATCACCTGTTCAGGCGATGTCACGCTCGGGGGATCAGGAGCCGAGGCTTCTTCTGGCGCCGCAGGTTCTGCCGGGGTGTCGGCGAAATCCTCGAATGTGCCGNCTGCATCAGCAAGATNAGATGCAGTGTNTTCGCTCGATGATGGCCGATTTTCGCTTGAGGTGAAACTCAACCCCAGAGCATGCAGGAGCAAGGACAATAAAATGGCNGCCACCGCCGCAAAAANAGACCCCCTGGTCATTCAGGAACTCGTGCAGTCAACAGAACACGGCAGACAGGCACACGCGGCACCAAAGGGTGCCGGCGAGCTTTGGTAAGGAGAAGACGGTGAGACGACATGGTCGTATTTCTTATCTGTCCAGCGCCGGGCGCTGAGGATACTTTTTTAGGTTAGGCACCACCGGCCAATGCCTCCTGTTCCTATCGCAAAGCATGATTCCACGGTAGGCATTTCTACGTCATTGTGATCAGAGGTCATCCAATGTCCGGTCTCCCCTTCGCGCCGAATAGCACCGTACTGGGCGTGTCGCGCATCTGGTCGGTTTCCATCCACGACCCGATAGCCAATTTACTCCAACGGCCCCGCCACGAAATGACATCGACCAGTTTCCGGGGAGTGAGGTCGTTTGCTATGTGCGTTTGGCGCGAAATCGCACAGGGTTCACAGGCGCAATCGTATGAAACACAAATCAGACAAGATGAGCATCTCAAAGTTCAAGCCTGCCGCTTTAAAACCTGTATTCAAACCATATTTTCACACTGCGTGTACTATTTCAGAAACCAATGCGGCAGTATTTTTGACGTTGAACTTTCGCATGAGGCGGGCACGATGCACCTCGACAGTACGGTGAGAGATCCCCAGAGCTACGCCGATTTCACGCGATGTGCTGCCATTGACCAAATGGTGCGTCACCTCGCGTTCGCGTGGGCTGAGATTTACGGAGCGATAGGATTTGCTGGTGATCTGTTCAAAGCTCCAGATCATCAGGGCGAAGGGATCCTTGGGCGTCAGGGTCATTCCCTTGGCGCGCACCCAGAAAATCTTCTTATCACAGGTTTGCATGAAGCGTTCATCTTCATAATAGCTATCGCCAGTCGCACGCATGCGCGTTTCGCATTTTTCACCGATCTGGGTGAAATCGGCAGTTGTGGGATAAAGCCTCTGCACCGATCGATTTGCCAATTCGTCACGGCTGTAACCGAACAGACGTTCGATGGCTTTGTTTGCTTCAATGATACGGCGATGGCGCACGACGATTTGCGCCACCGGAGATTCCAGAAAGCCGAGCATTGCGGCCTTTTGCGGTGTCGATGTGTCAGTCATGAATATTTCACCACTTGGGGATTTACGTATAGCCACGTACCACAATACGTGATTCTACCAATAGCGCCATACGGTTTCAGTGTTATTTTGGCCTGATAACCTGGGGAGAGCGACATGAGCACTGGAATTTCCATCGTAGGTAGCGGCCACACTAAATTCGGCCGGTTGCAGGAAAACCTCGAAGATCTGATCGTCGCGGCGACGCGCGAGGCAGTCGAGGAAGCCGACATTGATCCCGCCGCTATCGACGCCGTGTTTCTAGGGCATTTCAACTCGGGTATGGTGTCTGACGGATTTGCATCCTCGTTGATCCATCAGGCCTATCCGCAATTGCGCTTCAAGCCGGGGATGCGCGCGGAAAACGCTTGTGCTTCAGGGTCGGCGGCGATCCATGCGGGGATAAATGCGATTCAAGCGGGCAAGGCGCGCACGGTGCTGATCGTAGGGGCCGAGAAAATGACCAGCCGTACGACGCTCGAAGTGACCAAGGCATTGGCCGGTGCAGGCTATCAGAACGATCCAGTCGAGGCAGCGCTGAGCTTTCCGCAGGTGTTCGGCGTGGCGGCCCGCGACTACGAGGCACGCCATGCCAGCCCGCTGGATGCGATGGCGCGGATCGCGGTCAAGAACCACACCAATGCGATGGCCAATCCGCTGGCCCATATGCACAAGGAGTTTACCTTTGAGCATTGCAACACGGTGTCCAACTCCAACCCTGAGATCGCGCCGCCACTGCGACTGACCGATTGTTCGCTGGTGACTGATGGTGCCGCCGCGCTGGTGCTGACGACCGACGAAAATGCTGCAAACTTCCCGAAATCTGTCAGCATCCGCGCTGCTGTGCATGTGAGTGATTTCCTGCCAATGGCGCGCCGCGATTTCCTGGCTTTTGAGGGCCCGGAGCGGGCATTTGCCGAAGCGTTCGAAACCGCTGGCGTGACGCTTTCTGATATCGATTTTGCTGAAGTTCATGACTGCTTCACCATTGCCGAATTGCTGACCTATGAGGCCATGGGGCTAACGCCGAAAGGGCAAGGGGCACGCGCGATCGAAGATGGGACAGTCTACCGCGACGGGGCCCTTCCGGTGAACCTGTCCGGTGGTCTCAAGGCCAAGGGACATCCGGTCGGCGCCACCGGCGTCTCCATGCATGCACTGGCCTATCGGCAATTGACGGATCAGGCCGGAGATATGCAGAAATCAGGCGCCGCTCTGGGACTGGTCTTCAACATGGGTGGATCGGCGGTGGCAAACTATGCATCAATTCTCGAAGCGCGAAAGGGCTGAGTCGCAATGAACATCGCAAGCTGGCTCTATCAAACTGCGCGGGCCTGTCCGGATGCACCGGCGATCCGGTTCGGCACAGAGTTGCACGCGACCTATGGCGACTTCGCAAGGCGCAGTGCGGGAATGGGGCGCTATCTGGCTGAGGTGCTCAAGGTCGACAGAGGTGACCGGGTTGCACTTTTCATGCACAACTGCCCGGAATATCTGGAAATTCTTCACGCGGCGCTCTGGATCGGCGCGGTCGTCGTACCTATCAATCACAAATTACATCCGCGTGAGGCCGCGTGGATCATCGGCAATGCCGGCGCCAAGGTCGCGATCACCGAAACCGGCGAGATTTATCCTGATGCGGGCGATCTCAAAGGTGAGTGCGTCGAATGTGGTATGCATGATTGCGGTCTTGTCAAGGCCGCGAAGGATGACGCGTCGATGACGCCCCCCGTTGATACAGCCGTCGACGATGTCGCATGGTTGTTCTACACCTCCGGCACGACCGGCCGCCCCAAAGGGGTCATGGCAACCCATCGCAATCTCATGGCAATGTCACTGGCCTATGCAATGGATGTGGATGCTGTATCGGCAAAGGATAATTCGCTTTACGCCGCGCCGATGTCGCACGGCGCGGGATTGTATCATTTTCCGATCCTGAGGGCAGGGGGCTGTCATGTCATACCACGCTCCTGTGGGTTCGACCCCGCAGAAATTGCCGGGCTGGCGCAGGATCTTGGTAATCTCGTGTTCTTCGCCGCGCCCACCATGGTCAAGCGCCAGATCGCCCATGCCACCGAAACCGGGTATGACGGCACCGGCATCAAGACGATCATCTATGGCGGTGGTCCGATGTATCTGTCCGATATTGATGAGGCGCTCAGCCGCTTTGGCCCGCGTTTCGTTCAGATCTACGGTCAGGGTGAAAGCCCGATGACGATCACCGTGCTACCACGCAATCTGGTGGCCGATAGAACGCATCCAAATGCTAGTGCGCGGCGGGTTTCGGTCGGATTTGCACAGGCCGGCGTCATGGTGCGTGTGGCGGACGAGAAAATGCGCGACGTGCCTATCGGTGAGGTGGGCGAGATTGTGCTCGCAGGTGATACGCTGATGAAAGGCTATTGGCGCAATCCTGAGGCCACCGCCGACACGATCGTGGACGGCTGGCTTCGCACCGGCGATATGGGGTCGATGGATCCGGACGGGTTTGTGACCCTGACCGACCGCTCCAAGGATGTCATCATTTCCGGCGGTACCAACATCTATCCCCGCGAGGTCGAAGAAACGCTTTTGGCCCATGATCAGGTTTTCGAGGTTTCCGTGATTGGAATGCCGAGTGCAGAATGGGGTGAAGACGTGATCGCCTTTGTCGTACTGCGCGAGGGAGCATCCTGCGACGCCGCAGAACTCGATAACTGGTGCAAGAGCCGGATGGCCTCGTTCAAGAAGCCAAAACACTATTATTTTGAGCTGGACTTGCCCAAGAATAGCTACGGGAAAGTCCTGAAAACCAGTCTGCGGGAACGTGCCGCTCAACTTCGGAGGTGAGCAGTCGGCATGAGCCTGCAGGAACAACAGGGCCAATCCCGAAATTAGGGGGCCCAATAAAGGGAGAGAGACATGAAACGCAGAACATTTATCAAGTCGGGCGCCGCCGCCGCGTCGGGGGCTTTTATCATGGGAACGCCGTCACTTGTGCTGGCGAAAACATCGTTGAAGTTTGACAGCTATGTGTCCGAAACTGCCGGCCCGTCCTGGATCGACCGTTGGTATCTCGACGAACTGGGAAAGCGCACCGAGGGTGAAGTGAATATCCGCCAATACTGGTCGGGATCGCTCAACAAGGTCGGCGAGCACCTTGCCGCCTCGCGTGACGGCACGTCGGAAATGACCTTGATCTCGCCCGGTTATTATCAGGCCGAACTGCCGGTGACGCGCGGTCTGGAATGGTATTTCCGTATGAACCGCGCCGATGCGCTGCAACAGGTCTGCCGAGATATTTATGAGCAGTTTGATCCCCTGCGCGCCGAATGGGAAGAACGCCATCGCTCGAAGGTGTTGTACTGGACCAATTGGAACTATGCGCCGATGATCCTGCGCGAACCCATCAATTCCATCGAAGATATCAAAGGCAAACGCATCCGCGCCTATGGGGTATCCGCCGATGTGGTTGAGGCACTTGGCGGCACCGCGATCCCGATGGCAGCCCCAGAGGTCTATCAGGCACTGGAGCGCGGTATTCTCGACGGGGTCTATGGTTTTGATTTCGTAACCGCAATCGCCTACAAACTGCACGAAACCGCCCCGGAATTCTATGATATCGGCGACGGCCCGCACGCGCCTGCTACCACGATCATGAACAAGCAGGTCTATGACGGATTGCCCGAGGATGTGCGCAAGGTTTCTGACGGTATCGTAGACGAAATCTATGGCGGCAAGTTCAGCGCCATCTACGAGGAGGTTCTGGCGAAATACGTCAAGATCGCCGAGTCAGAGGGCGTGACGCTGCACACTATCCCGGACGATCAGAAGGCCATGGCCAAAGACCTTGTGCAGCCTGCACAGGTCAATGCATGGTTGGACGGTCCGGCCAAACAAGCGGGCATCGATGGCGAAAAAATGCAATCTCTGATCGACGATGCCATTGCCAAATACGACGCAAAGGGCACGCTGAAGCGTCCCTATGAGATCAGCCAAGCGTCCTGATGGATAGTGGCGATCGCACCAAGCGAAGGACTGGATAATGCAGTTTATGAACAGGATCCTTAAATTGGTGTCCGACGTGCTGGGTGCGGTCGCCATGCTGTTTCTTGCTTTTTTGATGTTTGGAATCACGTTGGACATAATTACCCGCGCCATAACCGGCAGCCCGATTTCCGGCGTGTTCGAGTTCACCGAACTTGCTTTGGTGATGATCGTGTTTTTCGGAGCGGGTTGGACACAACGGGATGATGCGCATATCCGCGTGACCGTGCTGACCGACAAACTATCCCGACCCGTCCGGGTCTGGGTTGTCGGTATTGGCTGGGGCCTTGGCGCACTGGGGCTGCTGTTGTTGGCCATTCCGGCGACGAACGAAGCGATCTATTCCATTTCAATCCGCGAATTTCGCTGGGGGTATGTCAAGATCCCGATCTGGTGGACCAAAGCCAGCATGGCGACCGGCCTGTGGTTCGCCTGCATTCAGATGGCGATCCATTCCATCCAGACGTTCCTATTCGGTGAGCCGGGCAAGCAAGCTCGCGCCGGAACCGGCCCCACTTGACCTAAGGAAAAACGATGGATCCCAATCTCGCCCCGTATATCGCCGTGGCAATGATCTTTTTGCTGATGGCTTTTGGCACGCCGGTCTTTGCCGCACTGGCCCTGTCGGGCGCAGCGGGGATCATCATGGTCGAAGATCTGCACTTTCTGATGACCCGGCTCAAGTCGATTTCCTATTCGACAACTGCGGTCTACACCCTGACCATTATTCCGTTGTTCATCCTCATGGGCAGCTTTGCGCAACACGCCCAAGTCGGCAAGAAACTGTTTGACGTGGCCAGCCGATGGGTCGGGCATCTGCCGGGCGGACTGGCGATGGCGGCGATCCTGACCAGCGCGGGTTTTGCCGCGACATCCGGCTCCAGCGTGGCGACGGCCGCGACTGTTGGTTCGGTGGCGATTCCGGAAATGAAAAAAGCCGGATATGCTGGCAGCCTGTCGGCCGGGGCGGTGGCGGCGGGTGGGGTTCTGGGGGTTCTCATTCCGCCCAGTGTCTTGTTGATCTTTTATGCCGCGCTGACCGAAACCTCGGCAGGTAAGATGTTGATCGCGGGCTTCCTGCCCGGCCTGCTTACGATGGTCGTATTCATGATCGGCATCTATTTCATCGCACGGCGCGGCGCGGCGCGCAATGCGGTATCGCCGCGCGCACCCTGGGGGGTTGCCATCCGCGAAACCGGCAAGGCATGGCAGGTGGCCGTGCTTTTTCTGGTGGTCATGGGGGGGATATATCTGGGACTCGTCACCCCGACCGAAGCGGGCGCGTTGGGGGCTTTCGTCGCATTCCTCATGCTGCTCACTCATCGTGCAAGTTGGCCCGGCCTGATGGGCCGGATCGTCGAAAGTTTCCGTTCGACCATCGACACGACGGTGATGATCCTGTTCACAATGATCGGTGCCGCTATCTTCAGCTATTTCCTGACGCTGATCCAGGTGCCCAACCAACTGGCGGAGGCGGTCGTTCAATCCGGCCTGCAACCCTATCTGATCGTTGCGATGCTGCTGATAGTCTTCGTGCCAATGGGCATGTTCCTCGATGCGTTCTCGATGATGGCGATCACGATCCCGATCATGTTCCCGGCGGTGCAATCGTTGGGCTTCGATCCGATCTGGTTTGGCATCCTAACGGTCAAGATGTGCGAGATTGGGTTGATCACACCACCTGTCGGGCTGAACGTTTATGTCATTGCAGGAATCGACCGGGAAACGCCATTGCCCGAAATTTTCAAAGGGGCGTCCTGGTTTGTCCTGATGGAAATTGTCACGATTGCGATCCTTTTTGCATTCCCGGCGATAATCACTTGGCTACCCCGGATCATGTCTTCGTAGCCCGATAATAAAGGGAAATCCGATGTTTGTATTCGAAAAAGGCGCTGCCATGATTACCGGTGGCGGTTCTGGAACTGGCCGTGCCACGGCATTGATGCTGGCCAGAATGGGCGTGCCGGTGGGGGTCGCGGATATCGACAGGGCCACGATCGAGCAGACGATCACGACCATTACCGATGCCGGCGGCGAAGCTTTGGCAGTGCCAATAAATGTGCAGGACCAATCACCGGTCGATACCGCCTTTGCCATTGTTTTTCCGGCCTCCAGACAGGCGCGCTATGTGAACGGGCACACATTGCCAGTGGATGGCGGATATCTGGCCTCGGGAATGCTGCAAACAGGTGCGATCTCGATCAAACCGTAAGCCATGCCCTGACGGTCAAGGTGGCGTTTCGCTGCAAAGATATCAGCTGCCGGACCCAAACCGAGACAAGATCAGCCCAGCAAATGGGGGGTAGCTTAGAGAGAGGCGCAAAAATGTCTCGCAATCGTGTTAGGAACCTTTGTGCCTCCCGCATTTGATAGCTACAAGGATCAAGACGCTAACTTAATAAGAGTAGCCAATGATCTGCCTGACGAATTTGGAATTCACCGCTGCGTCTGGCGTTGTAGCTACATTATGGGCGATCTGTGCTCTTGTAATCGTCTGGGTTGCACGGAAAAATCGTTTTGCCGGTAAACCCGCCTTTATTCTGACATTCGTAGCAATGCTTTGGTGGCTTCTCGCTGTCGGGTTCGATTTGGCCTCAGAGGGATTGCCTTGCAAGGTGGGATGGTCTCTGGCGGCCTGGCCCGGAATAACATTGGTACCAATCGCTTGGGCTTTCTTCATTTTTGATTATACGATGAACACCAATCAAGTTCGCAAACCAGTCCGTCTTCTGCTTTATGTTGTCCTGCCGGTCATTGTGAGCATCATAGCTATAACAAATGACCAGACCCACCTGCTTTATGGTACGGGCACGCATCTGGTGAATGACGGTTCCCGGGCGTTCGTCGTTTTTGATCATGGGCCTCTGTTTTATATAGTTGCCGCTGGGCTATACGTTTTCGTACTAAGCGCCCTGGGCGTTCTCGTCTATGCTTTCTTGAAAGCCGAGAAAAACATCCGGATTTTCTTGAGTGTATTGACCATCGTTACGGTCGGTCCGTTGGTCGCCAATGTGGCATATGTCGGCTGGGGCGTTACTGTTTTCGGGTTCGATCCTACCCCCTTTATGTTCGCTGTCGCACTCATCGCCTTCAGTTGGCTGCTCATGAACAACTCGATGATGGATACAGAAACCCAGGGGCGCGACCTCCTATTTTATGCCATACATGATCCGGTGATCATTATTGATGCAGAGGGTCGGTTTGGCGGGGCAAATGCGGCGGCTAAAGCTTTGTTCGGGGCGAAGGCGCCGAAGCGTGGCGAAGCACTTGATGATCTGGAAACTATTGGTCCAAGATTGAGCCGTTTCGCGGAAACTGGTGAATTTTCCTGTAAGGAACCGATTGCATTCAAAGGCCGTATCTACGATCCGCGCGCTCTTCGAATTACGAGCCCTATCCAGACGAAAAGAAACCTTCTCGGCTGGACAGTGTCACTGGTCGATATCACGGAAAGAGAACGTTCGGCCGAGGCCTTGCGCGAAGCTCTGTCTCATGCGGAGGCGGCCAACCGCGCGAAGTCACAGTTTCTTGCCATGATCAGCCACGAATTGCGCACGCCCATGACATCTGTGAAAGGGGGGCTGGATTTAGCGCTCCATGGTTTTGCTGGTGACGTCAGCGAACCTGTCAAGAACTTACTGAACATAGCCCAGAGGAATAGCGTCCGACTGCTAAAACTCATTGACGACGTTCTCGAACTCCAAAAGCTCAATCTAGATACAATCAATCTTAGTTTTCAGGACCTGGACGCAGACGTATTCTTGCGTGAGACAGTGGAGGAATACCAAGTGCAAGCCGCGAGTGCCAGGGTTTGCCTTAGCGTCACCTCCGATGACGTAAACAGAAAAATACGTGCGGACTCCGATCGTTTAAAACAGGTCGTCGGGAATGTAATCTCGAATGCTGTCAAATTCTCGCCGGAAGGTGGGGAGGTCGAATGCTTTGCCCATGTGACTGGTGCAAAGCTGAGATTGTCCATTAAGGATAGCGGCATTGGTATTCCGGAAAACGCCGAGCATCAAGTTTTCGGACGATTCGATCAGGTCGAAAACTCGTCGTCACGGGCACCCGGAGGGTCTGGTCTTGGGATGCATATAGCCAAACTTCTGATCGAACGCATGGATGGCGCCATTTCATATGAAAGTTGTCTTGGCGTTGGCACAACTTTCCATATCCGCATTCCGCTTTCATCATAGGGAATTCAGACCCCCGCAGGGTAACCGAGCACCCGAGGTGTTACTAAAACGCGCCAGATCCGGCGATGCAGGTCGCCAAGGCCATACGTCGGTCCACCTTGAGTGTTGGATCGAAATTTCACGACCACCTCTGGTTCGTGGTTCTGGGTCATGATACCGACATGTGATGCCTGACATCCGGGACCGATATGAACAAGAAAATTGTGCGCGCTCACCCACTGGCGCCTATCAATTGCGGTTTGAATACCCTCGCACAGACGACGCGGATTGTGCTTGGGGCCATGGCATGACCCCGCGTATTCCAACATGGGTGGACGGTGATCTTGTGGCCGTTGAGAAGCTTGAGGCGCATCAACGTGGGTTGCGCCACAAGGCGGTGTCGGTTTTTGTGATGGCGGGCGATGATCTTTTGATCCAGCGCCGTGCACTAGGCAAATACCACACTCCTGGCCTTTGGGCGAATACCTGCTGCACGCATCCCAATTGGGGCGAAGACGCGCAAACCTGTGCCCATCGGCGTCTGCGCGAGGAGCTCGGAATCACCGGGCTGAGCCTGTCCCATCGCGACCGTGTGGAATACCGTGCCGATGTGGGCGGCGGGCTTGTCGAGCATGAGGTCGTGGATATCTTTGTGGCGCGGGTGCCGGGGCGCATCGCCCTTGATCCGAACCCCGAAGAGGTGATGGAAACCCGCTGGACCGACCTGAATACGCTGCGTGAAGAGCTCCTGACGCATCCGGCGCAGTATACCCCCTGGCTTCGGATTTACATGCAAGAGCATGCCACGCAGATTTTCGCCTGAAGGCGGGCAGGGGGCGCCGCCCCCATCGCCGCAAAGCGGCGATTCCCCCGGGATATTTAAGGCCAGAAGAAACGGTGGGCTCTATTTGCCTTTCCAGACCGGATCGCGTTTTTCAGCAAAGGCGCGCGCGCCTTCAAGCTGATCCTCCGAGGCGTAGAGCGTATCTACCGTCGCCAGTTGACGTTTGGTGATCCGGTTCATGGCATCCTGAAACCGCAGCGCCTCGGCCTCACGCACAATATCCTTGATGGCGGCGTAGACCAGAGGCGGGCCGGAGGCCAGTTGATCNGCCATNGCGCGCGCCTCGNCCATAAGCCGGTCGGCTGGATAGAGATGATTNACGATGCCCCAGCGGGCGGCCTCTTCGGCATCAAGCCAGCGGCCGGTCAGAAGCATTTCCATCGCGATATGATAGGGGATGCGCTTGGGCAGCTTGATGCTGGCGGCATCCGCCACNGTGCCAGAGCGGATTTCGGGCAAGGCAAAGCTGGCATGATCCGCCGCCAGAATGATATCNGCCGAGAGCGCCAATTCGAGCCCGCCACCACAGCAAATTCCGTTGACGGCGGCGATCACAGGCTTGTTGAGGTCGCGCAACTCCTGCAAGCCGCCAAAGCCGCCAACGCCGTAATCGCCATCCACCGCATCGCCATCCGCCGCTGCCTTGAGATCCCAGCCGGGGCAAAAGAACTTCTCGCCCGCCCCGGTGAGAAGTGCCACGCGCAGGTCAGGATCGTCGCGAAAGTCGCGAAAGACCTCGCCTAAGATGCGGCTGGTTTCAAGGTCAATTGCATTGGCCTTGGGGCGGTCGAGTGTCACCTCAAGTACGGCGCCGCGACGTTCGGTTTTCACTGAGCTTTGGGTCATTCATCTTCTCCGATCCTGATCAGGGCATCTGCGGCAATGGCGAAAGTTTCGCCACAGATCAATGGGTTGATCTCAATTTCATCAAGGCGCATCGCATTGGCAATGACGTAGGCCTGCACCGCCATGACCGCCTGTGCAATGGCGGCGATATCCACCCCCGGTTTGCCGCGATACCCCGCCAGCAGGGGGGCAATGCGCAATCGTTTCAGGGCGTCGGATATGTCGGTTTCCTGAACGGGCAGCAGCAAGGACTGGCTGTCGGCCATTACCTCGGTGAGGATCCCGCCAGCCGCAAGCGTAAGAACAAAGCCATGCGCGGGGTCNCGCAGCACACCGACCAAAAGCTCGACCACCCCACCGGTGACCATGGCTTCGATCAGGAAACCAGANCTGTCCATGGCGGCCNCGGCGTTGGCCACTGCCGCAGCATCTGTGAGGTTGAGCGCGACCAAANCGGCCTCGGATTTATGCGCGAGGCCNTGACCTTTCAGCACAACAGGAAAGCCGACCATTNCGGCGGCATGCGCGGCTTGTTGCGGTGTGGCGGCGAGGCGTGATGCGGGCACAGAGAGGCCAAACCCGGCCAGGGCCTGCTTGGCCTCGGCCTCGGACAGCATGTAAAGATCTATCGGCGCGCCGGGGGGCAGTATCGGTTCGGGCATATCGTGCCGCCGCCCCAGACGGGCAGCAAGCGCGATTGCGGTAAGCCCCTCGCCGAGGTCGACCAGCGGGATCAACCCGGCGGCAAGACACCCTGCGATGACCGCTTCCGGCAGGGTCTCGGGCAGGGTGGACAAAATCGCGAGCGGCTTGTTTGCACGGGCACG
>JGI24724J26744_10002038_pt1 | contig 13593 bp, 13 predicted proteins | sample Cruoilmetagenom7_FD_26744 | JGI IMG/M metagenome (IMG submission 26744)
TTGTCGGTTTTACCTCTTTTACCAAGGACAGATGCAATCACAAATTCTGGATTTTCTAAAAGCTTTGAACCTTCAGGGAGAATTGCATCTTTAGCTTTGATAGAAGAAGCAATNTGCATTTCTGTAACATCAATTTCAATTTTTCTGGGCAGTTTATCGACAGGACACAGGATCGTAAGCAGTCTTTTGACTGTATTGAAATAACCACCTCTCTTAATACCGATGCAGCTTTCTTTGTTAACATAAACAACCGGCACTTGCATCTTTTGCATTTTGCTTTCCAAAAAAACAAAATCTGCATGGCATACTATTTCATTGATTGGGTGTAAATCTATCGCTTTAGGAAGAACTTTATATTTCTTCTGACCAATTTCAAACTGAATAAGCTGNGAGATATACTGAGGTTTTTTGTANTATTTTGTAATTTCTTTTTCCTCAATCGCAATTGATATCGGTGCTTTTCCTGCTCCATAAATTGTTGCCGGCACCATCCCTNTTCTTCTAAGAGCTCTGGCTGCTCCAGTTCCTAATTCNTCACGCATTTCNGCTGCAAGAGTTAATATNTCAGTCATATTNATTATCTCCAATTTTCTACAGGCCTTTTAACAACCTTTTTCAAGCTCCACAATGTATAACTATATGACTGAAGATTCAAGAGTTTTTTACAATTTTTATACAATTAGTAAACATAAGCAAATCAGGTAATTTATTTAAGTGGATTGATTAGATCTATATTGATATGATGTAAATTTAATAAAAAGAATCTAATTTCTAATCGTAAATTTAACCATTTATGGCAATATTCAGCTTGGTTTTTTTCAAGGTACTCTCATCACTGCTAAGTGTTTTNATTGGGTTTCTGTCCGGAAGATTTTCAAATGTGGAAAAAGATAGCATTGCATCATTGCTTTTTTACTTTGTCGCACCTATTGTTTTCTTTGCTATNCCTACAAGNTCTCACCTCACTTTCAGTTCACTTGGAATTACAGTAGTTACATTTGTATTGGCCACAATACTTGGGGTTTTTAGCTACTGGCTCTACGGCAAAGTGTGGCAGGATTCTCATAGAAATATCCTGGCACTTTCTGCAGGAACCGGTAATAGCGGATATGTCGTTCTGCCNATAGCAACTAGCCTTTTTGATGATTATACNCTTAGTATTTATGCCTTAGGACTCATTGGAATTGCAATTTACGAAGCATCTATCGGTTGTTATTTCTGCGCTCGAAGCATAAGTACCTTTAAACAAAGCGTAGTAAAAGTGATACGCTTACCNATTCTAAATGCTTTCTTTATCGGATGCATCATGAGTCTTGCCGGGTTTCAGCTCCCAGATTTTTTTGATGAATTTGTTCGCAACATGAAGGGAGCTTTTTCTATTTTAGGTATGGTCACTATTGGCCTGGCACTATCAACAATTAAAGAATTCAAACTTGATCTAAAATTTACGGGTGCGGCATTTGCCAGTAAATTCCTGTTTTATCCAATTCTATTTAACCTNTTCATTCTAGGTGATTATTTTATTTTAGGATGGTATGATGTAAATTATTATAATGCGCTACAAATGTTATGCATTGCTCCAATGGCTACTAACGCAATTGTTTTGGCATCACTTTATAAAATTCACCCTGACAAAATGGCCACTGCAGTATTGCTTTCTTTGATCTTTGTTCTAGTATATATACCANTTATGGCAACAATTTTTTTACAGGATATTGCACCAATAACCTAATTTATCAAAGATGTAAACAATATGGAAAAATCAATAATTAAAACCAGAATTTTAATAATTGGCTCCGGGCCAGCCGGTTTGAGCGCAGCAATCTATGCTGCTCGTGCATCCCTGGAACCTGTNTTAATTCATGGAATGCAGCCAGGGGGTCAGCTAACCATTACTACAGACGTTGAAAACTATCCAGGCTTTGCCAAAACCATACAAGGGCCGCAGCTAATGCAGGAAATGGAAAAACAGGCCGAAAATGTGGGTACAAAATTAGTACATGATAATGTTGAGAAGGTTGAATTATCGGAAAGACCGTTCAAAATTCACACTTCCTCCGGTGATATTTATGAAGCAGACAGTGTTGTGATTTCCACCGGTGCTCAGGCAAAATGGCTTGGATTGCCTTCTGAACAGAAATTTCAAGGTTTTGGCGTATCAGGATGTGCTACATGTGACGGCTTTTTCTACAAAGGCAAAGAAGTAGTAGTTATTGGTGGTGGTAACACTGCAGTTGAAGAAGCATTATACCTGACAAACCATGCAAGCAGGGTGCATGTAGTTCATCGTAGAGATGCATTTCGTGCTGAACAGATTTTGCAAAATCGTCTGTTTAAAAATGATAAGATATCAGTGATTTGGAATAATGTTTTAGATGAAATTACAGGAACAGAAAACCCAAAATCTGTAACAGGAGTGCGCTTGAAAAATACCGAATCCGGAGATATAACTGAGCTAGCCTGCGACGGGGTATTCATTGCCATCGGCCACAAACCAAATACTGCAATGTTCAAAGATCAGCTCAAGATGGATGATGAAGGATATATAATTACTGCAGCTGATTCAACTAAAACGAGTGTTGAAGGAGTCTATGCTGCAGGTGATGTGCAGGATAAAATTTTTCGCCAGGCTGTAACGGCTGCTGGCACGGGCTGTATGGCTGCGCTCGAAGCTGATAAATTCTTAAGAGATAAAAATGCTTAAAACATTAACAGAGCAAGATTTGTTAAGAAAGTTACCTGCAAATCTTCACGCTGAACAGATGTTGCTTGGAGCAATTATTATTAATTCTGATCTCATTGAACAAGTTAGTGAATTTCTGCGAGCCGAGCATTTTCATGAACAATTGCATCAAAAAATCTACAATGCCATTGAAATTCTTACAGAGAAAGGTCTGAGTTCTACTACAGTTACACTAAAATCAATGCTTGAAAAGGAACCTCTTTATCAGGAAGCAGATGGTGATGAATACCTAATAAAGCTTACAACAATTGCGATGGTTGTCATTAATCCTTACGATTACGGTAGAATTATTTATGATTTAGCAATCAAAAGAAGTTTGATAAATATCGGAGAAGATATTGTCAATGATTCGTACAACTCAACACTTGAACAAAGCGCATCTGAACAACTTGAAATAGCTGAGACTAAACTGTATCACCTTGCTAGTGAGGGTATGTATGAGAAAGGATTCATTGCAATGCGAGAATCCGTGACAGAATCACTTGAAAGTATCAACAGAGCGATGAAAAATAAAGATCATGTCACTGGCATATCTACCGGCTTTATGGATTTGGATAACAAGCTTTCCGGTTTTCAGAATTCAGATTTAATTATTGTTGCAGGACGTCCGTCTATGGGTAAGACAGCCTTTGCAATAAATTTTGCATTTAACGCATGTAAAGCATTGGCAAAAAAAACTAAGGACGGTGAGAAAATACCTTCTGTTGGTTTTTTCTCTCTTGAAATGTCATCCGAGCAGCTAGCTAGCCGCCTGCTTTCAATGATGGCACGGGTTGATTCAACAAATTTGCGAAGCGGTAAGGTTAATGAGGAACATTATAATGATTTAAGAAAATCAGCAGCTGAGTTGTCTGAAATGCCATTTTTTATTGATGATACCCCTGCCCTTTCTATTGCAGCGGTTCGAGCAAGAGCTAGAAAACTAAAACGAAAAAATAATTTAGGAATTATCTTTGTCGATTACCTGCAACTCTTACGTGGATCGGGCAAATCTGATAACAGGGTTTTAGAAATATCTGAAATCACTCAAGGTCTAAAAGCCATTGCAAAAGAACTAAATATTCCTGTTATTGCCCTCTCGCAGCTATCAAGAGCTGTCGAACAACGAGAGGATAAACGTCCCATGCTTTCTGACCTGCGTGAATCCGGATCGATTGAGCAGGATGCTGATTTAGTGATGTTTTTATACCGTGAAGAATATTACTTAAGGAGAAAAGAGCCAATACCTGGCGACCCCAAATATTCTGAATGGCAGGAAAAACTTGATAAAGCGCATAATATAGCAGAAGTATTAATTGCAAAACACCGTAACGGTGCAATCGGTAACGTAAGGCTTTATTATATTGATAAATTTTCCAGCATTGGTAATTTAGAAAAATCTCATATACAAATTTAATATATGAAGAAAAAAATAAAACCATTAATATTTGGTGTTGCCTCTACTTCACTTTCAGAGGAAGAAGTTCAATTGTTTCAAAAATATGAAGCTGTTGGTTTTATATTATTTTCTCGTAATATCGAGTCAAAGAATCAGGTGATTGAATTAACGCAATCACTAAAAAAATTATATCCCAAAAGANATGTGCCGATATTTATCGATCAGGAAGGTGGTCGAGTTGCAAGAATAAAACCTCCAATAGCACAACAGCTTTACCCATGCGGTGAGCATTTTTCTACAATTTACGCAGAGGATAAAGCCAGAGCCAGGCATGAATTAAAGGCAAATTATACAACTCTCATGGCGGAGCTAAAGGCGATGGGAATAGATTCGCCTTGTGCTCCTGTTTGCGATATCTATTATAATGATGCCAATGAGGTAATCGGTGATCGAAGCTTTGGTGACAATGCGGATAAGGTAATAGATTTATGCAAAGCTGCTATTAGTGGTATTCATCACTCTGGTGGTCTGCCTTTCATCAAGCATATACCTGGGCATGGCCGAGCCATGGTGGATAGTCATTTTGATCTGCCAATTGTTGAAACCAAACTTGAAAAACTGGAACAAACTGATTTTAAAGTCTTCAAGGAACTAGCAGAAGAAAAAGTTTGGGGTATGACTGCACACATCATATATACAGCACTTGATCCAAACCTAACTGCAACTACCTCACCTACTGTGATNCAATATATACGTAATAATATTGGTTTTAAGGGTAAGCTAGTCTCCGATGATCTCTGTATGTATGCNCTGCACGGCATGATTGGCAAAAAAAATGCGACTTTGAAGAAAATTATTAAACTCGCTGAAACTGAAGGTCACTGGAAAGAATTATACTCAGAATCTCTTGAAAAACTATTTGGTATTAGTACCAATCAGGTTGGTAACACTTTAATGATTGAAATTTGTCAAAAGAAATTAGAAGAAATAAAACCCGAATTTCTTGAAAGTTTATGTAAAGTAACTACAATGACTCTAACAGCCGGTTGCGACATAGTGTTACATTGTAGCGGAGATATTGAAGAAATGCGTGCTGTATGTGGCGCCGTATAAATTAAACCAAGGAGAATAAAATGACATATTGCGATCAATCCAATCAAGAAAAATATCCATTTGAACTACCAAAACTTCCCTTTGCCAAAGATGCCTTTATCCCACATTTTTCTGCTGAAACTTTTGAATTTCATCATGAAAAGCACCATAATGCGTATGTGACGAATCTTAATAATCTGCTTCAGGATAATAAGGAAATGATTGATATGGATCTTGAGCAAATCATTGCCGTCTCAAACAATACAAATATTACAATTTTTAATAATGCTGCACAAATCTGGAATCACTCATTTTTTTGGCATTCGATTAAACCAAATGGTGGTGGACAACCATCACACGTTATGCTTACACAGATTAAACAGGATTTTGGTTCTTATGAAGAGTTTGTTTCACAATTTAAACAAGCCGCTCTTACGCAATTTGGTAGCGGCTGGGCCTGGCTTGTTTATAATAACAAGCNACTGGAAATTATCAAAACAGCTAATGCAGAAACCCCTCTTTCTCAAAATCTAGCACCATTACTTGCCTGTGACGTTTGGGAACACGCATATTATATTGACTATCGTAACAAACGCCCGGATTATGTTTCAGCATTTATTAATCACATGATTAACTGGGATTTTGCTGAAATGCATTTGAACAGAGCCAAACAATAAAAAGGCTTTACAATAAAAAAATATGTTGCATAATTTTTTCTATACACTAAATATGAATTTTCAAAATTATAATTCATCACCTTTTTTTTAATAAATATTTAAATGAAATGAGTTCTAAAAATAATATCCTGCTAGGATTAGATGATGATGGTAAAAAACTATATTCAGACAATCAAGATTATAAACACATACTGTTGATTGCTCCTCATGGCTCTGGTAAAGGAACATGTTTTGTTCTGCCTAGTCTTTTGACATTTGAAGAGTCTGTAATCGTTCATGATATAAAGATGGAAAATTATGAACTTACAAGTGGCTATAGAGCCTCTAACGGACACAAGATTTTTGTTTGGAATCCACTTGGAGCAAAAGAGAAAACCAATAGATATAATCCACTAGATTTTATCAGCCAGGANCATTATAGAATTATAGATGATATTCAAAAAATAGTTCATCTTCTGATTGGCAATACTATAGATTATTCCGCTTCTGCAAAAACCTTGCTTACCTCAATTATCCTCTATCTTTATGTCAATACCACAAGAACTAAATCGTTTGGTGAGATTGCTAGAATGTTAGATGGTGATTTAATTGAAGAATTATCTAATGTTGATAAATTAAAAGACAACTTACATCCATTCGCATATCAGCAAATTAGAGTATTTCTTAAAAAAGATAGAGAGGAACAAAATTCTATTATTAGGGTTTTAAATAATTATTTAGTGCCATGGAAGAATCCATTGGTAGATTATGCAACTTCAGCATCAGATTTTGATATAGCTGATTTTAAAAAGAATAAGACTACTCTTTATGTTGGAGTTGATCCTGCAGATATCAATAGACTACAGCCAATAATGCAGTTTTTTTATCAACATGTTGCTGATAGACTTATGACAACTGCACAAAAACTGGGACATGGCGAAGAAAATAAGGGAGTATGCCTGTTTATAGATGAATTTTATTCTGTCGGAAAATTAGAAGCATTTGCATCTTGTATGCCTTATTTTAGAGGATACAGAATTAAACTATTTTTAATTACCTCAGATATTGAAAAGATAGAAAAAACCTATGGAGAGATTGCTGCCAGTAGCATAATATCAGATTGTAGTACAAAAATAGCATTTGCAGCTAGAAGCTATAAAACTGCAAGTAAAATATCTCAACTCTGTCTTGATAAATCCAGCAATACAGAACTAATGTCATGGCAAAAAATTATTAATCTACATTCAGATTCACAAATTATTTTGAGAGATGATAAAAAGCCAATAATTTCAAAAAAACTTTTTTACTATGAAGACGAAGAAATTAAAAAGAGAATAATTAAACCTATTACATTATGCTAATTGGCTACTTTTGATAATAACCTAGCCTATGCTACTAAAAAATTACGTGATTATGTAATAAGGCTAAAATAACTTCTATAGTAATTAAAATAACTATTGTAATTTCAATTCTGGAAGAATGTTTATAATTTAGTTCATTGGATAGAATATTGTATAATTCCTGTATCATATCTAATCGGTGGTTTAAAATACCTTGCCGTACGCTGATATCTTGAAATTCAGCAGTCATCAAATATAATGGTTCATAGCTTGGTCTACGCCAGAAAAACTCAGGCGTATCTAAAATATCGCTATGGAGGTTAATAGAGTATCTTTCATTAAATAAATTACCAATTTGTTTGGATATTTCTTTTTTAGATAATGAAACACTACCAGTAGCAGCAAGTTCCTGCTGAATTGGTGCTGTTTTTTTTAGAATTTTACTAACCGATTTCTCTAAAATACTTAATTTTACAGATTGAGCTAAAGCATGAGAAATAGATAGTTTGATATATTCTGATTTATCAGCAANAATGATTTTATTTCTTTCTTCGTCAATAAACGTTTTGTTATCATTACTACTTGTTTTATCATTATACTCAAAATATATAAAATCTGAAATTACCTCATCAACTCTATCTATTTCAAAGTCTGTAATATCTTGTAATATTGACTTCTCATGTATTTCGCTACTACCCCAAATAGTAATACAGCCGAAAGGAAAGAAAAAAACATCACTATTTGTATCTTTTCTATCCCTTAATTGTACATAAACAGCGTCATCAAAATATTTTGGCTCTAAACCTTTGTTATTTAAATATTCAACTAAATCAACTATTTTATATTCAGAAGCAGTACAGTAAGATAAACAACGCATAAAGAATTTTTTATTATTTATATTAAATTTTAGTTAACTTAATTTGATACTTCTATAGTAATATTTTATTTATAGAAATTTACTTTCTAACGTTTTTTACATTTTTTCTTAGGAAAAAGATAGAATATGCTTACTTGTACCAAGTTTGCCTAAAATTCTGTCATCTCAAGGAGCTATATTTATTTCGTGGTCAACATGATAACTCAAAATGAAGAGATTTATCCTATTAATGCCCCCAAATACTATTTCTCCAGCTTTTATATAAGGAACAATAATATCTTAAATACCCAAGAGTTGCTATGGTAGAACTTAACACACATACTTATATTTATAGACTACTTTTTATTTGAAGAAACAGTTTCAGTCATAACTTATTGCTAGCAACTTGTGAAAACTCTTTAGTTTAACTACTAAATGTCATGCAAACCGCATCTTTTTTGATAATAACCTATGACAGAAAATATTAGTGACAACTAAACTTATGACAATAATCAACAGCAGTGAATCGAGATATAGTACGCAGCAAAGCATTCTTGCTTATGCAAAAATGCTAAAAAAACAAATAAACCAGGCTGGTAACTACATTACCAACCAGGCTACCCTAAGCCAAAACAGACCCTGATTGAAAGATAAGTTCGTTCCCATCAAGAAGAGCCTGTTTTAAAAAATTCAATATTAGTTACAAGCGTCTTTTAGCTTCTGACCAACTTTAAACTTAGGCTGCTTGTAAGCCTTGATTTGGATTTGTTCACCTGTTCTTGGGTTACGGCCTGGACGAGCCTTAACGCTACTTACACTNAAATTTCCAAAACCGACCAGTGATACTTCCTCACCTTTACCTAGTGCGCCAATTACAGAGCTTGTGAACGTATCGACAACTCTTTCCGCTTCAGCTTTAGTGCAGTTATGTTTATCGGCTATATATGATACAAAATTTCCTTTGTTCATTTAAAATCTCCTTATTTAATTTCGATTGTTAATTAATTTAACACCACCGATTCTAGCATCATCTTTATTTAACGTACAATAAAATAATACTAACTGGTGATTTTTTATAAGCATATTGCCGCAAGATCACACTAATTTATTGATAACTCCTTTGCCCTAGCTTCAAATGCGACGATCATCTTTTCAGTAGCAGTAGAAAAAACTATACCTATAAGTATGTCCATTATGATAGATTTGAATTCAAAATCAATAGAAAACTTAACCTCTGAAGCATTATTTAGCGATTTTATCTGCCAAATATTCCTTAAATATCTAAATGGACCCGAGATAGCTTGTACTTCTATATCATAACCCTCTGAAGTTTGATGGCTAAAAACCTTGGAAACATAGCTTTCTGAGAAATTTTTAAACTCCACTACCAATTTAGCAGTAAGATATTCCTCATTCTTTGACAGGATAACAGCCGAACTACACCAAGGTAAAAATTGTGGATATTTTTCTATATCCATCACAATATTGTAAATAAGCCCTGCATCGTAAGGCATAATCCTGGTTTCTTGAAAGGAACGCATCTTATCTATCCATTAATTCTGAGTTTGAAAATGCGAATTGAGATTTTCTTGCCTTGCTACTTGCATCTTTCTAAAATCATCGCCTGCATGATATGATGAACGAGTAAGTGGAGAGGAAGATACCATCAAAAATCCTTTAGTTCTAGCGACTCTTTCTAAATACTTGAACTCATCAGGCGTGGCATACCTGTCAACTTTTGCATGCTTTTTGGTTGGTTGTAAATATTGTCCAATGGTCATAAAGTCAACATTGGCAGCTCTGAGGTCGTCCATTACCTGCAATATTTCTGTTGTCGTCTCACCAAGTCCAACCATAATTCCAGATTTAGTGAAAATGTTAGGATTAAGCTTCTTGACATTATGCAATATATTTAAGGAATNAAAATACCTGGCTCCTGGCCTTATCGTCTTATATAAAGATGGAACAGTTTCAATATTATGATTATACACATCTGGTTTTGCGGCAACAACAACCTCAACAGCACCCTCTTTTCTTAAAAAATCCGGAGTAAGAACTTCTATGGTAGTTTTTGACGCCGCAGATCTAATAGCTTCGATACAATTTGCAAAGTGCCTGGCACCTCCGTCTGGGAGGTCATCCCTATCTACAGAAGTAATCACTACATGCTCAAGTCCAAGCCGGCTAACACCACTAGCCAATCTTTCCGGTTCATGTGGATCAAGCAAATCCGGCCGCCCTGTCTTGACATTACAAAAAGCGCAAGACCTGGTACAAACTGAACCTAGTATCATCACTGTTGCATGTTTTTTTTCCCAGCATTCACCAATATTAGGACACGCAGCTTCTTCGCATACGGTATTCAGTTTCAAATCCCTGATAAGGTTTTTCGTATTTTGATAACCTTTTGAGACTGGAGCTTTAACTCTTATCCAATCTGGTCTTTTTAATTCTTCCTGCATAATCATAAATTAATAATATGTGCGTTCGCAGCCAAATCCTCGATGCCGATTATATCAGTTGCTGTTATAAATGTCTGTAGTTTACTACTAGTTATATATTCGGCTAGATGTTTTTTTCTGGTATCGTCCAAATGTACAAACAATTCATCAAGCAATAATATAGGAGTTGTTTGGGTATTATGCAGGATAAATTCTATAGATGCTAATATCACAGAAATCAGTAAAGCTTTTTGCTCACCNGTGGAACATAAGCCGGCTGATCGTTGTTGTGCTTTATGAAAAACTATTAAGTCACTTTTGTTTACACCAAAATTTGTTCTACCTGAATATGAATCTTTTTGGCGATTATTAGCAAGAATTGACATATAACTTTCCATAAACTCATCCCAATTATCCTGCTCCTCAGATAATTTACTAATTGCCAAACTGGCTTTGGGAAATTGCGTGTCCAAAACATCAATAGATTCCTGCATTAGAGCTATAGCCTCTTTCCTTGCTCGCTCTATACAATTTGCTTCTACAGTCATTTTTTCTTCTAAAGTTGTAAGCCATGATCCTTGCGATACAAAATCTCCTTGCGATAAAATTTTATTGCGCTCACGCATAAAATGTTCGTATGTAGCAATTTTTTTTGCATGATTGTGATCAAAATTAAAAACAATACGATCAAGAAACCGCCTCCTGCTACTTGCTCCTCCCAGGAATAGCCCTTCCATTTGCGGAGTCAGCCAAATCACATTAAGTAGGTTGGAAAGCTCACTACTTGCTATCCTGGAGCCATTATAGTTTATTTTCCTGGATTTTTCCCGGGCTAAAAAGGATGTAGATATCTCGGCACTACCCAGCTTACTCTGCAGATGAAAGTCAGTTTGCCAAGAACCTGTTCCAACCTTGCAAATATCATCAAAATGTGCTGATTTTAAGCCTTTACCGGGAGATAGCAATGATACGGATTCTAAAATATTAGTCTTTCCACTACCATTGGAACCGACAATAATATTGATGCCATCCATAAAATTTAAAGATAACTCTGAAAAATTACGATAATTTTGAGCCTTGATCTGCTTGAGATAAACTTTTTTCATTGCTCCCTGATCCTGCAAATCCAATTACGTTGTTGTGTAAGTAATCTTGATCTGTTTAATAGTACGTGGAGTTGACTCCAAAATTTCTGCTACCACATTATTGGTGATATTAATAATTTCACCCTTCTCCGGCACGCTACCTGACTTAGCCATTATTAATCCACCTATGGTATCGAACTCGTCCTCATCACCTTTTAACTGCGTGTTAAGTACATTCTCAAGCTCTTCAATGCCTACCCTTGCACTAGTAACAATCAACCCGGGTTTAAGAATCTTATAATCTTTATCGATGCCGATATCATGCTCATCATCAATTCTGCCGACAATCTCTTCTATGATATCTTCAATTGTCACAAGCCCATCAGTTCCACCATATTCGTCGACAATAATTGCAATATGAGTACGGCCTCGCTGCATCTGAGCTAGCAAATCAATTAATTTCATTGAATGAGGGGAAATAATATGTTTCCGGATAAGCCTCTTGAGATTGAATTTCTTGGAATGGACAATTACCTTAAAAAGATCTTTTATATGTACAAACCCAACAATATTATCCAAACGCTCTTTATATATAAGAATTCTGGTATGAGTATGTTCTACCATTAGCTCACTAAGCTCTTCAAGAGTAACATCCAAACTCACGGAAATAATATCCGAACGTGGAATCATAATATCTTCAAGTGTTTTTTCAGAAAAACTATCAATATTACTAATAATTTCGCCCTCAGTAGCAAGTTCAGAGAAATAATTTTGATCTACGTCTGAGTTGAGCTGTTTAGGAGATACTTTGCTTGAAAACAAATTTTTAAAGAATGATTTTAATTTTGAAAATATATTGATGTTTGAACTATCCCCCACCGTGGGACCGTCATTATCTGAAGATTTAGGCATAATTTGTTATAATTCTATTTAATTAGTATGGAAAGGCTATCCCGAAACTATTTAAGATCTCGATCTCAAGAGTTTCCATTGCTTGCGCCTCTTCTTCGTCCGTATGATCATATCCGATCAGATGTAGTATAGCATGAATTAGCAAATGTTTAAAATGATCTTGAAAACTAATCAACTTAAGTTTTGCTTCCTGTGCAACAACTTGATAACCAAATGCTATATCACCAAGATACATATACTCCGTATCTACTGAAAATTCAACTATCTCACGCCAATTAATTTCCAGGTCAGGAAAGGACAATACATTAGTTGTTTTATTCTTCCCTCTAAATTCATTATTTAACAACTGCATTTTAGTATCATTAGTCAGCAATATTGATAGCTCAAACTCTCTTACTTTAGCAAAATTAGGGTATTTTTCTAAAATACGCTGTACAGTTTCAGAAAAACACTCGGAATTTAATTCAGAATATTTATCCCAATCTTTGAAGTCTTTGGCAATTTCAATAATGATGTTCATTAATCATTTCAAAATAATTGATTTATGCTATCATACAGCCATATTATTATAATTGCTTTTTACAATACATTGAAGCTGTTTTATACAGAATTAACATAAATAATCAAAAAACCACCAGAACCAAAACATAAATATCTCTTAAGGAAATTTGCAAGAGAAAGAAGTTCAAATTTTAATTTACATAAACAAATACTAAATAAAAGGTAATAAAATGATTAAAATCTCTCCTTCCATACTTTCTGCTGACTTTGCTAACTTAGAGCAAGAGATCAAAGCACTGGAAAAGGCTGGAGCTGATATGATTCATATTGATGTCATGGACGGGCATTTTGTACCTAACCTTACTTTTGGATTGCCAGTAATTAAAGCTCTTAAGCAACACACCTCCCTACCCTTTGATGTACATTTAATGATTGAACAACCTGAGATATATCTCAAGGATTATGCAAAAGCCGGTGCTGATATAATTACCATTCATCCAGAGGCCACTAAGCATTTGGACCGAACTATTGCAGAAATTAAAAATCTTGATCTTAAAGCCGGAATTTCTCTGCTACCAACTACCCCAAT
>JGI24724J26744_10002040_pt1 | contig 13586 bp, 6 predicted proteins | sample Cruoilmetagenom7_FD_26744 | JGI IMG/M metagenome (IMG submission 26744)
AAGAAAAGTATAGGCTATCTGACATTGATCAGAATTCAAAATGCATTCAGAAGAAATAGAAGATTGATAATAGGGTGTACCCTGCTTATTTTCATAGCCTATATTGTCTCCGTCATTTCCCGGGAAGGAGAAAATACGTCCAAAGTACGCCAGGATAAAGCAGTGTATCTTGTAAAACCTCCCAGCACTGAAGATGAAGTGGCTGACAAAGCAGCTGCGATTTATTTTAAAACCGCCAATCAATTTATGGAAAAACACCTCTGGAAAGAGGCCGCTGCAAAATATACAAGGCTGCTTGCCTTTGATTCCGATCATCCTGAGGCGGGTAAACGATTAAAAGAGGCTGAAGAGGAGATAAAGAACAGCGAATTTTTAGAAAAAGGTTTGTCTTTCATCGAAAAATACCAGCATGAAGAGGGGATAACCCTGCTTTTAAAAATTCCTGAAGACAGCGTATATTTTATGAGAGCTTTGCTTGAAATCAATTTTGCCCAGGATGCTTTAAAATATAAGACCACTTCAAAGGGAAAATTGGTGAGCAAAGCGGATATAACCCGCGAAAAGGGAAAGACCCTGATCAGGCAGGCNATCAATAAATATACCGAGGGTATAGTAAGNCCGGCCATTACGAAACTGGATNCTGTTTCGAAACTCGGGTTAAAATCAAACAGNTATTTACCTTTACAAGCCCAAAAGCTGGCCAAAACCATGGAGCAAGCCCGCTTACTGTTTAACAAGGGATTGGNTGAATATAAAAATCGCCAATTTAAAAATGCTTTTGCAACCTGGGAAAAAGTCATCAGCCTTGACCGGAGAATCGCCGGTGGACGAAGTACCCATTATTCAAACCGGATATACGCCAGTTTTGCGGATACNTATTATAAGCGGGCAAAAAAGTACTATTCCCAGGGNAACTATTTAAAAGCAAGTCGAGGCTGTGCCAATGTATTAAGGGGCAATCCGCGGCACAGCGGAGCGAGAGATTTAAAAGGTCAGCTTTTAAAAAGGGCAAGGAAAATGTATCAGGAAGGCTATGTGCTTGAATCTGTGAGCCCTGCTAAAGCCATTGAAAAGTGGAAAGAGTTAGTCCAAACAAGTTCGCCTGCAAATGAATATCATAAAAAGGCAAAACAGCGTATTGCCAAATATGAACAATAGTAACGATTTAATATTTTGAAAATCCGCATTCAGATAATCCGATTTTAAGACGTGTCGAACTCAGGTATAAGTAAGCGTAAAGAAAGAACAGGTGCAATCATTTAATAGAAAGTTCAGTAAACGAACTTGTTATTTGCCTTACATATAAAAAATGTGCTTGTTTGTTGTTCTTTATTAACGCTTACTAATGCCTTCAAACAGTGACCCGCCTTAAAATCGGATCACCTGAATGCTCATTTGGGCATATTTTTGATAGGCTAAATTAATGCGAGCAATAAAAAACCAGGAAAAACCTAATGAGCGATCAATTCTCAGTAACTGTCAGAAGCTTTCTTAAACCGATAATTCAGTATCTTGATGATCCTGAGGTAACAGAGATAATGGTAAACAGTCCGGATGAGATCTGGATTGAAAAATCGGGCAAGCTTGAACGCGCAGATTCCAGGTTCGAATCCGAAGATGCTTTAAGAAGTGCCATAAACAACATTTCACAATTTGTCAAAAGGCGGATAGATGAAGAGAACCCTACCATGGATGCGCGCCTCCCGGACGGGTCGCGTGTCCATGCTATTCTGCCGCCCTGTGCCCGTAAGGGACTTTGTCTGGATATAAGAAAGTTTTCAGCCGAAACACTTACCATGGATAAACTGGTATCATTCGGCTCCATCACAAAGGATGCAGTAGAGTTTATTAAAGCCTGTGTTTACGGAAAGATGAATATTATTGTCTCCGGGGGAACAGGCTCGGGCAAGACCTCATTGCTTAATGCCATTTCTTCACTGGTACCCAATGAAGAGCGTATTATTACAATCGAAGACTCGGCAGAGCTACAGCTCCAGCAAGATCATGTTTTGCCTCTGGAGTCAAAACCGCCCGACAAGAAAGGAAAGGGAGAAGTTCCCATACGCGAACTGCTCAAATCGTCACTGCGTTTGAGGCCTGATAGAATCATTGTCGGTGAAATACGAGGCGGAGAAGCCCTGGATCTTTTACAGGCAATGAACACTGGCCATGGCGGATCCATGGGTACCATACATGCCAATTCGCCGGTTGATTCACTGTCACGTCTGGAAACCCTGTCTCTATTTTCAGGGGTGGAACTTCCGCTTCGAGTTATCCGGGCTCAGGTTACGGCAGCCATTCATCTTGTTGTCCAGACCTCCCGTTATCATGACGGGTCCAGGAAGATTTCCCATATTTCCGAGGTGCTATCTTTAGATGATCGCGGAGAATACAGGACTCAGGACATTTTTATTTTTAAACAGACCAACGTCAAGTCTACCGGGCGTATTGAAGGATCACTCAAATCCACCGGGATATTGCCGGGTTTTTTGGACGAGATTGAACAGGCTGGATACAAACTCAAAAAAGCAATGTTCGGAGGAAAAAAGTAAAGAGTTGAAAATAAACCGCGTATTAGCATTTTTAGCAATAATAGTGGTATTGCTTTTTTTTAGCGGATGTTCGCATGATGTTTCTTTTTTGCGAAAAACAGCGGATGTGTATTACAAAAACGGAGCCTATGAACAAGCGGAAGCAGAGTATAAAAAAGTTCTTAAGCACTATCCCAAGGACCGAGACGCCCATTTCAAACTGGGTGTGATTTATTATAAAAAAGGCTTAATCGAACAAAGCCTTTTAGAATTCATCGAAGTAACGCGGATTGACCCCAAACACGGCAAAGCGTATTACAACCTTGGCACCATATTTTCTTCCAGAGGCCCTTATTTTGATGCCAGCAAGGCGACATTCGGCTTTAAAAAATACCTTGAGCTGGAACCGGCGACCAGCCAAAGAAACAAAATAGAACTCTGGCTTTCAAAATACGGAACAAAGTAAAGCATTCACGACCAAAGGATGTGGGCTTAGAAATTGAATCAATTCTCATATTAATCTGAAATTTTCGCGTGCTATCGCGACGAAGTCTTACAAAAAGTTTTCGATTCGAAGACACCATCCTGCATGTAAATAATGATGGCATTTAACCATGATGCAAGGAAGCATAAGTAGTAAAGTTTGGCAAATGGTTATCCTTCTGTCCATGAATAAGAGGCAATGATGAACGAAAAACCGACATATGAAGATTTAGAACGAAGGATTAAGAGAACTAAAAAAAGCTGATATGGAGCGAAAGAAAGCTGTTAAAGCGGATCTGGAGAACGAGGCGCGTTATCGCTCATTTGTACAGAACTTTCAGGGAATAGCCTATCGTGGCAGCATGAATTTTGTTCCAACATTCTTCCATGGAGCTGTTCAAGAAATCACCGGTTATACGGAGAGGGAATTCCTTAATCAAAAGCCAGGATGGGACCAGATTATCCACGAGGAAGACCTACCTTCACTCTTCACAGAAGACGAGAAGAGATTGCACATAATCCCCCAATACTCCTACGAACGAGAATACCGAATTGTACGTAAGGATGGGGCGATACGGTGGGTTCATGAGATCATCCAGAACACCTGTGGCGACTCTGGGAAACCTACTAATCTTCAGGGGACCATCTATGATATCACTGAGCGCAAGCGGGCAGAGGGGGCGTTAGAGGAAAGCGAGAAAAAATACCGCCGAATATTTGATAATATTATAGATGTTTACTATGAAGCAAGTATTGATGGAATCATCTTAGAGATCAGTCCTTCGATTGACAAAAATTCGAAATATAAGCGGGAAGAGCTTATTGGAAAATCGCTATATGATGTTTATACAAACCCTGAGGAAAGAAATAAATTGATAGAAGCCCTCATTAACGATGGGAGGGTAGATGAACATGAGATCTATCTTACAGATAAAGACGATACTCAGCGTATTTGCTCGATTAATGCAATTTTGATAAAAGATAAAAATGGAAATCCGACTAAGATAGTTGGTATTATGCGTGATATTGCAAACCGAAAAAAGGCTGAAAAGGAAAAGATGGAGTTAGAAGAAAAACTTCTCCGATCTAAAAAAATGGAGTCCTTGGGGCTTTTGGCAGGTGGTGTCGCCCACGACTTGAATAACGTGCTTTCAGGGATTGTCGGTTATCCGGAATTACTTTTACTGGATTTACCTGAAGACAGTAAATTAAGAAAGCCTATTGAGATAATACAGGAGTCCGGACACAGTGCGACCGCCATTGTTCAGGATCTGTTAACCGTGGCAAGAGGAGTAGCCACCACAAAAGAAGTTTTGAACTTAAATGATCTGATCGGTGACTATTTACGTTCTCCTGAGTTTAAAAAGCTTGAGCAGTTTCATCCTACAGCTACGGTTAAGACCAATCTCAATACGGACTTACTTAACATAAGCGGTTCTCATGTTCATATCCAAAAGGTAGTGATGAACCTGGTGTCCAACGCCGCAGAAGCCATTGAAGGTAGCGGCAATGTCACCATATCGACCGTTAACAGATATATAGATAGGCCCTTAAGGGGATATGATGATGTAAACATTGGTGAATACGTTGTTCTGTCAATATCAGACGATGGTTCGGGAATATCATCAGATGATCTTGAAAGAATATTTGAGCCTTTCTATACAAAGAAGGTAATGGGTAGAAGCGGCACCGGTTTAGGCCTTGCCGTCGTCTGGAATGTTATACAGGATCATAAAGGCTATATAGATGTGGTAACTGGCGAGAATGGTACAACATTTGAGCTGTACTTTCCGATAACGAGAGATGAAATATCGGATAAAACTTTATCCATACCCATCAAAGACTACAAGGGAAACGGTGAGACCATCCTGGTTGTTGATGATGTGGAAAGCCAGCGAGAGATTTCCTGTAAGATGCTGGACAAACTTGGCTATAAAACCAAAGCCGTGTCAAGTGGCGAAGAAGCCGTTGAATATTTAAAAGAAAATACGGTAGATTTAATATTGCTTGATATGATTATGGACCCAGGCATAAATGGTCGTGAGACATACGAGAGGATAATAAAGATTCATCCTAAACAAAAGTCTATCATAGTCAGTGGATTTGCTCAAACAGATGAAGTGAAAAAAGCCCAAAAATTAGGTGCAGGCCAATATATAAAGAAACCGGTGACGTTAGAAAAAATAGGTCTTGCTGTTAAGGAGGAATTGGAGAAATAGCAATTTGAGACAGACATGTTCAGGTTATGAATAATTATCATGTTCATGAATTCCGACCAGCTTCCACGGATCATTCATACCAAACATAAGCATCATCAGCACCACAATATCATGTGGTTACCGGATCGGGGCTAATTCTTGCGTTTATGCTATGTACCACAGGTTCTCTATTGGTTTTAAAACCTGATGTATTTCCAACGACTCGCTAGATATCAACTGCGAAATATTTTTGGACATTCGATTTAAATCGCAGTTTACAAGGATTTGACAAAATGGGTGTTGCCGATGTAAGTTTCAGATGTCCAAATCGTATCTGCAAAAAATCCATTGCGTTCGATAGTTTGAATAGTTTCAATTTATCTCAAGGTTGGCGAAAAACTAAGATATCAAATAAGCATATCTGAAATCTCATCTGAAATTGACACACCACAACGTCTGTTATTCTTGTAAATTTGACAAGAAGCTAAAGTTTATGTAAATATTTGCACAAATAGATTCACACCTATCTTTATTTCCCTATTCCTCTGCCTCAAAATTGGAGAGCATAACCATGGAATGCCCAGAGTGCCACGTTGCAATTCCCGACGATTCAAAATTTTGCAAGAATTGTGGCAGTCCATTAGATTGTATCGCTATCGTTGAAGGGTCCCAACAATTCATAGAATGTGAACGAAAGCAAGTAACAATTATGTTTTCTGATCTTTCTGGTTACACAGCTATGACAGAGCACCTTGATCCTGAAGATGTAAAAGGGATCATGAGTCAACTATTTGGTGAACTTACTGAAATTATTAAAAGCTTTGATGGATTTATTGAAAAATTTATTGGCGATGCAGTAATGGCAGTTTTTGGAGTACCAAAGGCCCATGAAGATGATCCAATTCGGGCCATCAGAGCAGCGATGGATATACATGCGGCCGTTGATAATTTTAGCTCTCGGTTTGAGGAAAAGATCGGACGTTCCCTGACAATGCACACAGGTATTAACACCGGGCTGGTTGTAACTGGGGAGGTTGATATCGAAAAGGGAACTCACGGGCTCACCGGTGATGCAATTAACCTCGCTTCACGCATTGAAAGCTTAGCAAAACCGGGTGAAATTTTGGTTGGTAAAAGTACATATCAACTGGCTAAAGGGCACTTCAAATTCAAAAACATGGAACCGGCACAAGTAAAAGGGAAAACAGAGCCTGTCCAGGTATATAAGGTTGTTTCCCTGCTTGACCAAGAAACTGTTGCTCATCACCTGCATGGTGTACAGGCCGAGCTTATCGGCAGAGAAACAGAGATGAATCAACTTTTGGGAACAATAGAAGACTTAAAAAATGGTAAGGGCTCAATAATCTCAATCGTCGGCCACGCAGGGACTGGAAAAAGCCGCCTTATTCGCGAGTTAAAGACCAGATTAGAGTTAGACGAAGTGCAGTGGCGAGAGGGCCATGCCTATGCTTATACACAGAACATGCCCTACTATCCACTTACCAATCTTTTGACCCGCGCTTTTCAAATTAGAGAAGGGGACAATACGGACGAAATTAGGGAAAAAGTAAATTCTGGTGTGGAAGAATTACTCTGGGATAAACCCGAGGCGAAAAAATACTTTGGTGGTTTGTTTTCCTTTAGCGATGCCGAGATGGATGAAATGAGTCCCGAACATTGGCGAAAGCAGCTAAAAAAGTCTGCACATCAACTCCTGGAGGCGCTGGCGAGCCGAGCCCCCACTGTGATTGTTTTTGAAGACCTGCATTGGGCTGATGGGGCTTTCATTGAACTCCTTCATTTTTTGTTAGAAAACACCCAGAGGCCAGTATTGTTTATTTGTATTTGCCGCACCTCTTTCAACCTTTTATCAAAAGAAGAATCCAACTCTTTGGTTTGGCCACACTATAAGATAGAAATACACGACCTGTCTTGGGATCATACAAAGTCCATGCTTCAGTCTCTCCTTGACTCCCCAACCTTACCTGATGAACTGCGCTATTTTATCAAACAAAAGGTGGAAGGTAATCCCTTTTATTTGGAGGAAGTGGTCAATACCCTCATTGAAACAGGAGCTCTAAAATCTGGTAGTGGAGGTTGGAGATTTAAGCAATCTCTTACTTTAGCTAGCATGCCACCTACTATACAAGGCGTTCTCACCGCTCGTGTTGATCGTTTAGGAAAAGAGGTCAAACGAGTTTTGCAGGAGGCTGCTGTTATCGGCAGGGCTTTTTATTACGAAGTGTTAGCAAGAGTCACCGAACTATCCACAACCGTGGATGATTGTTTGTTAAGCCTGGAGAATCTTGATCTCATTCGGGCTCGGTCCAGAGAGCCAGACTTAGAATACATTTTTAAGCATGCGCTGACGCAAGAGGTGGTTTATAACGGCCTTTTAAAAGAGGAACGTTTGGAGATACATGCACGTATTGGTTCGGTGATAGAAAAGCTTTTTGAAAATAGACTCCCTGATTTTTACGAAACACTTGCCTTTCATTTCTATCGAAGCAAACGCATTCCCAAAGCCTTGGAGTATCTAACAAAGGCCGGTAAAAAAAACTTGAAAAGGTATGCGGTTGAAGAAGCGCATCAACATTATCGGATGGCTTTCGACCTTCTTTCAAAAATGCCTAACCGATCCACAGCAGACAACAAACTGTTGGTCGGTATTTTAGTAGATTGGGCATTGGTATTCTACTACCGGGGTGACTTTAGAAATCTGTCGGAACTGCTCATCAGTTGCGAGGAGGTGGCCAATAGTCTCACTGATAGTAAAGAAAAAGGTATGTATTATGCCTGGGTGGGTTTCGCACTCGACATGAGATTTGAGCCTAAAAAATCCTATCAATATCTCCAGAAGGCTTTACACATGGGTGAGAAAATTCAAAGTGATTCGGTCATTGGATATGCCTGTACATGGTTGACATGGAGTTGTTCCAGTTTAGCATTTTTTGAAGAAGCAATTGAGCATGGTAATAGAGCCCAGAAAATTGCGCATCAGTTAGAATCAGATCCCTATATCTATTTTAAATCTTTGGCTGGAATGGGTATGACTTATTTTTTTAAGGGAGAATCACAAAATGTAATCAAAATTGGACAACAGCTTATTAAATATGGAGAGGATCGTGCAAATATAAGAAGTCAGGCCATTGGCAATTACATTATGGGTTATGGATACTGTGCCGGCGGGAACTTTGACAAGGCTGTTGAAGTGTGTGAAAAAGCCATTCAAATCGCAATTGACCCTTTTTACGCGGTTCTTCCCAAAATGGTGTTAGGCCTTTGCCATATTCTAAACAATCGGTATGAGGAAGCAAAAAAACATTTAAATGAAATTAAGTCGTTCGATGAAAAATATGGAATAGAGTTATTGGGAATTCCTGCACAGGCTTGCCTATCAGCCATTTCCGTTGCCGAGGGAAAAATGCATCACGGTTTTAACAAACTTAGAAATATTCAAGAATATTGTATTGAAAATGAATATAAGAGTTTAGGGATAATGATTGAACACTTCATCGGAAAAATCTACTTTGAAATGATTGCGGGGCCAAAACCAAGTACCGGTACGCTAATCAGAAATATTGGTTTTCTTTTAAAAAAATATCCATTTGCTGCGGGAAAGGCTGAAGAACATTTTAAGAAAGTAATTGATTCTGCAAAAGATATAGGGGCGAAGGGTACTTTGGCACAAGCTTATCTTGATTGGGGCCTTCTACATAAGAAAAAAAACCAAACCGATCTGGCGAAAGAATGCATTTTTGAATCTATTCAAATATTTGAAAAATGCGGATCGGAGGCATATGTAAAACAGGCAAAAGAAGCATTGGCATCTTTATCATAGGCAGCTTTTTCATTTTTACAGATATCGGCAAAATCAACAAAAACAACATACGAATGGTGACCCCAATATATTGTGTATCCACCTGATTGACACTTACCTCTAATTGCGTTATTCAATTTTAAATCGCAAAATCTTTTTCCTGATCATCCAAAATGGGAGACATAAATATGGACTGCCCAAAGTGTCAGTTTGAGAATCGTGAAGGGGTTAAGTTTTGCAGCGAATGTGGACACAAATTCGAACTCATTTGTCCAGAGTGTGGCACCAATATCAGACCTGGTAGCAAATTCTGCGATGGGTGCGGTTACAATTTAGAACCTTCTAAAGAAACTTCTGCTGTAATTTCAGAAATTGAAACCCTGCCCTTTCAGACCACTGCTGAACAATCATCTCCCGATATTGCCGCCATCGTAGGAGAACGCAAGCATGTGACTGTCCTCTTTTCAGATCTTATCGGTTACACTGCGCTGTCTGAGCGCCTTGACCCTGAAGATGTTAAAGACATCACAACTCACATCTTTGATGAAATTTCAAAGATAGTCGCCAAATACGACGGATTCATTGAGAAATTTGCAGGGGATGCCGTTATGGCGCTTTTTGGTGCTAAAAAAGCCCACGAGGATGACCCTATCAGGGCAATACATGCAGCCAGAGAAATTCATAAAGTGGTTAACTCTTTAAGTCCAAGATATGAGGAAATAATTGAGCAACCCCTGTCAATGCACACCGGTATAAACACAGGACTTGTGGTGACTGGTGATGTAAATCTGGAAAAGGGTACCCACGGCGTTGCCGGGGACACCATTAACGTAGCAGCTAGGTTAAGTGCTTNGGGAAATGCGGGAGAAATCCTGGTCGGGCAGGACACTTTTTATCAGGCAGAAGGTTATTTTGATTTTAAAGAGCTGGAACCGGCTTCGCTAAAAGGTAAATCTGCACCGATCCGGATTTACAAGGTTCTGGCGCCAAAGGAACATCCCATTAAGATCCACCGTCTGCACGGTTTTAAGGCCGAACTGATTGGCCGCCCCGTGGAAATGAAACAATTAGCGGATGCAGCCCTCAAACTTAAAGAAGGGACAGGTGCGGTTTTTTCCATTTATGGTAACGCCGGCACCGGAAAAAGCAGACTTATCCAGGAGTTTAAAGCTTCTTTAAATCTGGAAGAGATTCAATGGCTGGAAGGCCAAGCCTATCCCTACAGTCAAAATATACCATATTCTCCCTTGATTAATCTTTTAAGCCAATCGCTGCAAATTGAAGAGGGTAATCCTCCCGAGGAAATAAGAGAAAAAGTTGACGCTGGTTTGGGAATTTTAATTGGAGGAAATCAAAATCTGATTCCATATGTGGGCAGCCTCTTTTCTCTTAGCTACCCGGAAATCGAAGATGTCAGCCCTGAGCACTGGAAAGCGCAACTGCAAAAGGCAATCAAGCTTGTTCTTGGGATTCTGGCTGAAAGAGCCCCAACGGTTGTCTGTCTGGAAGACCTCCACTGGGCCGACCCCTCCTTTTTAGAGCTCATTCGGCTGCTTATATCTGACTTTAGAAAACCGGTTCTCTTTCTGTGTGTCTATCGACCCATCATCTCTTTGTTCACCAGCCATCAGATTAGTAACCTGGTCACCCCATATCAGGAAATCCGCCTTCAGGATCTCTCGATATCCGAATCCCNGGGTATGGTTGAATCCTTGCTAAAGACAGATGATATTCCTTTAGAATTACAGCGATTTCTCCAGAATAAAGTTGAAGGCAATCCATTTTATATTGAAGAAGTCATTAATTCTCTAATCGAATCGGAAACCTTGATTTGCGAAAACGGCAACTGGAAGCTCACCAGAGAAATAACTGAAGTCGAAATATCATCGACCATTCATGGCGTAATTTCCGGCAGACTGGATCGTCTGGAAAAGGAAAGCAAACGAATCATTCAGGAAGCCTCGGTAATCGGGCGGACCTTTTTTTACGAGATTCTCAATCGTGTCACCGAGATGAAATACCAAATTGACCAGAGCCTGCGCAGTTTGGAACGCCTCGATCTGATCCGCGCAAGGGCCCTGCAACCGGATCTGGAATACATCTTCAAACACGCCTTGACCCAGGAAGTGGTCTACAACGGTCTGCTTAAAAAAGAACGCCAGGCAATCCATGAACGCATCGGATTGGTAATGGAATACTTATTTAATGAAAAACTACCTGAATATTATGAAACCCTGGCCTATCATTTCCAGCGGGGACAGTCGCTCCCTAAAGCAGTCGATTATTTGATAAAATCCGGCATAAAAAGCCTGAAGAGATATTCATTGGATGAAGCCCACAGGTATTTTCAGGAAGCGTACGATATTCTCAGTAGCCGACCGGAAAAATCCATTGAGGAAAAGAAGCTGATTGTTGATCTTATTTTAGAATGGGCCCTGGTATTCTATTACCGCTGTGATGTTAAGGGTTGGAAGAATTTGTTTGAATCTCACAAAGATTTGGCCGAATCCATTGATGACCAGGAAAGGCTGGCCATGTTTTACGCTTGGCACGGCTTTGTTTTTCTTGCCGAAGATAACAAAAAAGCAATGACCCTACTTCAAAAAGCACTGGAAATTGGAGAGGACTTGAGAAATGAAAAAATAATCGGATACGCCTGCACCTGGCTGACATGGCTTTGCACCGATCTTAGTCGATATGACGAAGCCCTTCAATACGGCGCAAGGGCGCAAGAAATTTCTAAGGTTGTCGAATCTGACCATTATCTTTATTTTAAATCACTTGGCGCAATGGCGCTGTGTTACTGGCAATTGGGTGATTCAAAAAAATTACATAAGATCGGAAAAGAGCTGCTGGAATACGGCCAAAGACATGCCAATATTAGATGCCAGACAATGGGTCATATGGCATTAGGGGGTTTATATAATTTGGTCGGCGACTATCCAAGGTTTATTAACGGCTTCCAAAAGACATTAGATGTCTCCGCAGATACCATGTATGATATCGCTGCCAAAACATTTCTGGGGATGGCGTATTTGTTAAATGATCAGGTTCAAGATGCTGAACCACATTTAAAGGAAGTCGTCGACTTTTCAAAAGAATATGAATGGGATTGGAGTGGGATGCCGGCCCGGCTTTTTCTTGGCACGGCTATTATAGTGAAAGGCAACATAAACCAGGGTTTTAAAATGATCGATGAGGCTCATCAATCATTTATCCTGGAGGAAAGAAAATACTACATTGCTTTAACTGAATATACCCTCGGCAAAATCTATTCTCAAATTGTTGGAGGATCAGCTTCAATCAGTCCACTGAGTATTGTCAGAAACATCGGCTTTCTGGTGAAAAATGTTCCATTTGCGGACAAAAAAGCCGACGCCCATTTCAATAAAGCAATTGAAATCGCAAAAGAAATCGGGGCCGGAAGTATTTCAGGCCCCGCGTATCTTGATTGGGGACTATTGCATAAGGCTAAAAAAAGAAAAGACCAGGCCAGAGAATGCATCTCCAAAGCGATTGAGCTCTTTGAGCAATGTGAGGCAGATGTATACCTGAAACAGGCCAATGAGGCACTTGAGTCTTTACAATAGAAACTCTTTGGCCATTTTATGAAAATCAATATACTGTGGTTTGNGATAAAGTCTCGAAAGTGTGAATACCATTCTCCAATCGAAGTTTAGCTTGNCTTTCGATTCTATCAATTCAAGTAAAGGCCAGGGCATATTATGCCGTCTGTTATCAAGTATCACTGTTGTTCTATCCCTGAAGTTTTGAAATTTTTTTAAGCTCCACTATTGTGGCGCCCCAGCCCCCGGCTTCAGGAGGTGCATCCTGAAAGGATTTTACCTTGGGNTTTATTTTCAAAAGCNTTTGCACTCTTTTTTTTTGAACTCCCTTTCCCTTTCCNTGAATAATACGAATGGAGAATATGCCTGCCTTGATGCACTCGAAAATATAATCTTCCAACAGGTCAGGAACATCTCTCGGTTTAAAAGTGTGCAGGTCAAGGACATCTTCAATATCAATTTTCACCGGTTGCATTTAAAAAAGTTCTCCTTTATAATCCTGATCGCATCGCAAAAAGCTTTTTTCCAACACAGAGCGCACAGAGAATAGCAGAGTAAAGCGTTTTTTGAACTTCCAACATCCAACATCGAACGTTGAACATCGAATGATGAAATCGCTTCACTCTGCCGATTTATAAATCAGTTTATAAATTGGCAGAATACCTTATTCAATATTCGACGTTGGACGTTCGATGTTCGACGTTCAGCGCCTTTTAGCTTGACGGCTACGTCCGAGATATTGATAGATATTGGATTGTAATATGTATGAGTTGCAATGCATTTAGANCCCTTTGATTAATACGCAAAAAGTGGAAAATCAAAATGAAAGATATGAATTTTATATATTATTTCGGACTTCTTGTTTTCGCCTATATGCTGGGCTCCATTCCTTTCGGTCTTGTTTTTACCCGAATATTTACTTCTGTTGATATCAGAAAACAAGGAAGCGGGAATATAGGCGCAACCAATGTAAGACGCATTGCAGGAA